>Ga0209737_10001078_pt1 | contig 20356 bp, 23 predicted proteins | sample TergutCu122P3_FD_187284 | JGI IMG/M metagenome (GOLD analysis project Ga0209737, IMG submission 187284) | Cubitermes ugandensis P3 segment gut microbial communities from Kakamega Forest, Kenya - Cu122 P3 (SPAdes) (version 2) | ecosystem: Host-associated > Arthropoda: Insects > Digestive system...
GCCATGACAACAACAACAACTACTACTACTACCACAACAACCACAACAACCACAACAACTACAACTACAACAACCACTACTACCACCACAACGACGACAACAACAACTACTACTACCGCAACAACGACCACAACTACAACTACCACTACAACTCCTGCTCCGACAACAACTACTACCACCACCACAACCACAGCTACTGAAACAGAAACAGAAACAACCACAACAACAACTACGACCACAACTACAGAAACAACAACCACCACAACAACAACTACGACCACAACTACAGAAACAACCACCACAACAACAACAACTACGACCACAACTACAGAAACGACAACAACCACCACTACTACCACAGAAACAACCACTACAACCGATGACGATTGGGGCGACGTTAATGCCGATAAGAACAAGAAATCCTCTACTACGACTGTGACAACCACAACGAAATCTGGCGGAAGCACTGGTGCTAACAATACAGGTGACGATTTGTTGTCCATAATCGCAAAGGTTGGTTTCGCTGCAATGGCAATAGGCACAATTGCTGTTATAGCAAGGAAGAAAGAATCTTCCGAAAGCTAAGTTATAAAAACAGTCCCGCATTAATCTGCGGGACTGTTTTCGTGTGCAACTTGTTTGGGTATAAAAAGACCCGTATGATTTTCATCATACGGGTTAAAAGTAATATTGTATTTTCGTAACTATTCAAAGGTAACTATTCAGTATATTGCATAATGCACAAAAAATATTTTTATCAACTGCAATCAACACCGAAAATACGGGGTTACGGGGCGGTAGCCCCGCTTCGCGGGGACTCTGTCCCCGAAACCCCTTCCCGGTTCTTGTGCAAAACAACAAAAATCATTAAAACAACTGAATAGTTACAAAAAAAGACTGCAATTCTCTTTCGGATGAGAAACAGTCTTTTCTTCATAACAAGGAAAACAATATATTTTCGCACGGTTTAGATGGCAGGGGCAGAAGGACTTGAACCCTCGACTCACGGTTTTGGAGACCGTAGCTCTACCGACTGAGCTATACCCCTTTATTTACTGTATAACATTTTACTGACTTCACAAGATGTTTTGAAAAATACGGCTTTTTACTGCTTGAAAAAGCAAATGGTACAGGTGACAGGAATCGAACCTGCACTCCTCTCGGAACCAGAACCTAAATCTGGCGCGTCTGCCAATTTCGCCACACCTGCTTGAATAATTAACGGCTTACAATTGCGGCAACACTGTTGCAATAAATTGTTAACTGTCAATGTCAATTGAATTTGGTTGGGGTGGAAGGATTTGAACCCTCGGAATAACGGAGTCAGAGTCCGCTGCCTTACCGCTTGGCGACACCCCAATAAGTTAGGAACAGTCTGCAAATTGCTATCAGCAAATTCAACTATTATATTATAACATAATGTCGGCTCTTTGTCAAGTGTTTTTTAAAAATTTTTTTATGGTTTGTGTGCATTCCAATAAAAAGGAAATTATTTGATTAACGGCAAGTAACAGGTTTCGACGGTTTATTGAAAATTTAAGGAAAAAGCTTGACATTTCTTTTTAAGTGTGGTATAATAAAAAGGCCGCATATATTGGGGTTTAAAGTTGCGATTTAAATGCAAGGGATAGAGGCGGCGGATTTCAATCCGTCCGCCTATAGACCGCCGCCTTTAAGAGGCGGGGGTCTCGCCCCCGCCCGCCGACATAGTCGGCGAGCGTAATCTTAGGCTTTGCCTAAGATTTAAGATGAAAATTCGTCTCCCAAGGATAGCGAGTTTAAAGAAAAGGCAGGTGCCAGAAAATGTACGCAGTTATTGAAACAGGCGGAAAACAGTATCAGGTAAACGAGGGTGATGTACTGTTCATCGAAAAGCTTCCGGTAGAAGCAGATGCAACAGTGACTTTTGACAAAGTTGTCGCAGTAAACAGCGGTGACAGTCTGAAAGTCGGAGCTCCTTACGTCAGCGGTGCTACTGTTGAAGCCACTGTTCTTAAGAACGGCAAGGCTAAGAAGATTACCGTTTTCACTTACAAACCCAAAAAGGGCGAAAAGAAGAAAATCGGCCACAGACAGCATTACACACAGGTTAAAATCGACGCTATCAAGGCGTAAGTCATGATTAAAGCGGTTTTTACCGAGAAAAAGGGAATGTATATAGGTTTCAGGATTTCGGGTCATGCAGGATTTGCCGACAGCGGACATGATATTGTCTGTGCAAGCGTTTCGTCGGCGGTCATGTTTGCCGTTAACCTTATAACCGAAGCTTTTGAAATCGGTGCGGATGTTGAGGTTTCAGAAAACTTTATCGAATTGATATTCGATAAAAAGTTTAAACACGAAACTCATACAGTGAATGATATCCTGCTTACGCTTGAAAGTCATTTAGACGCAATTTCTGAAGAGTTCCCTAAAACTATTGCAATAAGCACTATTAAAATTTCGGAGGTGTAATTATGTTAAGAATTAGTATGCAGTTCTTCGCCCACAAGAAGGGTGTTGGTTCTACAAAGAACGGTCGTGACTCAGAGTCCAAGAGACTCGGCGTTAAGAGAGCAGACGGTCAGTACGTACTGGCTGGAAACATTCTCGTTCGCCAGAGAGGTACACATATACATCCTGGTAACGGCGTCGGCATCGGTTCAGACGATACTCTTTTCGCTACAGTCAGCGGAACAGTAAAATTTGAACGCTACGGACGCAGTCGCAAGAAAGTTTCTGTTTACGCAGCAGAGTAATAGAGTGGGTGTGTTTGCTTCAAGCACACCCCTTTTTCAGTTAAGGAAGTGCCCGTTAAATGCAAGGGATAGAGGCGGGGGATTTCAATCCGTCCGCCTATAGACCGCGAGCGTAATCCTAGGCTTTGCCTAAGATTACAAGATTTAATATGAATAAAAGTTGACGGCATTGATTCTAGAAAGGGGAAAACAGTTACAGCAAGCATAACCGTTAGCTGTTAACTGTTAAGTGTTACCATGTTTGTAGACAAAGCGAAAATAAAGATTAAGGCAGGAGACGGCGGCGACGGCGCCGTATCGTTTCACCGTGAAAAATATGTTGCGGCAGGCGGTCCCGACGGAGGCGACGGCGGCCGTGGCGGAGATGTTGTTTTTCAGGTTGACGACAACTTCTCGACGCTCATAGACTTCCGATTCAAAAGAAAATATAATGCCGAAAGAGGTCAGGACGGCGGCGCAAGAAACTGCACCGGAAAGAACGCTCCTCCTCTCATAATTAAAGTTCCTCGGGGGACTGTCGTTAAAGACGCGGAAACCGGACGTATCATGGCGGATATGTCAAGCGTGGAAACGTGCGTTATTGCACGTGGCGGCCGTGGCGGCAAGGGTAACCAGAACTTTGCGACTTCAACCCGTCAGATTCCGCGTTTTGCAAAGCCAGGCTTCCCTGGGGAGGCTTTTGAGGTGACGCTTGAGCTGAAACTTATTGCGGACGTCGGTCTTGTCGGCTTTCCGAATGTCGGTAAGTCAACGCTGATTTCGGTAGTGAGCGCCGCAAAGCCTAAAATTGCAAATTATCATTTTACAACTCTTACCCCCGTGCTTGGCGTTGTAAAAGTTGAAGACGAAAAATCGTTCGTCATGGCGGATATTCCCGGACTGATTGAAGGCGCAAGTGACGGCGTCGGACTGGGGCATGAGTTCCTGCGTCATGTTGAACGCTGCAGGCTTATCCTTCATGTGCTTGACGTATCAGGAATCGAGGGCCGAGACCCGATTGATGACTTCGAGATAATCAACCGTGAGCTTAGAAATTTCAGCGTAGATTTGTCACTCTGTCCGCAGATTGTTGCGGCAAACAAATCCGATATGGCGACAGCCGACCGGATTGAACGTCTTGAAAAGTATATAACTGCTAAAGGGTTGCCGTTCTTCACTATTTCAGCGGCTACAACTATGGGAACTTCGGAACTTGTTATGAAGGTTGCGGAGACTCTTGACACGCTTCCGCCTGTCAAAGTATATGAGCCGGAGCCGATTCCGCAGGCTGTTCTTGACGCTAACGCCGGATTGAATAAGAAGTTCGAAATCACGGTAGAAGACGGCGTTTATGTCGTCGATGCTCCTTGGCTGGAACCCGTCATGCGTACGATTGACCCTGATGATTATTCCTCTCTCCAATACTTCCAAAACGTCCTCAGGAGCAGCGGAATTATAGACAGGCTTGTTGAAATGGGCGTAAATGAGGGAGATACAGTAAGCATTTTTGGCTTTGAATTTGATTACGTTAATTAGGAACGGCGAATTACAAAGCGGGATTGATTAGGGATGTGTTTTAATGTTTAACAGAAATATTTTAACCGAACACGAAGCAAAAGGTTACAGTCCCCTGACGCTGGCATTTCTTGGCGACGGGGTCTATGACCTGCTTGCGCGGAATATGCTGTTAAGAGAGGCGAATATGCCTGCGGGACAGCTTCACGCTAAAAAAATCAAGTTAGTCTGTGCGGAATTTCAGTCAAGAGCTTATGACGCACTGCTTGACTTTCTGAGCGAGGAAGAAACCGCCGTTCTCAAAAGGGGCAGGAATGCGACAGGAAACAAAGTCCCTAAAAGTGCGAATACGGCGGATTACCGTAAAGCAACCGCTTTGGAATGCCTGTTCGGGTATCTTTATCTGACGGGGAAAGACGAACGGATAGATGAGATATTTCAACTTATAATTTCATTGTTTTAACGGGGTGATAAAAATGTCAGGACATTCGAAATGGAGTAACATTAAACGCAAAAAAGAAGCCACCGACGCTGTTAAGGCTAAGATATTCACTAAAATCGGACGTGAAATCACCGTTTGCGTCAAGGAAAGCGGTGCAGACCCGAATAATAACGGAAAACTGCGCGACCTTATCGCAAAAGCGAAGTCCAACAACGTCCCTAATGACAATATTGACAGAATTATCAAAAAGGCGGCAGGCGGAGAAGATAAGAACAGCTATGAAGAGATGGTCTATGAGGGTTACGGCCCTAACGGCGTCGCTTTGATTGTCGAGTGTCTTACCGACAATAAAAACAGGACTGCCGCCGATGTTCGTCATTATTTTGACAAATACGGCGGCAATCTCGGTACAACAGGCTGTGTTTCGTTTATGTTCTCGAAAAAGGGCGTTGTTATTTCCGAGAATAGAGGCATTGACGAGGACGCCGCGTTTGAGGACTGCGTTGAATTTGGCGGAGACGACATGACTGTCAATGATGAAACCGTTGAAATGATATGTATTCCCGAAAATCTCAATGCATTGCGTGACGGGCTTATATCCAAGGGATACAATATACTGTCCTGTGAAGTTATGCAAATTCCGTCTACATATACTGTGCTTACAGACGAAGAACATATCAGGAAAATGAATACGCTTATCGAAAAGCTTGAAGACAACGACGATGTTCAGAATGTCTGGCATAATTGGGAAAATGAATATACTGCTTAACGGATTGCAAAAAACGGACCGCTGAGACGCCGAGTATTTTGCACGTTAAGCAGTATAATTACGGCACTGCTATAACTGTTCGCTGTTAAGGTCGTCTGGATGTCCCGCCAAGTAGGGATAAATGTTTTCGTAGTTAATAATCTCGTCAATACCCACAATCCCGGCAGGAATAAGCCCTGTCATATCGCCAGAAGAGGCAACTCCGGCCGTTTCCGGAAAAATCAAATCGTCATCCTCTGATATAGGGTGATAGTTGTTTGAATCGAATACCATTATTATCATTCCTTTTCTATAAAGATAATGTAACTATTCAGTATATAGCATAATGCACAAAAAAACAGTTATTTACAACCGCAATCGGAAACGAAAAAGGGGGTTGCAGGGCAAAGCCCCGCTTTTCGTGGACTCCGTCCCCGAACCCCTCCCCGATTTTTTTGTGCAAAACAACAAAAAACATAAAAACAACTGAATAGTACAAGATAATAATAGTATAATTAATATTGACGTGAATATTCATTTGCAAAAAATGGTAACTGTTCAGTATATGGCATAATGCACAAAAAATTGTCCTTAGCAACCACAATCGGAAACGAAAAACTGGAGGGTTGCGGGGCGGAGCCCCGCTTTTCGGGGACTCCGTCCCCGAACCCCTCCCCGATTTTTTGTGCAAAACAACAAAAAACATAAAAACAACTGAATAGTTACAAAAAATGTTAAGGGGGGATGTTGAAACTATGTACATAAAAAATCTTTTCGGGCATTTTTTTACTATAACAAACCACCGCAACAAAGTCTTTTGGCACTGTATAAGGGCGGGAATTCCTGTTCGGGGACTTATGCACGATATTTCCAAGTATTCTTTTGCCGAATTTTGGATAGGCGTTAAATATTATCAGGGCGGAAACCGCAGTCCGAATGAGGAGGAGCGTTCTCATCACGGATGTTCAATGGCGTGGATGCATCACAAAGGCAGAAACCGTCATCATTTCGAATACTGGACGGACTACTGGCCCCCGACTAAGACAATTGAGGCCGTTAAGATGCCCACAAAATTTGTAATAGAAATGTTCTGCGACAGAATCGCCGCCTGTAAGGTTTATATGAAAAAGAGTTACACGCAGGACGCGCCTTTGAATTATTACCTCAGGGCAAAAGGCAGGCTGTTCATACATAAAGAAACCGACCTATTTCTCGAAAAACTGCTGACATTGCTTGCAGAAAAAGGTGAAAAGGAGACGTTTAAGTACATACGCACAATCAGGAAAAAAGATTATTAAAAACCGCCGACATTACAGTATCGGCGGCTTTTTATCAGTTATCAATTATGCTGAATTTTTTGGTAGGCGGCTCTGTCGGGGTGTTTGCCTGTTCAAGCAATGAACGTGTTGTCGAGGGCTGAGTGATAACCTCGATGAATTTCCCGTCATCATCTGTAACGATGATATACGGAGGTTCGTCCGTGCTTGACGGAGGTTCGGTCGGCGGTTCAGTTGCGGCTTCGGTAATCTGCGGTGGATTGTAAGTAGGCGGTACATAAGGATTACTGTCATCATCTGATGTATTCACCACGATGTCGTCCTTTTTGGCACGTGATTTCTGAAGCGTTTTCATTTTTTTATTAGCCATGCCTGCAAAAAACATAACTATCAGGCAACAGGCTACTAATGCGGCAAATAGCGATTCTTTTCTGGTCATAATAAACTCCACCTTCCAGTAAGGAACTGTTAAAAAACGGTTTTTATCAACTGCAAAAGTCGAATAGTTTCTCAGTCTAACAAAGTTCGATAACCTGTTTTTCTGCGAAATTCGTTTCCATAGTCCACAAAACCGCAGAACAGTCTTTCATCACAAAAACCTGCAAAGTTTTGTCCATCCCTGTTTCAGTCCACGCCGGAAGATGCAGGAACTGCCTTGACGGATGCGCGAAAATTTCTTCCCGCAGCTTTTCATCAAAACTTTGCTCAATTAAACCTGTTATTCTTACTTGAATGCCTTTGGCGAAAAAGCACATTTCAGCTTTGGGATTTTTCAGTAATTGTGCGGAAACTTTTTTCGTAGAACCTGTATGGAAAACAATTCCGTTCTCGTCGGCTCTGAAAAGAAGCATTCCCCGAACCCTCGGCTGGTCACCGTCTGCTGTTGCGAGGTAAAATACGGGGTTTTCATTCATCAACTTAAAAATTTCCTGTGAAGTCATCAAAATTCTCCTTCCTAATTCTTGCTTACAATATCTGCAAGCGGGTTGTTTTCAAATGCGTCCCTAACGATTTCATTTGAAAGATGCGTGTATATTTCCGTGGTTTGAGTGCTTTCGTGCCCGAGAACTTCTTTAAGCGTAATAAGGTCGGCTTTTCCGTACTGATACATAAGCGTTGCGGCAGTATGACGCAGTTTATGGGTAGTAATCCCCGCTTCTGCCAGCCCTGTTTTTTGTATGTAACCGTCAACGATTTGCTGGACGCGGCGTTTGGAGATACGTCTCCTTTTTCTGCTGACGAAAAGTGCCGGCTCGTCAGCAGGGGCAATTTCACTTCTTATGAGCAGATATTCCTTAATAGCTTTCATGCACGCAGGGTTAAGATAAACAACCCTCTCTTTACTGCCCTTTCCGAATACCCGCATGGAATTTTCGGAAAAATCAATACTGCTGAGGTTTAATGCACAAAGTTCGCTAAGACGCAATCCGCAATTCAGGAAAACAGTAAATATACAGTAGTCACGCTTAATGCCGTTGCTGTCAACCGTTTCAAGGAGCTTTTTGCTGTCATTAAGCGTCAAATACTTAGGAAGGGGTCTTTTCGGCGAAGGTATTTCCAAATCCAGCGACGGATTTTTGCTGATAATATTTGCGGTTTTATGCAGATACTTAAAAAAACTGCGTATTGAACAGGTTTTGCGGTAACGTGAATACTCGTTGTTATGCCTCTCGTCAAACGTGTAAAAAATAAAGTTATACAAATCCGATACGGTAACCGTTTTTAAATCATCTTCTGTGAACAGCTTAATGACGCCGTTACCAATTTCTTCAAACTCAGCGTCATATTTTATGCAGTACAAATATTTGAGAAGCAGTCTAAGGTCTAAAAAATATTCGTTTATTGTTCGTTCTGCAAGCATTTTAACAATTTTTATATGGACGAGATAGTCGTTAAGATATTCAGGGTTATCCCTGTTGTTCATTTTCACGGATAAATCTCCTCCTTCAAAAGCGGTTACATGACAATTATATCATACTTTCTGCTTTAAGTCAAGAGGGAAATTTACATCTGTCTCAAACGCGGCAATTTTTCTCTTGTTATTTTTGCAGCATACATATTTTTTCGTGTTTAGCGACATATTCGGCGAGCGTAATCTTAGGCTTTGCCTAAGATTACAAGATTTAAGATGAAAATCACTGCAAACAGCCACGTATTATACTCCTATATAAAAACTGTTCACTATTCATTATTCACTGTTAACCGTTCCGCTATCGCCGCCAAATCCTCTTTATCATAAAATTCCAGCACAAGAACGCCCTTGTTCTTTGCGTAGTCAACCTTGACTTTGCGTCCGAGACGTTCGTTGAGCGACAGCTCCATTTCAACGAAATAACTGTCAATTCTGCGGTTATCTTTTTCCGGCTCAGGTTCGGGCAGTTCCGATTTTGCAGCCGCCTGCTCAACCTGACGTACAGTCAGGCCTCCGTTAGCCGCCTTTAACGCTGTTGCAACAAGCATCTCCTGATTGACAAACCCGAGCAGAGCTTTGGCGTGTCCGACAGACAGCTCGTCGTTCTCCAGCATTTTCAGCACTTTTTCAGGCAAGGAAAGTATACGCAGAGAATTTGAGATTGACGAACGTGAACGTCCGACGGTCTTCGCAAGCTCCTCATGCTTCATGCCGTAATTGTCTATAAGTTCTCTGTAGCCCTCCGCTTCCTCAACAGGATTGAGGTTCTCACGCTGGAGATTTTCAATAAGGGCAATCTGAGCCGATTCAAGCTCCGTCATATCCTTAATCGTAACGGGTACCTCGTCAAGCCCGAGCATTCTCGCTGCCCTCCAGCGGCGTTCACCCGCAACAATCCTATAACCGCCCGTCTTAATCGGACGCACGAGAATAGGCTGTAAAACGCCGTGGTCACGGATTGACTCAGCCAACGCCGCAATCGTTTCTTCATTAAACCTCTTTCGGGGCTGTTCCTTATTGGGTTCGATTTCCGAAACCCTCAGAGTTCTCTTAACGTGAACTTCCGTAGTGTTATCATTGAATAAGGAGCTTAGTCCTCCGCCTAAACCCAGTCCGCCTTTTGCCATACCAATCTATTCCTTTCTACTTCTTTCTTGAAAACAGTCCGCGTTTTTTCTTTTGCTGGACAGGGGTCTCTTTTAAAACCTCACAGCCGAGAAACTCGTAAAATTCCGTTCCTTTAGACGCCTTATCGTAATACATAACGGGCTTGCCGTGGCTTGGGGCTTCTGAAATACGCACATTACGGGGGATTTTCGTATCGAACACCTTGTCGGGGTAATATTTTTCGACTTCTGCGACAACATCTTTGGAGAGATTGAGCCTTTCGTCGAACATCGTGAAAAGAATTCCCTCAATGTCAAGCGAGGGGTTATAGTTCGTGTTTACGATTTTAATTGTATTGATGAGCTGTGAAAATCCCTCGAGCGCGTAATATTCCGCAAGCATAGGTATAAGAACGGAATCGGCGGCTACAAGGGCGTTCAGCGTAATCAGCCCCAGCGTCGGCGGACAGTCCACGAGAATGTAGTCGTAGTCAAGTTTGCACGTCAGAAGCTGCATTTTGAGCCGCTGAGCACGGTTCTCCATGCCTGATATTTCAAGTTCCGCACCGACAAGCCCTTCATTTGCAGGAAGAATAGAGACGTTCTCAAAATCCGTCCGCAATATTGCATCATGTATACGGCATTTCCCTATCAGCACGTCATAAGCCGAGTAGGATATGCTTTTTTTGCGTATCCCGAAACCTGTCGTTGTATTGCCCTGTGGGTCGATGTCAACGCAGAGCACTCTTTTTCCGCGTGAACCGATATACGCTCCGAGATTTACGACGGTCGTGGATTTTCCTACGCCGCCTTTTTGATTGGCAACAGCTATTATTTTACCCATTTGGAACATCCTTTCATATGTGAAAGTTTATTTGAACATAAACAGTTTGGTAAGCTTATTTTTAGGCAGTCTCTTTTCACAGAAGTCATAGAATGATACTGCTCCGCAGCCTGCAAAGGCGGTCATGAGGATGTAGTATGGGAGGATATACTGCGAACTTCCCTCGTCTATTGTATGGAACAGGAAGCCCCCGAGAATTATAAGCGGAAATATTACTTTGATAATTTCCTTTTCTTTGAAACAGGCGCTTACGCCGACAAAAAGCATGAAGAAAATGAACTGTGTAAATATGTCGCAGTAACGCTCATACCCGTCCTGACAGTCTTTGTAAAACCATTCCGCATAACTGTCATTTGTATAAGTGTCGTCATACCATCCTGTAGCAACTCCGCTTGTATCACTAATCCCCATGGCTATCCACGAGGAGAACGGAATTGGATGAGTAGAGAAATACATCCCCGCACGTTCTTCATACATATACACAACAGCGTTTATTATTGAAAAGTTCTTTTACGGTAAGAAGTATCACAATATTACTTAATGCGAGAAGTACGGCATTGATTATTCCCGCAAAATAGAACGGATTAACATCTCCGAACAGATATGCGACTCTCAACAAGCGTTCGTAAAAAATGTAACGCCGAACTGAAACGGGAACATCTCAAAATAATCGTTTAAGCCCCCTTCTTTCATGAATTCAGTCAAATCATTTTTCGCAAATTCCTCCGCTGGTTTTGTTACCCAGTAAGAATCGTAGAGTGGGACAGGGACTGCTGATGACACCCATATGACCGTTAATGCCAAAGTCCAGACGGCAACAAAAATATAGATTGCTTTCACCGGAATTTTTTCAATTCGAGGGATTAGCAAAAAGGCAAATACCGCAAAAATTGCAAACCACATTATGTTTGCGGCAAAGTTATCGTTCTTATATGTTACCGGTTAGTTTAATCATTCTGAAGGCTCCTTAATATAATTTTAACAGCCGGAAATTACACGCAGTTACATTTCCTCATTATATATTGTACACTAAAATCACAGTTTTGTCAATCCCTAATTGCGGAATAGGGTTGGCGTTATAACGGATTTTTTGTGTATAGCTATAAATTTATATTTCATAAACAATATTTATTGACTTTTCATCATTTATGGTGTATAATATGGTTAGGTTGATAAAACACAAACAAAGGAGCTGAGAAAAATGACCCTTATTTCAAAGGGCAAAAACATTGACACCGCCCCCATCAGGAGACTTTTCGTTCAAGGGGAGAAGCGTGCATCAAGCATAACTTTCATTATTGACAGTTGCTGTGGCGGAATAGATTTATCGGACTGTGTGTTCACCGTGAGAGGGCTTAACCGAAACGGAGAGTTTGCGGAAAGTTATCTGACGGCGGATGAATTGCCTGACGGGAAAATTGCTTTAGAATGGCTGCCCGACAGTAAATTCACTGCTGTTGACGGAGAACTGTCTCTCGAATTGCGTGCATACAGAGCTACACCGGAGTACGGAGACGACACAGGCTTAATGCTTAAATACATCATGCCGCCGATTACTGTCCGCAAGTCTCCGAACGGTACAAATTGTGCATTGCCTGACAGTATTACTCAGTCGCTTGAGGCTGTTTCAAATGCAGTTGCGTCGGGTATTGCAGCGATAGGCGGCGGAATAGCAATCAAAGCGGTAACTGCGGCGGAATATGAAGCCTCGCCTCATGAGGAAAATATTCTGTATGTCATAACAGAGGAATAGAAGTGACAAAAACTGCTTTGCACTGAATTTTGGTGCAAAGCAGTTTCAATATTCTATTGTTGCTGCCAGTGCGGCAGGCGTGGGTAATTATTTTGGAGACTGCATTTTCCTATCCGTAAAGCAGGAGCTTTTTTTACGCCACCTCCGCATTGAGCGCTGGAATCCAATCCTACGCTTGTATTGCTATAGATAGACATGACGGCAGCGGCGTCGGCACAGTCGATAACTCCGTCGCAGTTTACATCCGCTGTCTTGAAATTGATGTAAAACGGAGTTCCGCACTGAATATTTGCATAAGCCTCCAGAACAAGAGAAGCGTCCGTAGCGTCAACAACACCGTTATTGTTAATATCGCCTGTTATAGAACTCGGAGGAACAGGCAGATAACCCTCTGTGAAACTTGAACTGCTGAGAAAAATCTGCGTCCAATAGTAGCACGTGCCGTATTGTGTTTCTCTGGTAACAAGACCGATAGCGACATGGGTATGCTGTTTATCAAGGATATTTTCACGGTGCGAAGGACAGGCCATAAGAGAGTCGTTTGCTTGCTCGGGGGTTGGGTCATAAGTAATGACAAGATTTTCCGCAAGCGAAAAAGTGCGGATACCCGCGAACATTATAAGCATAACGCCTATTGTTCCGTCAGGTCTCATGTGAGAAAATAATGTCGTAGTGTCCTCCGAACGCGTCTCGGCTATGCCACAGGCGGGCGGATAAAGCTTTACAGGATTAAGACCAGCCGCCGCACGTTCTTTATTTATTGCAACCACCATATCTTCATAAGCTTGTCTGTTATTCTCGTTTAATGCCTTGGCTCCTGTTTCGTTGCCGAATATCGGGAAACTTATGAGCATTACAAATGCGACAGCGACCAATAATGAAAATTTCTTTAACATAATTATCCCCCCCTATTTATACTCCTTAACGGTTAAATTCCACACCGTCTTTGTAGCTTTTTGCCATTATGCCGCGTCTTCCTCCTTGACTTACGCCAGTAAGCTGGCGTCGTCATCCTTGCTTATTTAAGCCAACGGCTATTTCTTATATTAATTATATCACTAATCTGTAAAAAAATCTATGCTTTTTATTTAACGTTCTGTGAACAAATGATGAAATAATTATTAACAATTATAGCATAAAATATGAACAAACTATGAACTAGACGTCATTTTTGTGATTTTATAAGCTTGATAAGAACTAAAACCTAGGTGTTTAGCCAAAACAGTGATTAACAAAGAACTTGCGATTTATGAACAAATTGTGAACAAATTTTGTCTAAACTTTTTCTACATGTTGAAAAAGTTTTATTGAAATCGCACAAGCGTCTGCCTGGCAACACAAAATGAGATGTTTCGCATACCGATTGAATTAACGCCAAAATTCGCCGTACGCAGTCAATAGTGAACAGTTACCTGAAGCCGTGAAGTTTAAAGTTCTTGACGAAGAATAAGGAGGGCGGAGCCTCGCTTCTCGGGGACTCTGTCCCCGAACCCCTTTATTTTCTTCTTCACCCCCTAGGTGTAAAAATCAAGAGCAAAAAACAACTCAAAAGCATCGTATATAAGCCGTTTTTTCTGCCATTTTATAAAACGAACTCTACGGATTGAGGACTAAATAACTATTCCCTATTATTACTCCGCAACAAAACGCTTGCGTTTTGGCGCGGATTAATAACTATTCACTGTTTACGCTTTGGGTAATTTTTCGAGTGAAGCCGCAATATCCTCGTCGGTCGGAATGCTGTCGTTCATTATACCGTCATTGTATTTTGCATAGGCATACATATCAAAGTAGCCCGTGCCAGTAAGCCCGAAGAAAATCGTCTTTTCTTCGCCTGTTTCCTTGCATTTGAGAGCCTCGTCAATGGCGACCTTAATCGCATGGCTGCTTTCGGGTGCGGGGAGTGTTCCTTCAACACGGGCAAAAAGCTGTGCTGCTTCAAATACCTCCGTCTGCGTTGCCGTTGTTGCTTCCATAAGACCTTGGTCATAAAGCTCGGAAAGCACGGCACTCATTCCGTGATACCTCAAACCGCCCGCATGGTTGGGAGAAGGCATGAAACTGCTTCCGAGTGTATACATCTTCTGCAAAGGGCAAACCCTGCCTGTGTCACAGAAATCGTATGCATATGTTCCTCTTGTGAAGCTTGGGCATGACGCAGGCTCTACGGCGATAATTCTATAGTCGTTCTCCCCGCGGAGTTTTTCGCCCATAAACGGAGCAATCAGACCGCCGAGGTTAGAACCTCCACCCGCACAGCCGATGATAACGTCAGGTTTAATGCCAAACTTATCCATAGCGATTTTTGACTCAAGCCCGATTACTGACTGGTGAAGAAGAACCTGAGAAAGAACCGAACCGAGCACGTATTTATAACCGTCCTGAGTAACAGCTGCTTCAACAGCTTCTGAAATAGCACAGCCGAGACTTCCGTTTGTTCCCGGAAATTCCGCAAGCATCTGTCTTCCGACATTGGTTGTTTCAGACGGCGACGGAGTAATCGACGCGCCGTAAGTTCTCATAACCTCGCGGCGGAACGGCTTCTGTTCATAAGAAACTTTAACCATGTATACCTGACAGTCCAAATCAAAATACGAACACGCCATAGAGAGCGCTGTACCCCACTGTCCCGCCCCTGTTTCGGTTGTTACACCCTTGAGCCCTTGCTTTTTGGCATAATAAGCCTGTGCGATTGCAGAGTTGAGTTTATGGCTTCCGCTGGTGTTATTTCCCTCAAATTTGTAATAAATCTTTGCAGGCGTGCCGAGCTTCTTCTCAAGACAGTATGCGCGTACAAGCGGCGAAGGACGGTACATCCTATAAAATTCGAGTATTTCAGTAGGAATATCAATAAAAGGCGTTGTGTTGTCAAGTTCCTGTTTTATGAGTTCTTCGCAGAAAACAGGTGCAAGGTCTTCCGCTGTAACAGGCTGGAGCGTTGCGGGGTTAAGCATGGGCTCAGGCTTTTTCTTCATATCCGCACGGATATTGTACCACTGTTTCGGCATCTCATTTTCTTCTAAAAAGATTTTGTAGGGTATTTTTTCGGTTGGCATAATTTTTTCCTCTTTTCTATATAATATTTAACTTGCAATAACAATTTTAAAATTCCCGTCATAGTCGCACGCAAGACGCAGGGTTCGGATATACTTATTGTAAAAAATTTCAATCTCTTTTTCGCTTGCAGTTATCCTCGTGTTCTCATGAACAAGTCTTGCAAGCTCCAAGCCGTTAAATTCCGTAATTCTCGGAAAATACTTCTCTAACTCGCTGAACAGAACAGCCCTCTTTAAATCGTCGATATTGCCCGTATAGAAGTCGTCTATTGAGCAGTAGTAAATATCGTTTTCGGAAAGTGCGTCTTTAATCGCCTGACCGCATTTTGAATACTCATACATTACAAGGAAACTCGCTTTGGGAAGAGACGTGATAAGCCCCCAAAAGTCGGAGTCGCTGGAAAAAAGTATAAAAGAGTCGATACAGTTCTCATAGAAATCCTTGCAGACCCCTGCCGTCATCTTAATATCTACAAGTGATTTATGGTTTTGAACACGTTCGACTTCTATATGCTCAACAGGAATCGAAGAGAACGGTTCAAGCCAGTCCCATCCGCTTGTCGTATGGCAGTCGTCATACAAAACTATCTTATCAATCTTTTGAAGTTCCTGTGATTTAAGATTTTTAAGGACGCCGTAAAGCTTGAAAACATCCGAATTTTCGCAGTCTACCGCAATTGCAATGCGGTTTCCGCTGTTTATAAAATCATAAATATTGTTTTTGGTTTCGCTGTGGGCGTCTTTATGTTTTGAGAAGTCGTCAAAGGTATCGTTGTGCTGTTGGTACAAAATATTCAGAAACTTACCGTCGTTATACAGTATGCTGCCGTAGTCGGCAGGTTTCCAGTGGATATACATTTGAAAAGGATAATATAAAATGTTAGAAATAAATTTTTCAAACTCCTGCTTCATCACTCCCGGTTTTGTATACTTAGGGACGCTGAATAAATCCCGTATATATGCCCAATTAATCCAACCGGGGAATAAATGGGAACAGCCGTCTATATGTTCGATGATTAATCTTGTAATGTCAAGCATATAAAGCTCCGAACGGTAATTCGGCTTAATAAGCGATATTCCAGCCTTTTCAAGCTTCTTAATATTTTCGTGGTCATACGGTTCAATAGTGTTAAGATTTTTTAAATTGTACCTCATCTCATCATCGGTATGTTTAAACTTCAAAAAAAGCGTTGTTCTGATTTTCGAAAGATAGCGTATAATCATGGCGTTATTATCAGCAAGAAGTCTTTCGATAACATCGGGACATTCCTGTTCGAAACAGTTAATAATTATATGTTTTTTTACTCCGATTAAATATGCTATTGTACATACCAATTCTTTTGTGTCAACTGTCATAGTTTATTTACCTCCCTAAAATATTTTTCTAAAACCCCTTTTAATTTGTTTCAGAATATGATATAATAATATCATACTGTTTTAATGATGCGACTCCCGCATTTCGGTAATTTTATCCTCGCTTATTTTAATCAGATTAAGCAGGGATGACATATACAGCGGATATTCCTTAAAAAGAGTAGATGTTGTTAAATAGACGGCGTTGAAATCAGCGACGCAGTCGTTGCTGCCGATACAGACTCCTGACAAAGCCGATTTAATGTCGGATTCGTTCATGAAAATCACAGCAGTGGCGCTGTCGTTGGCTAGTACTTTCGGTATTCGGAAGAGCTTCTGGTCATTCTTGGGGTTGGCGTTGTAGACGGTTCTGAACAGTTTATAAACCGACAGCATGAGATATGACGAAACTTCTTTTATCAGCGTAACGCTCTCCGACTTTTCGGCAAGCGAAAAAAGAAGACCGATTGAATTGCTGATAATCTTACGGTTAAAGCCGATAACCTCCAGCGGCATTCCGCCCTCGCTGTCGGGCACACCGTCAATATTAACCGAAGTCCCCACTGGTTCAGGAGTGCGTCCGAGTAGATAGTCGCATGATACGCCGTAATAATCGGCTATTTTAACAAGAAAAGTCAATCCGCACTCACGGATTCCTTTTTCATAATGAGAAAGCAGCGCTTGAGAAATTCCAAGTTCTGCTGCCGCCGTTTTCTGGCTGATGCCGCGTTCTTTTCTGAGCAGCGTAATTATTCTCGCAAAGTCTGAATTATTCATCCGTTTTCACCTCTTTAATAATTATAATACAAATTGTATAATTTGTAAAGAGGAAATTTGATTGAATATACAGAAAAAAATAGCTCTGTCTTTGTAAGAATTTACAGCGCGTAGAAAAATGCAGTCATTTCTTGTTTATAATGACTAAAAATAGCGAGTGATTTTCCTTTTAGTTTCCAATTTAAACTGAGGCAAACATTTTATTCATTGTTCACTGTTAATTTCTAATTGCTAATCAATGTCGTCACTTAAAGGTTTTTCTTGTTTCTTCCGCCGCCCGCCAACATAGTCGGCGAGCGTAATCTTAGGCTTTGCCTAAGATTACAAGATTTAAGATGAAGGGTTCTGATATTATCAAAGGTTACAGATTAAGCCTGATTCGTCACGGGCTGACTTTTGCCAATGAAAACGGCATATACATAGGAAAAACCGACCTCCCTCTGAGCGACATGGGGGCTTCGGAGCTTTGCAGCAAGCTTGAAGAATATGAGTATCCCCGTGTTCACAGGGTTTATACATCTCCGCTTGTGAGATGTACCGAAACGGCGGAAATACTCTTTCCGAATACAGAGACGTGTGTTGTCGAAGATTTGCGTGAACTTGATTTCGGCGAATTTGAAGGGAAAAGCGTGCATGACCTTATAAATCTGCCCGAGTATAAAGATTGGATTAAGGGCGGTATGGAATCGCGTCCTCCGTGCGGCGAGAGCATTGCCGAGCTGTGCGTAAGGACATATAAGGCTGTTCATGAAATCCTCATGGACATGATGAACGACGGGATTACTCATGCTGCGGTTATTACACACAGCGGTATTATCTCTAATATGCTGTCATGTTTCGGGATACCGAAAATCGACCCGAAAGAACTGCAAATCCCTGCGGGCGAGGGCGTCGAGGTCATCGCCACGGCACAAATGTGGCAGCAGTCTCAGGCGTTTGAAATCTTAGGACTTGTTCCGTATGAGAAAACCTCCGACAGTCCCGAAGTATAATTCTCCTCAAAATAACGCATAATACAGTTAACAGTAAAAAAATGTTAATTGAATTTAGGGTGATGCGTTATGAAGACCACAATGAAAACGTCGAAACTTATCGGCTACGGCAGAAAAATCCTCAAAGGCAACCGTCGGAACGGTTTCGCCGTAAGTTTTGCACTGCTTGGGACAGTCATGTTTTTCAGGCTTGTTGAAGCGGCTGTTGCATTGTTTATGATTTACTATGTCGGGATTAAGCCAGGCGAACTGTTTTCTCTCAATAATTATGTATGGCAAGGATTCGTCCTAACCTGCACGTTACTCAAATACATCGTTCTCGCACCGCTCCTGCCCGCAGCGGCATACTGGTTTACTGAAATATGCGACACAGGAACGGACGTTGCGATAACGTCCGGGCTTGACTTTTTCACTAAACCCCGTCTGCTGTTCAAGAGTTTTTTTACGCTTATACTGATGAAAACAATCTCGCTCATATTCCTGATACCCGCTGCATTTTTCGGCTTGCTTTCATACAATCTAGTGAAAAGCGGGGCTGATTCGCATATGCTTTTTTATGCGACGCACAGCGTCTCAATGACGGCCGTCTCAATATGGATATGGCTTTGGGCAGTTTCGGGTATGCTTGCCGTACCGTTCGTTATGCTTAAAGACAGGCAGAAAAACGCTTTCAGCATAGTTTTTGCGTCGTTCAAACTCATGCACAGGCGGCGTAAACAGCTTGCTTTTATTGCGTTGCTTCTGCTTCTGCCTATGTTTCTAATCGTGACAATACCGTTTATGCTCCCCGCATTTTTCATGGCGGTATCGCTTTATATAAATGTAACAATCAAGGAGGCTGAATACTATAATACTCAAAGTAACGGGGGAGAAACCTGTAACGCTTCAGAATTTTCTAAAAAGCCAGGGCGTATCAAGGAGACTGCTGACACGGCTTAAACGCCAAGAGGGCGGTATTCTCCGAAACGGCGAGCATATACGCAGTATAGACACGGTGCATTGCGGCGACGTCATAACACTCAGCGAGACGGACAGCAGTTTTGTCGAACCTAACGGAACGCTTTGGGCGGAAACAGTTTTCGAGAACGATAATCTGATAATATTTGACAAACCGCCTTATATGCCCGTTCATCCGTCAATCCTTCATCAGGACGATACTCTCGCCAATTATTTCGCCCGCCTCTATCCCGAACTGACATTCCGCTGTATTAACCGCCTTGACAGCGGCACAACGGGTCTGTGTGCCGTTGCCAAAAATGCGTATACCGCAAATGCACTGCAAGGAAAAATCAGGAAGATTTACTATGCCGTATGTGAAGGAGTCTGTCCGCCGCACGGCACTGTAGACGCCCCGATTGCCAGAGTTGAAGACTCAATCATTCTCCGTCATGTTCATGAAAACGGACAGCGTGCCGTGACGCATTTTCAAAGAATAGACCTTAACAGCACACACAGCATTGTTAAAGTTTGGCTTGACACAGGACGTACTCATCAAATCCGTGTGCATTTCGCCTATATCGGTCATCCGCTCGCAGGCGATACGATGTACGGCGGGTCGAAGGATTACATAGGACATCAAGCCCTGCACTGCGGAGAGTTGACCTTTGACGAGCCTTTAACAGGTGAAAGCATTACGGTCAAAAGCCCTATGCATGAAGATGTTTTTCGGTTAGGAAGCGTTGAGGAATCTTTAATTGATATGAGAAAGAGAGATTTTAATGAATAAAATTGCAAGTTTCCAAGTAGACCACACAAAAATCGGTCTCGGGATGTATATTTCACGAATTGACGGTGATATTACTACATATGATATAAGAATGGCAAAACCGAACGGCGGAGTTTATCTTGAATATGCCGCTATTCA
>Ga0209737_10001079_pt1 | contig 20347 bp, 3 predicted proteins | sample TergutCu122P3_FD_187284 | JGI IMG/M metagenome (GOLD analysis project Ga0209737, IMG submission 187284) | Cubitermes ugandensis P3 segment gut microbial communities from Kakamega Forest, Kenya - Cu122 P3 (SPAdes) (version 2) | ecosystem: Host-associated > Arthropoda: Insects > Digestive system >...
CAAATTAGAATTGGTTTCTATGCAGAATCAACTGTATCTAATGCAGATAACGACTTGCATATTGACAATATTCTTGTAGAGTTACTCTCTGATTGCCCAAAACCAATAACCTTAACAGCATCTAATGTTACTGGTAATTCTGCTGACCTCTCTTGGACGGCAGGCGGTTCTGAATACGAATGGACTGTTGAGTACAAAAAAGCAAGTGAAACTAACTGGGCAACAATCAACAACATAACAACAAACCCTTATACTATTAGCGGTTTAGAAGGGCGCACTCAATACAATGTAAGAATTAAGGCGGTTTGCGACGTAGAAGAGAGCGGATTCGTAAATGCTAATTTCACTACCCCGTGTGTTGAAGTATCTGTACCATACTTTGAGAATTTCTCAAGTTGGACAACAGGTACTGCTGCTGCTGCACTCGCAGAATTTACTGCAAATTGCTGGTTAAGATATAATAACAATGCGGTTGCAACATCAAACCCATATATCAATGCCTCTAATTATGGCAGTGCTACCAACAATAGTCCTTCGGGAACACCTTATCTCTATTTCTCATCAAGTAATGCAACTAATCCTCTTACGGCAGTTTTGCCTATGTTTGCAGATGATATAAATACATTGCAACTTAATTTCTGGGCACTCAGAGAAGGAGCAAGTTCCGGTACTTTTTCAGTTGGTTATTTAGTTGATGTTAATAACCCAAATACTTCTGCTACTGGTGGTAATTTTGTTGCAGTACAGACATTTGACCCTACGGCTGCTACTTGGTTTGAATACGAAGTTACATTTACTTCTGTTCCTGTTGGTATTAAAAATATTGCACTTAGACAAAATGCTACATCAACTGCGTGGTATTATTGGGTTGATGATATAGTTGTAGATGTTGCAAGAACTTGCCTAAAACCAACAGCATTGACAGCAACTAATCCTACTACCTCTTCTATTGACCTCTCTTGGACGGCAGGCGGTACGGAATACGAATGGGTTGTTGAATACAAAAAGGCAAGTGAAACCAACTGGACATCTGTTACAGCATCAACTTCTTCTTATATCCTTAGCGGCTTAGATGCAAGCAGTAGATACAATGTAAGAGTTAAAGCAATTTGTGGTGTAGATGATGAAAGTGTCTGGGTAACTGTTGATTTTAACACAGCGTGCGGTCCAACTTCATTGCCATTTACAGAAGGTTTTGAGGGCTATGCAGGAACTACTAACACTGCTGCAATAGGCACTACTGTTATTCCTAATTGTTGGTTTACCGGCAGCACTAACGCAAATTACAGACCGCGTATTACAAGCAGCGGTACAGGTTGGTATCCTGCAAATGGCAGCGCAAGAGCTCTGACATTTACTTCTGGTACCACCTATGGTGGTGTTAATTCTTTTGCAGTATTGCCCGAATTTGATACCCCAATAGACCAACTTGCTATATCTTTCTGGCATAGAAACGAAAACGCTGCACAAGGTCAATTCATTATTGGCTATATCACAGGTCTCCAGAACGACTTAACAACTTACACACCGCTGTTTAATGTGCCGCCTACAGCCACATTAACTAAAGTTGAGTACAGTTTTTTAAGTGCAGGAGTAGATTTGTCTGCTGCAACACACATTGTAATAGTATATAATAATACCAATACAGGCACATACTCAGCAAGTATTGATGATGTTGTGGTTAAAGTGACAGATGCAGATGTTTTAAAAATAGCTCCACGCAGACCTTACACGCAAATTCCAATATCTCAAACATTCACTCCTTCTGCAAAGGCAACAAACGCAGGACTTAATACGCAAACTAATGTTGCGCTGTCTGTAAAAATGAATGGCAATAATGTTGGTACTTCTGCTTCTGTTATACTTGCTTCGGGTGATACGGATGATATAATTCTTTCTCCTGTTACTCTTCCTCTTGGAAATAATACTTTTGTTTATACTGTAAGTTCAGCAGAAGGTGCTGAGGATAATGCTACTGTTAATATCAGAGGCACAGAAGAAACTTACGCTGCTGATGGTATAACATCACCAACAAGCAGTGGAGTGGGTTGGAATAGCGCGACCAGCCATTATGCGGGAAATGTTTTTGAAATTACCAACACAACTTATCTGCTTCAAGCAGTTATAGGGTTCAGTACCTCCACTACTTCTATACAGTGCGGATTAGCATTATTTGAAATGGTAGATGACCTTACAACTGATGTTACGCCAATACATTCAGAAACATTCACTCGAAATGCAGGGTTCAAGACCATTGATATGGCGACACCAATACTATTGACACCGGGTAAATACTTCTTAGGCGTATCTCAAAATGGCGGTGCAACCAATATGGCAATTAATTACGATGGAAATCTTGCTAATACATCTTATATCAAATTCTCAACCGGAGAAACTTTATCACCATTAGTAGGCGATGCCAATTTTGGCGCAGTAGTTGTTCGTATGGTTATTGGCAGTGATTGCGACAAACCAATTAACTTGGTAGTAGATGCCGTTGTTGATAATTCTGTCGACATCTCTTGGACAGCAGGCGGCTCGGAATACGAATGGATTGTTGAATACAGAAAAGCAGGTAACGAATGGACACAGGTAACGGTTAATAGTACTTCTTATACTATTAACGATTTGGACGGCAGTTCTGCATATAGTGTAAGAGTTAGGGCAGTTTGTGCGGCTGGAGACGTAAGCGCTCCGTCAAATGTTGTTACTTTTAGAACAGAGTGCGGTGAAATGGTTATACCATACTTTGAAAATTTCTCTGCTTGGACACCGGGTACTGCTGCCGCAGCACTTGCAGAATTTACTGCATCTTGCTGGAAAAGATATAACAATAATGCCGTTATAGCAGCAACAACAGCACAGCTATATATCAATGCATCTAATTACGGTAGTGCTACCAACAACAGTCCTTCGGGAACACCTTATCTCTATTTCTCATCAAGTAATGCAACTAACCCTCTTACAGCGGTTTTACCAGAATTTGCAGAAGATGTAAATACAATGCAGATTAAGTTCTGGGCACTTAGAGAAGGTGCAAGTTCGGGTACTATCTCAGTTGGTTATTTAATTAATGTTAATAATCCGAATACTTCTACTAATTTTGTTGCAGTAGAGACATTTAACCCTACAGCTGCTACTTGGTTTGAATACACAATTGAATTAACCTCTGTGCCTGCGGGAATAAAAAATATTGCAATAAGGCAAGAGGCGACATCATCTTCGTGGTATTATTGGGTTGATGATATCTCTGTTGGACCTCTTCCAGATTGTCCAAGACCCGGTTTAACGGTTGAAGCAGCCGATGTATCAGCAACTCTCAACTGGACAGGCAATGCAACAAGTTATGTGCTTGAATATGGTGAAGTTGGCTTTGAACGCGGCACTGGCACAATAATTCAAAATGTAACTGGTAGTACTTACACAATTACAGATTTAGAGCCGGTTACAGGTTACGATGTGTATATCTATGGCAACTGCGGTTCAGACGATGTGAGCAGAACAGCAAAAGTTTCATTCACAACTAAATATATATCTGTGATTGTTGTTACTCCAGAAAAACCATATTTGGAGGACATGGAAAATGCTGTTGTCAGCGGCACAACTGTTACAATGGGTAATGTTGTACGCTGGAATATAACCAATGATTTCGGTGCTTCTATGGCTTTGAGTATCAGAAATGACGACAAATCAGTAGATGGCAGATATGCTTTTGTAAGTAAAGGAAATGTTGGTCATAGAGCATCTTTGACATCGCCTCTCTTTGATATCACAGCATTAGATATGCCTGTGTTCACATTGCAGCATATACAGTGGGGTTATTATTCAGTTCCAAATCGCGCAGAAGAGCTCAGAGTATATTACAAAGAAGAAGAAGCAGACGATTGGACATTAGTTCCCGGTTTGGAATTCACTTCTATTTTGACTGAATGGGCAACAGATACGGTAATATTGCCAAGCACCTCTGCAACCTATCAGTTTAGATTTGAGATAACAGGCAGAAACGCTCAAGGTGTTGGTTTGGACAATGTACGAATCTTTGAAGGCGCGCCGAGAGTAGTTACGTTAGCAGCAGACCCTGTCGCAATCAATAGCGCAACGCTCCACAGCGATATAGCAGAAGGCATCAAGCAAATTACCGCACAGGGCTGGGAATACAGAGCAACCAGTGCAGCAACTTGGACAACTACTACCAATGCTACAATCACTGGCTTGACACATAACACTCCTTATGAGTTCCGTGCATTTGCTACCACCGAAGATAAGACATACCACGGTGAAATACTCTATTTCACCACTCAAACTTCGAGTATTGAAACAGTATTTGAAAGCAGCAATGTTGCTCTCTATCCAAATCCTGCAAAACAGACAACAACCCTTGCCATTGAAGGTCTTACCTCCGCAGCGCAAGTTGTTATCACCGATTTGACAGGCAGAACAATAGGCAGTTACACACTGAGCGCAACCCAAACCCAACTCAACATTGATGTTTCCGGTTTCGCAGACGGTACATATTTGGTAAGAGTTATTACAGAAAAAGGCAGCGCAGTTCAAAAACTGGTTGTTAAAAAGTAATATTGTCTGAAGCTTGATACTTCGACCTGCTCAGTACAGGTTTTATCAAGATTTAATTGATTACCAAGATTGTTTAACCAAACATATCTTGGTAATCTTTTTTATCTTGTAAAAATTTGTTACGATTTTTTTTTGTTAAAATGTTAAAGTGCGATTTTTTTTGAAAAAAATATAGGAAAAATGGTTTTTTTTAAAAAATAATGTTTATATTTGCGTTTTGATTTTTACTAAATTGTCTTGAGTCGCGTTTTTTTACATAAAAAAACGAATACCAAAGATTTGTAAATCTTTGGAAAAAAAAAATCTATACATCAAATTTATATATAATATTTTTTTAACTAATATCTTTTATCTAATGAAGAAATTTACATTACTAATTTTGGCGGCTCTATTTGCCGCCGTGAGTTGGTCCCAACAGACGATTTCTATTGGGACAGGAACGTCCAGCAACAGCGGCATTTTAGGCGGGTTGTGGGGACATCAGCGAAACGCTGTGTTATACACAGCAAACGAATTGACTGCGGAAGGTATGTCAGGAACAGTTGACATTACAAAAATTGCTTTCCACGTCAATACAATGACAAGTGTTCCCGGAGGAACAAGAACCCTAAAGATTTGGGTCAAGGAGGTTAATAACAACACTCTTACCACAGCAATGTTTAGCGATTGGGCTACATTGTGTGCAAGCGCAGATTTGGTGTATGATGAAGCGGGCACAAACATTGCCATTACAACAGGTGCGTGGAATGATTTTATCTTCTCTTCCCCGTATCCTTATCAGGGCGGCAATCTGTTGATTTTTACAGATGCAAAGGGTATTTCTGAGAGTGGTGGTAATTCTATTAGCACATTTCATCACAGTGCTACGACTATGCACTGGTGGGCGTATAAGGATACAGGGTTGTCTGTTCCTTTGCTAAATGACAACAGTAATTGCAGCACACCCGGAGGTGTAGCAGATGCAAATCGTGCCAATATTCGAATTACGTTTGAAGAAACTAGTGCAACTTGCCCTGCTGTTACAGCATTGACATCGACTAATGTAACAGATAACAGCGCGGACATCTCTTGGACGGCAGGCGGTTTTGAAAGTTCTTGGGTGCTTGAATACAAAAAGGCAAGCGAACCCAACTATGCATCTATTACGGTATATAGTCCGCAGTATTTTTTTACAAACTTAGAATCCAATACTCAATATCAAGTAAGAGTTAAGGGTATTTGCGGCACAGACGACGAAAGTGGTTATCGAAATATTATTTTCAAAACAAATTGTGGTTTATTTGCTATACCATTTATAGAAGATTTTACTAATTGGACAGCAGCAACCAGTGCTTTCTCTGACCCTTGCTGGACAAGATATACAGGTACAGGCTCTTATGTTTCTGGCTCTACCGTATTTCCTTATGTAGCCGCTTTGTCAAGCAACAATGCTCTCTATTTCGGTAATTCATCTACAACATTTAGTGCGGCGTTTATGCCTCAGTTTGATGCTGTTGGTCAGAATTTGGCATTGGTATTTGATTTGGCAATGGCTGCAAATAACCGAATGGACATTATAATTGCCACCGACCCACAAGACCAAACAACTTGGGTACAAATCGACACTACCATCAGTAATGGCATAGGTACGACATTTGCTAATTATAAAAATTATGAGGTAATTATTCCAAATTATCAGGCAGGCACTTATATTGGCTTTAAGTCGTATGTAGGTTCAGGTACTTCTGTTACCTATGCTTATTTAGATAATATTTTTGTTACACTTTGTCCACAACCAAAAAATTTGGCTGTTACTAATGTTGCAACAAATTCAATTAACTATAGTTTCACACAGGGTGGTGTAGCATCACAGTGGCAGTATGTTTTAGCACCTGCCTCTGTAACAAACCCTGCTACTATTGTTCCTGTAACTATTACAACAACAAGCGGCACTATTAGCGGTTTAACAGAGGCAACACAATACAAACTTTGGGTTCGCTCTGTTTGCAGTGCAACAGAGAATAGCCCTTGGACAATGGCTGTGCCATTTACAACACACTGTCAGGCAGAAACATTACCTTTCTTAGAAACATTTGATAATGCATCATTTGCCTCTTCAACTTGCTGGGCAAGATATTCATTGCTCGCTGACGACCTGTTTGGTGGAACGCCATTTACTACATCAAGCACCGCTTGGTTACATACCACATCTTCCAACGGCTTGCCGGGCAATCACGTTAGAGTCAATGTTTTTGGTACAAGCCGAAGAGATTGGTTGATTACGCCTGTTATTGATTTGGGAACAGCACCTGCACAGTTGTCTTTTGATGTTGCATTAACGGCTTGGAATAGTGGTAACGCTGCTAATATGAGCGGCATAGACGATAAATTTATTGTTGCAATTTCTACTGATGCCGGTAACACTTGGTTAGAGTCAAATTCTTATCTTTGGGATAATGCTGGTTCTGCTCGTGTGTATAACGACATAGAAATAACAGGCGAAAAAGTTACTATCGACTTGTCGGCATATTCAGGACTAATTAGAATTGGCTTCTATGTGGAATCAACAATATCTAATGCAGATAACGATTTGCATATTGATAATATTTTGGTTAGAGTTCCTCTTGCTAATGATGTGGCAGCAATAGACATTATCTCTTCGGTTGGTACTGGATTGAATTTAACCTCTACTGATATTACCGTTACGGTTATGAATGATGGTTCGGTAGCGCAATCAAATGTGCCTGTTGTGCTTGAAGTTAATGGTGCCATTTCTGCAACACAATATGTTGCTACTATCGCAGTTGCCGAAACAGAAACAGTAACTTTCACAGGTGTAGATGTTTCAACCGCTGGAGAATATGTTATTCGCGCATATACCAATTTGGCAACAGACCAAAATCGCTCAAATGACACAACGGCTGTGTTAACGATAAATCATATTGAGGGTTGCACAAATCCACTTGATGTTCAAATTGGCACAGGCACAATATCACACACTATTTTAACTAATTATAACTATAATTATGTTCAGAATCTTTATATGGCAAGTGAAATAGCAGATGAAGGTGGTGGCGCAGGTCCAATAAGTTCAATTTCTTTACAATATAACACAGGCACTCTTAATAATCAAAATAATATTTGGACTGTCTTTATTGGAAATACTGCAAAAACCGAATTTAGTGGTACTACAGTTGCGGATTGGGTACCTGTTGGTAATATGCAGCAGGTTTTTAATGGTTTGGTAACGGCTCCCGCAACTGCTGGCGACTGGATAACTATTAATCTTGATTCTCCTTTTATTTGGGACGGCACAAGCAATATTGTTGTAGCAATTCTTGAAAACGAACCAAGTTATCCGGGTACTGTTACTTTCAGGGGTACTACTGCTACAAATCGTAATCTTTATTTTCGTGTTGATGGCAGCACTCCTATTAACCCTGCATCTCCACCGACACCATCGGGCAGATACACATCTTATCCAAACATTAAGTTTAATATGTGTCCCGGAATTCCTCCTACCTGTCCAAAACCAACAGCATTGACAGGAATTCTTACAGGTAATGACGCAACTCTCTCTTGGACAAACGGCGGTACAGAATACGAGTGGGTTATTGAATATAAAAAAGTAAGCGATGCCAATTGGACAGCAATTATTGTAACAACCAATCCTTATACTATTAGCGGATTAAGTGCAAGCACTTCTTATAATGTAAGAGTAAAAGCGGTTTGCTCAACAACAGAAGAAAGCGACTGGTCAAATGTTTATAATTTTGCAACTCCGTGCGGTGCGATGGCGTTGCCATTTATGGACGACTTCTCTACTTGGACATTAGGAACTATGTCTTCCCCACCAGCCCAAAATCCTCTTCCTCCTTGTTGGGCAAGATATAATCTTGGCTATGATAACGGAAGACGTCCTTATGCAGATAATATGACGAGCAATCCTAATTCTCCTGTTCTCTATTTCTATCATTCGGCTACACAACCTGCGATAATGTTTATGCCTCCGTTTGATGCGCAAGGTCAGACTTTGGTATTGGAATTTGATTTAGCTATGAATACTGCCCAAATATTTGATATTGTAGTTGCTACAGACCCACAAAACATAAGCACTTATACAACAATAGTATCCCTTAATGATGGAATAGGCGGTACCTCTATAATCACTGGAACAGCGGCTTTCAAACATTATGAGGTAACTATACCAAATTATCAAACAAGCACTGTAATTGGTTTTTATGCACGCGGCGCAGGTAATCTTTATGCTTATTTAGATAATATTGTTGTTGATATTGCAACAGGTTGTTCAAGACCAACAGCGTTGGCAGTAGATAATATTACTACCTCTGATGCAGAAATCACTTGGACGGCAGGTGGTTCGGAAACTTCTTGGATACTTGAATACAAAAAAGGAGGCGAAACCAACTGGATATCAATTCCAACATCAACATCTTTTTATTTCCTTAGTGGTTTAGACGACAACACTGGTTATAATGTAAGAGTTAAGGCGGATTGTGGAACGGAAGAAAGTAGTTGGGCAACTGTTAATTTTAGAACAGATTTCGGTGGTTGCAATGCAGTTTCTGTACCATTCTCTGAAAATTTCTCAGGCTGGGCAACAGGCACAGGCAATTGGTCTAACCCCTGCTGGACAAGATATGTTGGTAATGCTGCTTCAACAGTTCCTTATATTAATGCTGCCAACTACAGCAGTGCTACAAATAATAGCCCTTCTGGAACTCCTTATTTGTATATTCCGACAACCACAGACCTTGTTGTTACAGTGGTTTTGCCTGAATTTGCAGTTGATGTAAATACATTGCAAATTAATTTCTGGGCACTTAAAGAGGGTACAAGTTCCGGTACAATCTCAGTTGGGTATCTCACAGATATTAATGATGTTACCTCTTTTGTTGAAGTAGAGCAGTTTAATGACCCCGGTGCTACTTGGTTTGAGTATACTGTTGCATTAAATACTGTTCCTTCCGGAATTAATAGTATTGCATTGAGGCAAAATAAGTTAGCAACCAATTGGTTCTATTGGTTTGACGATATCGTGGTAGAAACTCTTCCTACTTGCGTACCTGCTGCTGTAACGGTTGGTACGGTAGCCGATTTAACTGCAACTATTAGCTGGGAAGGCGGTAGCGCTACAAACTATGTTGTTGAGTGGGGCGAAACCGGCTTTGCACAAGGCACAGGTACTACTCAGACCGTAACTGGCGAAACTTATACAATTACAGGTTTAGAGCCATTAACAAGTTATGATGTATATGTATATGGTGATTGTGGAGCAGGCGACTTGAGCAAAGTAAGAAAAGTTTCATTCACAACAACATATTTATCTACAATTATTGTTACTCCCGAAAATCCATATTTGGAGGATTTGGAAAATGCTGTTATCAGCGGTGCAAACGTGATAATGGGTAATGTACGCTGGAATATCGCTAATGATTTTGGTAACTCTATGGCTTTGAGCATCAGAAATGACGACAAATCAATAGACGGCAACTATGCTTATATAAGCAAAGGAGTTAATGGGCACGTTGCATCTTTGACATCGCCGATGTTTGATATTACTGCATTGGATATACCTGCATTCTCTTTACAGCATATTCAATGGGGTTACTATACTGTTACAAATCGTTCAGAAGAACTCAGAGTATATTACAGAGCGGCACAAGAAGATAATTGGACATTAATACCGGGTATGGAGTTCACATCTATTATTAATGATTGGGAAATAGATACTGTAGTATTACCAAATCCATCTGCAACTTATCAGTTGAGATTTGAAGTAACAGGCAGAGATGCTATGGGTGTTGGCATAGATAATGTACGAATATTTGAAGGTGCGCCTATGGTAGAAACATTAGAAGCTTCAAATGTTATGGCAAATAGCGCAGTTCTCAATAAAAATGTAGAAAAAGGTATTAAACCAATTACAGAAGAGGGCTGGGAATACAAAACAGCAAGTGCAACAACTTGGCAAACTACTACCAACGCTACAATCACTGGTTTGACACATAGCACTGCTTATGAGTTCCGTGCATTTGCTACAACAGCAGATAGAATATATTATGGCGAAATACTTACTTTCAACACTCAAATTTCGAGCATTGAAACCGTATTTGAAAGCAGCAATGTTACTCTCTATCCTAACCCTGCAAAAGCGATAACAACCCTTGCCATCGAAGGTCTTACCTCCGCAGCGCAAGTTGTTATCACCGATTTGACAGGCAGAACAATAGGCAGTTACACCCTCAGTGCAACCCAAAACCAACTCAACATTGATGTTTCCGGTTTTGCAGACGGTACATATTTGGTAAGAGTTATTACGGATAAAGGCAGCGCAATTCAAAAATTGGTTGTTAAAAAGTAATATTGTCTGAACCTTGATTTTATCAAGATTTAATTGATTACCAAGATTGTTTAACCAAACATATCTTGGTAATCTTTTTTATTTTGCAAAAATGTGTTACGTTTTTTTTCTATTAAAGTTTTAAATTGATATTTTTTTTAAAAAAAATATAGGAAAAATGTTTTTTTTTAAAAAATAATGTTTATATTTGCGCCTTGAATATTTTTGTAAAATTAACATTTTTAATATAATATTTTTTTAACTAATATCTTTTAATAATGAAGAAATTTACATTACTAATTTTGGCGGCTCTTTTTGCCGCCGTGAGTTGGGCGCAAGAAACGCCTAATGGTATGCAGAGCTTTCGAACAAGAACTTCTGCGAGTGTAACAGGTTCTTCCATTAACTTGGAAAGACCTGCGATGATTGTTTCCCAGAGCAGTGTTATCAACAGAGCACCTGTTCAGCGTGCAAATCCTGGTATGGTAAGTGTTACCTTGACAGCAGGTGATGTATGGGGAGACGGTTCTGGTTATCATTTATTGCTTGACCCAACAGCAACTGCTTATGGGACAGTAATTCCTCTTCCAGGAACACCAGGAGGAATATCTTCTTGTGCGGCAATTACTCCAAATCTGTATGACATTTTTACATACAGAATTCCAACAAACGCTATACCATCGTGTAGTCCTTCTGGTAATTTTGTTTTTAACAACAGTGTTACAATTGAAATTCCGGCTGGAGTTTATGACTATGCAATTACTAATCCAGAAGTCGGGAATCAATTATGGATTGCTGGTGATTATGGCAATACACCTGGAAGATTTGATAATTTCATTTTTGAGGAAGGTAAAAAGTACACTTTTACAGCATTGCGATTTGGTAATAATGATGGTATTAATCTTCTTATAGAAGATGACGAAACGGCAACCTGTCCTTCGCCAACTGACTTGGCAGCAGATAATATAACACAAACAAGCGCGGATATCTCTTGGGTGGCTGGCGGTACGGAAAGTTCTTGGATATTTCAATACAAAAAAGCACTTGAAATCAACTGGGTATCTGCTACGGTAACAAGCACTCAGATGTTCCTTACTAATTTAGATGCCAACACTCAATACAATGTAAGAATTAAGGCGGTTTGCGGCACAGACGATGAAAGTATTTGGAGAACTGTTAATTTTAAAACTGCTTGCGGTTTATATTCTATACCATTTATAGAAGATTTTTCTGGCTGGGCAACAGGAAGTTCTAACTGGTCTGACCCTTGCTGGCAAAGAGGAGCAGGTTCTTTTGTTTCTGGCACCACACCTTTTCCTTATGTAACCACTTTGTCAAGCAACAATGCCCTCTATTTCGGTAATTCATCTACAACATTTAGCGCGGCATTTATGCCTCCGTTTGATGCTGCCGGTCAGAACTTGGCATTGGTATTTGATTTGGCAATGGGAGCAAATAACCGAATGGACATTATCATTGCTACCAACCCGCAAGACGAAGCAACTTGGTTACAAATCGACACTACTATAAGTAATGGCACAGGTACAGCATTTGCTAATTATAAAAATTATGAGGTAATCATTCCAAATTATCAGGCAGGTACTTATATTGGCTTTAAATCGTATGTGGGTTCAGGTACTACTACATTGTATGCTTATTTGGATAATATTTTTGTTACAACTTGCCCACAACCAAAAAATTTGGCTGTTGATAATATTATGCCAAATTCGGTTGATTTCAGTTTTACACAGGGCGGCACAGCAACACAATGGCAATATGTAGTTGCTCCTGCTTCTGTAACAGACCCTGCTACTATTGTTCCTACAACTATTACTGCAACAAGCGGTACTATTAGCGGTTTAGAATCTGGAAAACAATACAAACTTTGGGTTCGTTCAGTTTGCAGTGCAACAGAGAATAGTCCTTGGACAGGTGCTGTTGCATTTTCAGTACCTTGTGTGCCAGTAACAGCATTTCCATTTACAGAAGGTTTTGAGGGTACAATTTTCCCACCTGATTGCTGGACTGTTACCAATGTATCTGGTTCGTCATTGTGGGGAAGACATACATCAGATTCGCCACGTGGTACTGCAAGCGCAAGTATTAGCTGGACAAGTTCAGGGACTGGTAATAACTGGCTGATAACACCGTTGGTAAGTGTTCCAGCAGCAGGTTTAGAGATGTCATTCTGGGTAAAATGTCCTACTTATTATTCTGGTACAACGTTGAATGTAAAGGTTTCAGATGGAACTAACGCAGTTGCTGATTTTAGTCCAACTGCTGAACTGACTTTGGCTAATGCTCAATTCACTACATCTTGGGTACAATACACTGTTAATTTGGCTGCATACGCAGGACAACAGATTTATGTTGGTTTCCAAGTTGTAGATAACAATGGTCTGCGTGTAATGCTTGATGATGTTGAATTTAAAGAATTTCTTGTTGATGATGTAGCAGCAACAGGTATTACCTCTTCGGTTGGCTCAGGAATGGGTTTAACCACTACCGACATTGTCGTTACGGTTAATAACGAAGGCAGTGCAGCACAATCAAATGTTCCTGTTGTACTCGAAGTTAATGGTGCTGTTTTTGCAACACAATATGTTGCTTCTATCGCATCAGGTGATACAGAAACAGTAACTTTCACAGGCATAGATGTTTCAACTTTGGGAACTTATGCTTTCCGCGCATATACCAACTTGACAACAGACCAAAATCGTGCAAACGACACAACGGCTGTTTTGACGATAGTTAATATTCAGGGTTGCACAAATCCGCTTGATGTTCAAATTGGTAATGGTACGGTAGCACTAACTACTTTGCCAATAAATAATTGGTTTGCTTATAATTATAATCAAACCATCTATTTGGCAAGCGAAATAGAGGACGAAGGCGGTGGCGCAGGCCCAATTGTTTCAATTGGTTATCACTGGAATGGAGAAAGTAGTCTTGCAAGTTCTGATGTTTGGACTGTTTATATCGGTAATACTGATAAAACAATTTTTGCAAGCACTACCGATTGGGTAACACTTCCAAATTTGCAGCAGGTATTTACTGGCACAGTAACGCTTCCCGCAGGTGCTGGATGGATGAACATTGTCCTTGATAATCCTTTTATATGGGACGGCGAAAGTAATATTGTGGTAGCTGTTTTGGAAAGTGTGCCGGGTTATACAGGCACTTCTTCTGTTCGAACACGTTGGTATGGTACCTCAGGAGCAAATCGCTCTATTTATATTAATAGTGATACCAGTATTCCAAATCCTGCTTCACCAGCATCAGGCACAAGAGAGTCATCTTATCCAAATATTAAATTCAATATGTGCCCTGCAATTCCTCCTACCTGCCCGAAACCAACAGCGTTGACAGCAACTAATGCTACTGTCTCTGATGTTGAACTCGCTTGGACAGCAGGTGGTACAGAAAGCCAATGGATTGTTGAATACAAAAAAGGAAACGAAACCAACTGGACGCCAGTTACGGTAACAACAAATCCTTATATCCTCACAGGTTTAGACGGCAGCACCTCTTATAATGTAAGAGTAAAAGCAGATTGCGGCGCAGGAGATGAAAGCAATTATTCTAATGTTGTTAATTTTAACACAGCGTGCGGTGCAATTACTACATTACCTTGGGTAGAAACATTTGAAGCGAATGTATTTACTTTTGATTGCTGGAAAAGATACAGTGGTACCACTGTTTCAACAACAGTACCATCTACTTCTACACAAACAGGAAGTCCATCAGGACCTAATACTTTGTATTTTGGCGCTTCTGATAATCGTATGGCAATATTGCCTACATTCGCTATGGATATAAATACGTTACAAATTACTTTCTGGTTAAGGAAAGAGAGTGGAAATACTGGTGTTTTCGAAGTTGGTTATATAACAGATATTAATGACGCTACTACCTTTGTAGTGGTAGAAACTTTTAATGAATCGCAAGTTTCTACTTGGTTAGAAAGAGATGTAGTGTTTTCGTCTGTGCCTGCTGGTGTTAAAAATATTGCATTTAGAGTGATGAATGGTCAAAGTAATTACTATTATTGGGTTGATGATATACTTGTGGAGACTATTCCAACCTGTCCAAGACCAACAGCATTGGCAGTAAGTAATATTACTGCCTCTGATGCAGAAATCACTTGGACGGCAGGCGGTTTTGAAACTGCTTGGGAGCTTGAATACAAAAAATCAAGTGAAACAAACTGGACATCAATTCCAACATCAATACCTTCTTATGTACTTAGCAGTTTAGACGACAACACTGGTTATAATGTAAGAGTTAAGGCAGTTTGTGCAGTCGGAGACGAAAGTAATTATTCTAATATTGTTAATTTTAGAACAGATTTCGGTGGTTGCAATGCAGTTTCTACACCATACTATGAAAACTTTACAGGTTGGGCAACTGGTAGCACCGTTTGGTCTAACCCTTGCTGGAAAAGATATAATAATGGAGCAGTTTCAACATCAAATCCTTATATCAATGCTTCTAATTACAGCAGTGCTACCAACAACAGCCCTTCGGGAACACCTTATCTCTATTTCAGCAACAGTAATGCAACTAATCCTCTTACAGCAGTTTTACCTGAATTTGCTAATGATGTAAATACAATGCAGGTTACTTTCTGGGCGCTTAGAGAAGGAACAAGTTCCGGTACTATTTCAGTTGGTTATTTAATTGATATTAATGACCCTAATACTTCTACTAATTTTGTTGCAGTAGAGACATTTAACCCTACTGCCCAAACTTGGTTTGAATACACAGTTGAGTTAAACTCTGTTCCTGCTGGAATAAAAAATATTGCATTCAGACAAAATGCGACATCAACTGCTTGGTACTATTGGGTTGATGATATTTTGGTTGAAAATCTTCCTACTTGTTCAAGACCTGTTGTAACGCTTGGCGAAAAAACAGCCACAACAGCAACTATCAATTGGACAGGCGGTAATGCATCAAGTTATGTAGTTGAGTGGGGCGAAGCCGGCTTTGAACTTGGCACAGGCGCAACTGCCACTGCCACTGGCGAAACCTATACAATTCAGGGCTTAGAGCCATTAACAAGCTACGATGTATATGTTTATGGCGATTGCGGCGCAGGCGATTTGAGCAGAGTAGTAAAAGTTTCATTCACAACAGATTATTTGTCTGTGATTGTTGTTACTCCTGAAAATCCATATTTGGAGGATTTTGAAAATGCTGCTGTTAGCGGCTCTTCCGTAACAATGGGTAATGTACGCTGGAGTATCAGTAATGACATTGGCAACTCTATTGCTTTGAGCATAAGAAATGATTCAAGAGCAATAGACGGCAACTATGCTTATATAAGCAAAGGAGTTATTGGACACGTTACATCTTTGATATCCCCTCTCTTTGATATTACCGCATTGGATTTACCTGCGTTCTCTTTACAGCACATACAATGGGGCTACTATTCTGTTACAAATCGTTCAGAAGAACTCAGGATATATTACAGAGCAGCACAAGAAGATAATTGGACATTAATACCGGGTATGGAATTCACATCTATTATTAATGATTGGGAAACAGACACGGTAGTATTACCAAATCCATCTGCAACTTATCAGTTAAGATTTGAAGTAACAGGTAGAAATGCTATGGGTGTTGGTTTGGACAATGTACGAATCTTTGAAGGTGCACCGAGAGTAGTTACGTTAGCAGCAGACCCTGTTGCAATCAATAGCGCAATGCTCCACAGTGAGGTAGAAAAAGGTATCAAACCAATTACAGCACAGGGTTGGGAATACAAAGCAACCAGTGCAACAACTTGGCAAACTACCACCAACGCTACAATCACTGGCTTGACACACAGCACTCCTTATGAGTTCCGTGCATTTGCTACCACTGAAGATAAGACATACCACGGTGAAATACTCTATTTCACCACTCAAACTTCGAGCATTGAAACAGTATTTGAAAGCAGCAACGTTGCTCTTTATCCAAATCCTGCAAAATCGACAACAACCCTTGCCATCGAAGGTCTTACCTCCACTGCGCAAATTGTTATCACCGACTTGACAGGCAGAACGATAGGCAGTTACACCATCAATGCAACCCAAACACAACTCAACATTGATGTTTCTGGTTTCGCAGACGGTACATATTTGGTAAGAGTTATTACGGACAAATGCAATTCAATTCAAAAATTGGTTGTTAAAAAGTAACTTCTGAAAAATAATACTTTAATTAAACTTGTTAAGTTTTCAAAACTTAACAAGTTTTTTTATTAAATCTCCCTTTTCCAAGTGTTAAAATTATTTAATATTTGGAATAATTTTTCAAATTCTGAATATAAATTTAGAATTTACAATTATAAACTCTTTAATTTCAATCATTTAGGTTATATAAAAAAGATTTAAATATTTTTTAAAATAGTTTTGTTGGTTAAAAAAAATGCATTACCTTTGCAGTCCTTTTTGGTTAAAGAATTTGTGATGTAATAATTAACTGTTAATCACTAACCATTAGCCACTAAAAAGAAGTTCTTTGACATTTTGGAACAACAATTATATGTAGTATAAGGAAGGGAGTTTTAAAAATTCTCTTGTCAATTCATATACTTAATAAGTTATTTTGAGCGTAAGGATAAAATAAACAATGAAGAGTTTGATCCTGGCTCAGGATGAACGCTAGCGACAGGCTTAACACATGCAAGTCGAGGGGCAGCAGGGTCTTCGGACCGCTGGCGACCGGCGCACGGGTGCGTAACACGTGTGCAACCTACCTGGAACAGGGGAATAACCCGGAGAAATTCGGACTAATACCCCATAATATTTTTGAGTGGCATCACTTAATTATTAAAGATTTATTGGTTTTAGATGGGCACGCGCAACATTAGATAGTTGGTGAGGTAACGGCTCACCAAGTCAACGATGTTTAGGGGAACTGAGAGGTTGGTCCCCCACACTGGTACTGAGACAGGGACCAGACTCCTACGGGAGGCAGCAGTGAGGAATATTGGTCAATGGACGAGAGTCTGAACCAGCCAAGTCGCGTGAAGGACGACGGTGCTATGCATTGTAAACTTCTTTTATTTGGGAATAAAAAAGGGCACGTGTGCTCTATTGTATGTACCATTTGAATAAGCATCGGCTAACTCCGTGCCAGCAGCCGCGGTAATACGGAGGATGCGAGCGTTATCCGGATTTATTGGGTTTAAAGGGTGCGTAGGCGGACCCGCAAGTCAGAGGTGAAATCTTGCAGCTTAACTGTAACAATGCCTTTGAAACTGCTGGTCTTGAGTGTAAATGAGGTAGGCGGAATGTGGTGTGTAGCGGTGAAATGCTTAGATATGCCACAGAACACCGATTGCGAAGGCAGCTTACTGGGATACAACTGACGCTGAGGCACGAAAGCGTGGGGATCAAACAGGATTAGATACCCTGGTAGTCCACGCAGTAAACGATGATTACTAACTGTTTGCGATACACTGCAAGTGGTCAAGCGAAAGCGATAAGTAATCCACCTGGGGAGTACGTACGCAAGTATGAAACTCAAAGGAATTGACGGGGGCCCGCACAAGCGGAGGAACATGTGGTTTAATTCGATGATACGCGAGGAACCTTACCCGGGCTTGAAAGTTAGCGACGGTGGTGGAAACATCACTTCTCTTCGGAGCGCGAAACTAGGTGCTGCATGGTTGTCGTCAGCTCGTGCCGTGAGGTGTCGGCTTAAGTGCCATAACGAGCGCAACCCTTGCCATTAGTTACCAGCAGTTAGATGGGGACTCTAATGGGACTGCCACCGTAAGGTGTGAGGAAGGTGGGGATGACGTCAAATCAGCACGGCCCTTACGTCCGGGGCGACACACGTGTTACAATGGGGAGTACAGAGGGTTGCTACACCGCGAGGTGATGCTAATCTCATAAAACTTTTCTCAGTTCGGATCGGAGTCTGCAACTCGACTCCGTGAAGCTGGATTCGCTAGTAATCGCGCATCAGCCATGGCGCGGTGAATACGTTCCCGGGCCTTGTACACACCGCCCGTCAAGCCATGGGAGTTGGGGGGACCTGAAGTACGTGACCGCAAGGAGCGTCCTAGGGTAAAACCGATGACTGGGGCTAAGTCGTAACAAGGTAGCCGTACCGGAAGGTGCGGCTGGAACACCTCCTTTATAGAGAAAAAGCGAGGAATGACTTATAATAAAAGGGTGTATGAACAAAGCAAGAGGGCATCCTCTTCTTTATACTACAATGTTGTTTTAAAAATATATGCCTCAGGCACATTTGGAAGTCAGAAGGTAGAAGTTAGAAATTAGAATTATTTTTTGTAAAAAAATAATGACTTACAAACTTATCGACTTATAGACTTACAAACTGAAAAAAAAATGCAGTCCTATAGCTCAGTTGGTTAGAGCGCTACACTGATAATGTAGAGGTCGGCAGTTCAACTCTGCCTGGGACTACGAAATTAAAAATCAACTTGGGGGATTAGCTCAGTTGGCTTAGAGCACCTGCCTTGCACGCAGGGGGTCAAGGGTTCGAGTCCCTTATTCTCCACCAGAATTAATGATTAATGTTTAAAGATTAATGATTAATTTAAGGAGAAAAAACAAAAAAGTTATGAGGAGGTGAAACTCCGAAATAGCACAGAAATTTTAAGATTAATCATTAAACATTAATAATTAATCATTAAAAAAAAAGTTCTTTGACATATTGAACAAGAGAAAAAGTAATGTTAGTACAAGGTAACATTTTTAATCATTAATCGTTAAACATTAATCATTAAAAAGTTTTCTGTGAAGAAAAAAAGATACCTTGTAGTGAAAAAAAGTAATTTACAGCAGTAAATAAAAATTTAACAATTACAAGAGTAACTAAGAGCTATAAAAACAGTGAAATTAATTTAGAATTGAGCGGAAATTAGAAATTGCGATAATTTTCAATTTTCAACTTTCAATTTTTAATTAAATAACGAATCACTTATATTTATAAGACATAAAAGAAGAAAGCAAGAGCAAACGGCGAATGCCTTGGCTCTCGGAGGCGATGAAGGACGTGATAAGCTGCGATAAGCTGCGCGGAGGTGCAAATAACCTTTGATGCGTGGATTTCCGAATGGGGCAACCCAATATGTTGATGACATATTATCCTTTATAGGAGGCGAACGTGGGGAACTGAAACATCTAAGTACCCATAGGAAGAGAAAATAATAATGATTTCCTCAGTAGTGGCGAGCGAACGGGAAAGAGCCCAAACCATTGTTGTTCAGGCAATAATGGGGTTGTAGGACTGCGATATACGATACAAAACGAACTGGAATCGTAATGGAAAATTGAACCGTAGAGGGTGATAGTCCCGTACAGGTAAAATTTTGTTGAGTTAGCAGTATCCTGAGTAGCGCGGGACACGAGAAATCCTGTGTGAATCTGCCGGGACCATCCGGTAAGGCTAAATACTTCCGAGAGA
>Ga0209737_10001080_pt1 | contig 20335 bp, 20 predicted proteins | sample TergutCu122P3_FD_187284 | JGI IMG/M metagenome (GOLD analysis project Ga0209737, IMG submission 187284) | Cubitermes ugandensis P3 segment gut microbial communities from Kakamega Forest, Kenya - Cu122 P3 (SPAdes) (version 2) | ecosystem: Host-associated > Arthropoda: Insects > Digestive system...
AAATTAAAAAACCAGCTATAGGCAACACTAAAAATAATTCATTACCTGCAAAACCGTGAATCTTAGTTATGCGTAAAAAAGCAAAAAAATAACCAACTAACAAAAGCGAACAAACAATAATACTCATTATTGCACCTCGCTTAAAGCGATCCCATTCATTGCTGATTTCAGAGAAAAACTCGTGCGCTGTTTTAACAGGGTAATCCAGCTGTTGCTGTTGTTTTTCTTTTTCACTCATATTTATCATCCTTTTCATGTTTTCATACAGCTATATAGATATGCACCACTGATGAATCCTAAAGCAATGAGAACAGAGAAACTCGAAAATTTTTCTGCCAGCAACAGTTAACAAGAGATCACCAACGAATTCATCGATAAATCCTTTGTCTTTTTAAACACATCACCATAAAACACACCAGCTGTTTTACGCCAAACATGAGACAACCTGTTTTTGCCACTAAAGAAAAGAAACTTTAAAATTTCAAAACAAGTTTGAACATATCCGTTCCTTTTATCAGCAATATCTCTACACTCATTAAACAATATCTGCAGGCTACATTCACCATTAGATGTTAAATATCGGCTTTACATGCTTAAAAAGATTCATCAACTTCTTATTAATCACACTTTAATCCAAAACAAGAAACAAAAAAAGAGAAGTAAAACGACAATAGAATACAGGTCTACTTAACTAGACATACATATCTTTATCTTTTATAATGCTCATAGAGTAAACAATTATTATGGAGAGTAGCTTGTTTGGAAAATAACCTGTTAAATATACAGATAGCTGGTTTAAGTCTTAATTATCCAGGCATGTTAGCTTCAGGAATTTTAGGTTACTCAGCTGAGTCTATGCGCAGAGTAATAGATGGCGGCGCAGGAGCTGTCGTAACAAAATCTGTTAGTTTACAGCCAAGAGACGGTTATACTAACCCAACGGTAGTTCAAACAAAAAGCGGTTTAATCAACGCCATGGGTTTACCGAATCCGGGAATACAGGTGTATACTGAAGAAATTAAACACACAAAAACGTTAATTCATCAACCATTAATTGTAAGTATATTTGGATACACCGCTAAAGAGTATGCAACCGTGGCAAAAAAAGCTGCTGAAGCAGGAGCAGATGCTTTAGAATTAAACGTTTCCTGTCCTCATGTCAAACAGACAGGATCTGAAATTGGGCAAAATCCCACTCTTTTAGCAGAAGTAGTTAAAACTGTAAAAGTAGCAGTTAAAATACCTGTCTTTGTAAAACTTTCCCCAAATGTAACTGACATTGTGCATTTAGCAAACACTGCTGTGGATGCAGGCGCAGACGCGTTAACAGCGGTTAACACCCTTAGAGCCATAGCTATTGATGTAGAAACAACAAAACCAATCTTAAAAAACAAAAAAGGCGGCTTATCAGGTCCGGCAATGAAAAATGTTGCGTTACGCTGTGTATTTGATATTCGAGAAAAACTTGTCGACATTCCCATAATTGGATGTGGTGGAGTAAGTAATTGGCAGGATGCTGTAGAGTTCTTTTTAGCCGGTGCTAACGCTGTACAAATTGGCACAGCCATAGCATACAATAGCCCGGAGGTTTTCCAAACAATAAATAAAGGTATTGAAATTTATCTAAAAAAGAAACAATTGCGGAGTGTAAAGGAAATTGTCGGATTATCTCACAGAAGCTAACACTTTACGAACTACAAAAATAATAGGGGTAATAACAGAGAGTCCCTCCGTCAAAACATACACCTTCATAGATAAACAAAGCAGTAAAGCTAAACCCGGACAATTCTTAATGCTCTGGATACCTGGAATAGACGAAATCCCATTAAGCATATTTAACACAACAAAAGAAGGTATCATTAGTGTAGCTGTAAAAACCGTAGGAGAAGCAACACAACACTTACACAACATGAAAACCGGCTCAACCATAGGCATACGAGGACCATTTGGAAATAGCTTCACCCAAAATCATGGAAACGTTCTACTAATTGGCGGAGGAACAGGCACAGCCCCTCTTCTATTTCTAGCAAAAACCCTCGTAGACAAAACTAAAAAACTAACCTTCATAACAGGTGCTAGAACTAAAAACGAACTATTATTTATAGAACAAATAAACAAAATCTGCCAAGAAAAAAACTTTATCACAACAACAAACGACGGCACATACGGATTACAAGGCGTAGTTACTGAACCATTAAATGCACTCTTAAAACAAGAAAAATTCGACACCATATACACTTGTGGACCAGAAATCATGGTTAAAAAAATTTTTGAAATAACCCAAAAACACAAACAACCTCTGGAAGCAAGTCTAGAACGTTTAATGCGATGCGGCATAGGCCTATGCGGTAGCTGTGTCATAGGAAAATATCGAGTCTGTAAAGACGGTACAGTATTCAATAACCAACAATTATATGAGATACAAAATGAGCTTGGAAACACAAAATTAAAACTTGACGGCAGTAGAACAGCTATATAGCAATCACAGAAAAACTCTTTTTAACCTTCAACAGGTTTCTCGTTTTTTCATTTGTTTGTTCCTTTCTTTCTGGACACCATACAAACATTTTTTAACGAAAAACTATTTTTGTCGAAGTAGTAATATTTGCTAATTTACTGCAAAAAAATAATTTTGAAAAATATAGAAAGTTATGTTAGAGGTCTTCTCCGGGTAGCCCCATTTTGTGTAGATAGTCCTTGGCATATCGTGGGTTGTATGATAGTTCTTTGCTTCTAAGCAGTCGTCTGTCCATTCGGTCTAGTGCAGTTCTAAATGTTGCTTCTATCCCCCAGCTTTCACAGGAGCTTACAAATGTGCCTTTTGTTGTTCTGAATTGTAATCTGCAGTGTACAAAGGGTGTTTCACGTGTGTTAGTTGTTCCAGAGGTTTTTATATAAACGAAGAGTGTTCCCAAGTTGAAGGCTTCTTGATATTTGCGGGTGAAAGCGTCAAATTCATCCATCATAAAGGCTTGTTGGTCTTTAGTTATTCTTGTGTTTTTTAAACTAAATTGAATAGATAACTGAGGTATTGTTATCTCTGACTGCGAAATCGGTTCTAGAAAGTCAAGTTTAGTAATTATCCCAACTAGTTTATCACTCAAAGTCACTGCAAGACATGACACATTATATTTTTGCATTTTTTTCTCTACGTCTCTAAGATTTGTGTCTGCATCAACAGCGATAATTGGACTATTCATAATACTCCTCGCAGGCACACTAAAAGTTTCAACTTTTTCACCAGTTCGATCTCCTGTAGTTTGGCGTTCGTTTGGCTGGAAAATTCTCTCCAAAATGTCACGGATACTTATAATACCTATAACTTTTCCAGCATCCATAACAGGAACATGCGAGAAACCTTGTTCCCGAAACAGGTTCATTACAGCACCAACTGACCGGTTAGCATCAATAGTGTATGGCGCACGAGTCATAACACTGCTGACTTTACTCTTACCCCACTCTTGACTTACAGCAGTACGAATAACATCATCATCTGTTACAAATCCTAAAAGCACCTCATTCTCAAAAACAGGCAACTGACGTATACCACTTTCAATCATCAATTTAGCAATTCTAGATAACATATAATCAGGCGAAACTTTGGGTGCTGACTGCATTAAATTTTTTACTTTAGTTACTACAGGATCAAGTTTTGATCTTAAAATCCACCTACGAGTTATCACACCAACATAATTACCTTTCACATCCACAACCGCTAACACTTGCGGCGTTTCAGTCTTAAAAAACTCTAGACATCTCGATAAAGTATCATTTTCATTAACAGTATTAACACCTTTAGAATAAATATCCTTAGCAACGCTTTGCGCTATCATAAAAGTCCTCTAGCTAAATATAAAAAAAGTAGAATTTAAAGATTATACACACCTGTTTGAATATACTAAATGTCTACTTTTCAAAGTATATGTTATTTGCGTTTTCGAAATATTTTACACCGCTAAAAGAGCGCAATAACAATTTAGCCAAAGAAGAAACTTTACAGAAAAAGAAAAACTAACAAAATGGATTATGAATGTAACAAGTCTAAGTTGCAAGCTTATCAAAGAAAAAGTATGTAGAAAAGAAAGGCTCACCAGTAAAAACAGTAAAACATACAGTAAAATACTTGAAAAAGAAAAACTTATTTACACCAAAAAGAAAAAGTAAAACAATAAACAAAAAAAGTAAGGTGTAAAAATATGAAAAGTAACAGTACCCCAAAAGAAATAACGATAGGCACAATACTATGTTTTGTTAGCATGGCTATAATGTTTATCAGCAACATTGGATTTGATGAAGCACCAAAATGGATAATTATACTACAACTTTTAACTGCCGTAATAGGTATTGCATTTATCATATTTGGAGTTCAAAAAAACGCAAAACAGAAACAAAAAAGTAAAGAAAAACTAAAAATACCTACACATTTTTTAAATCACCAATGAACTACCTACTGCTCACCAGACTGTGTCAAAACTCAAAAACTAACACATCAAACCACAACATATAGTACACGCATAAATAATGCACACCATATACAGCGCAGTATAATCAGTGAAAATTAGTTTTGACATAAACTCTAACGCAGTCGATATTCTGCTATGTTTTGTATAAAAAGGCAAATTTGTTTACGTTGTTTAGCTTGTAAGGGTGTATCCTCTGGCTGTGACCATTTTTCCATTAACCAGTTTAGTTGCAGAGTTACCAACGACAATTGTTGTTACCATATCGATTTCTTCATTTAACAGGTTTTTTAATGTTGTAATTGTTGCGTTTTGACCTTCTCGGCCTGCCTGTCTAACGATACCAACTAGTGTGTCTGGTTTTATGTGTTTCATCATAATTTCATAAGCTTTTATTAAAGGCTCGACTCTACCTTGACTTTGAGGATTATAAAGTACAATAGACATGTCTGCTTGAGAAGCTAATTCTAATCTTTTTTCAATTTTCTCCAATGGCGTTAAAATGTCGCTTAGGCTTATTACCGCGAAATCGCTAATTAATGGTGCTCCAAGTAGTGCTGAGGCGGCTGTGGCTGCTGTTACGCCTGGCAGGATTTCTATGGGAACTTTTGATTTTTCTTGTGCAGCTACTTCCAATACGATTCCTGCCATGCCGTAAACACCTGGGTCGCCGCTGCTAACCATTACGACTTTGTTGTTTTCGTTAGCTTTTATAACAGCTATTTTAGCTCTTTCCACTTCTTTACCCATTGTTCCTGAAATGATTTCAGCGTTTTTACAGACAATACTTTGAACTAGTTTTATGTATGTACCATAACCTACTACTACGTCAGCCTCTTCAAGTACGGTACGTACTTTTGGAGTCATGTGGTCAAGGCTGCCTGGGCCTATGCCGACTATGCTTATTTGCCCTCGGCTATTGCCACAGTTGTTCCGTTCAATTTGGTTTTTTTGAATATCAGTTTTGAATTCTTTCCTGCTATTATTAATGCTGCTCGTTCGCAAACTCCTCCAACGCCAATTTTTTCTTGAACCAGTTTTGAGTCTGGTGATAAATCTGGATGTCTAAAGCTACGTAATGCTTCGACACTTAAAAATTCAAAGGGTACATTAAACGATTTAGCCATATTAAGCATTGCAACAGAGTCTCGTTTAATATCTACACTTGCAAACCGGTCAATTCGCTCAGCAGGCAAATTAATTGTTTTCAGAGCAGTATTTACAGCTTCAACCAAATGCTCACATAGCGAGTTTTTACGGCAACCTATGCCTACGACAATGTTTTTCACCCTAAGAACGGTAAAAGATTCATCAAGAGTGCAAGTTTTTAATGACTCTTTAGTTATAATGGCGCCAGCAGTATAGTCGTTAACGATTTTTACTGCTTCCTCATTGCTGTCTGCGTGTTTAATTTCAAAACTATTAATCATTCCTGTAGGGATTTTTACGTCGCCTACTAAAACTAGCACAGTAGGGTCATCATTAACTATAGCTGCGTTAACCTGTGTTAAGCTTTTAGGATTTTCAATAGTTAAGTGTAAACTTTTAGCAAGTTCATCAACACCATGCTTTCCCATAGCATCAGATGCAGTAGTGATAACAGGCGTTGCCCCTATGCCTTTTGCCACTATTTTAGTTAAATCATTAGCTCCACCATAATGCCCAGATAACAAGCTTATAACAAATTTTCCAGCTACATCCACACCTATTACGGCAGGATCGGAAAGTTTACTTGTAACAAATGGTGCAACAACACGGATTATTATACCTGTTGCCATAACTGCAATTATAGCATCTAATTTACTATAATTCTTTTTTATAAAATCTCCAAACGTCCCATCTAACTCACATACACCAGATTGGATGTATTTTTTAGGAGCAAAAACAGAAACTGTTAAGCCTTCAACATTAAGAACACGCTTTATGTTTAATGCTGTTTTCACACCATACCGTGTTATAGCAACAACGGCTACACCCTTAGAGAACATTAATGTTCTACACCTGTACGAAAGCCCGTGGTAAACGCTGGATCATATAGTTTTGATAAATCATACTCTTTAGGATTCATAACTTTTCCTACAAAAATCAAAGCAGTCTCAGTAATTCCTTCAGCCGCTACTTTAGCTACAATATCATCAATAGTGCCTTCTACAATTTTTTGTTCAGGCCATGTGGCTTTGTACACAACAGATACAGGAGTGTCTTTTGGGTAACCGCCTTTTTGCAGTTCAACCATGACTTTTGCTATGTGTGGCGTGCCAAGGAAGATAACCATAGTTGCTTGATGTTGTGCTAATTTGCTGATGCTTTCAGTTTCGGGTACAGGTGTTCTACCTGCAGGGCGAGTAATTATAACTGTTTGAGAAATGTTAGGTAAAGTTAATTCTCGATTTAACGCGGCTGCGCCACCCAGTAAGCAACTTATGCCGGGTATACGAAAGTATTCTATAGCCTCTTTATCAAGGCCGTCCATTAGTTCTTGAATTGCTCCATAAAAGCTTGGGTCGCCATCGTGTAATCGGACAACGTTTTTTCCTGCTTTAATGCCTTCAATTATGACTTTTAGCATTTCTGGTAATCCCATTTTTGCGCTGTCATAAAGTTCTGCGGTTGATTTGGCATATTTTAGGTATTCTGGATTCAAAAGAGATCCTGTGTAAACGACGATGTCTGCTTGTTCAAGGTAACGTTTACCTTTCAAAGTGATTAATTCAGGATCACCCGAACCTGCTCCTATAATTACAACTTTATTCATTTTATATAATCCTCTTTGTGGTATTTATGAAGTTTTTTTCTTAACAATAGCTATTGTAAAGTAATCTTCTTTAATATCCCAATTTGATACATCGTATAGTTTGCCTACGGTTACAGTTTCGTTTGGCATGCTACATCGTCGGATAACGGCAATTGTGCTGTTATCTTTAAATCCAGCTTGTTTTAGAGTGGGAAGTAATTCTTGTATGCGGTAAGCACATTTTATAAAGACTATATTGTCGGAGTATTTTGCTACTTCTTTAACTAATTTTTCATCGAGATCAGAGGGGATAACTGTGACAAGTTCGTCTTTTTCTGCTAGAGGAATTTTTGCGCTTGTTGCACACGCGTTAAAAGCACTAACGCCGGGAATGATTTCAAGTTTGACATTGAAATGTCTGTTTTGTAAGCTTTGATATAGGTAAATGAATGTGCTATAAAACATTGGATCGCCGAGGGTGATAAAAACTACTTTTTTGTTATCGTTTACTTTTTGGGCAATGATGTCTGCGTTTTTGTCCCAAAGCTCTTGGTTGCTTATGTCATCTTTAGTCATAGGAAAAATGAGTTCAAGCATTTCAGGCTCAACTTTGCGGTCAATAAGGATTTGTTGTATCATTGTTACTGCAAGACTAGGTTTGTCAGTGCTAGCTTTTGGGATGCAAATTATGTCAGCTGTTTGCAGTGCTTTTACCGCTTTAAGAGTAATTAAATCAGGATCTCCTGGTCCTACACCGACGCCAATGAATTTGCCTGTCAAGTTACATTTCTCCTAAATTTTTTATAGCTGAAACAATTGTAATAGGGTTTCTTGCTAACATCATAGTACCACTTTTAATTTGTTTTCCTTTCGATACTGAAACATGAGTAACATCAATATTTTTAAAACCTAAATTTTTAAGCTCGTCAACTGCTGTGGTTGCTGTTTCTAAAAGAATCGCATTAACAACAATACGTCCATTCTGCTTAAGCTTTGTTTGAACAACGCGAAGGATCTCTCGTAGATTTGCAGTTCCTCCTATCAGCACAGCATCTGCCATGGGAAAAATTGACAAACTTTCAGGAGCTTTACCTAACGTTACAACAACAGTATCTTTAACACCAAATTTTTCAACATTGCGCTGAGTTAAAGCTACAGCTGCAACATCATCATCAAGAGCGTAAACTTTTCCAGGTATACCAACTTGTAGAGCAGCTTCAACAGTTAAACCACCTGTACCACAGCCGACATCAATAACTACATCGCCTTCGTTTAGACGGCTCTTTGAAATAGTTAAAACACGCACTTCCTCCTTTGTTGGACCGGGCACGTTTTCATCTACAAAGAAGTACTCATCAGGCACTCCAGGGGTTTTGTAATTCCAAACAGTTGTCATTTATACAGCCTCACACTTTGCTTTGATAACCATTACACATAGAGCAGCAAAATCAACCGTTAAAATGCCTTTCAAGCTACTCGCAACAACCCGCTCATTATCCAGAGTCAAGTTTTCACAGACAAACACAGACGTGTTTGGGTCAATTCCAGAGTTAATAAGATAATTAGCTATGTCTTTTGGCAAAAAAAAATTCGTGTCTGGAAGAAGTATTACATTTCTTTCTGCTTTCAAACAGATAGCTAATTCGGTTTTTCTTTCATCATTTACGTTGCCTTGGTGAAAAGTAAATAGACATGCTTCATCCCAGCATAAACCAAGTTTAGCAGCACATGCTTGAACTGCACTTACACCGGGTATAATGTTAATTTCAGCAGATGTTACTAGTTTGGTATTTAAAACGGATTTAAGTAAGCCTGAAAAACCGGGGTCACCTGTTGATAATATAGCCACGTTTTTTCCTTTTTTAGCTGATTCAACCGCATAAGTAAGTAGTTCATTAAGACTCTTAGCTGTTAATACGTGTGTTTCACCAGAAATATCGTTACTAAACAAGTCAAGGCTACGTTTAGCACCGATTACTATTTGGGCTTCTGAAACTGTTTTATGCGCAATTGGGGTAACATAGTCTGCGCTGCCAGGTCCAACGCCCACTATGTTAAGTTTGACCATGGCGTGTTCTCCTTAGCGTTTTTGTCCATACCCAAAACTTTGCCATCCATAGCAACAATAACTATGCTTATTTTCAGTTTGTTATCTGCTCTATCACTTATACGTTGATTAACTCGCATAGCAATTCTGTCATATGTTTTCTCCAAAAACCCAGTTGGCTGTAGAATTTTTGAAGCTTCATCAGATGTGTTGGCTGTTAATAGTTGTTGGATTATTTGAGTGGATGCTCCAACTGCGCCTGCGTATGATGCTATGACTTCATTGCGTGCGTCTCCGACTTTGTGGTGCGTGTTGAAAATGTTTGCAACTAGTTTGACTATTTTTCCGGAGTGTCCTATGAATATTATTTCTTTGACGTTTTTTTCGACGGCTTTGTCTATCATGTAGCCGACAAAGTCGCCTGTTTGTATGATAGCGTCTTCTGGAACGTGAAAGTTTTCTTTCGCAATTTTTTCGCCGATGTTGCCGGGTACAAAGACTAGCCGTTTAAAACCGCGGGCGAGTGCAACATCAATTTGAGGTACTAATGATCGTCTACATGCTTCAAGAGATAAGGGTTTTACAACACCTGTTGTTCCAAGAATGGAAACGCCGTCTTTAACGCCTAGTTTAGCGTTTGTTGTTTTTTTGGCAATGTTTGCTCCATCAGGTGCGCTGATGATTATTTCTGCGCCTTTTCCTTGTGGGAGAGCTTCTTTTACAGCGTCAGTTATCATCATTTTGGGAACAGGATTAATTGCGCCCTCTCCAATTGAAACCTGTAAACCAGGTTTAGTAACTACGCCTACGCCTACTCCGCTGTTGATAACGATTTTTTCGTTGTCAAGTATTTTGACTGTGGCTATAATTTCCATTTTATCAGTGGCATCTATGTCTTGTCCAGCATCTTTTACAACAATTGCTTCGGCAGTGTTCTCAGAGAGTTTTCTGCTAGATTTTACGGCAATTTCAAAACGTAAACCGATAGGTGTTGGAATGACCACACAGGTTACTGGCTCTTTAAGAGCAGTTATTGTTGCTGCTTTAGCTGCCGCTGCAGCAGTTGCACCTGTTGTTATGCCATATTTGAGAAACTTGGCCATTTGAGTCACCTTAACCGTAAAGTTTGCCTTCAGCAAGTGTAAGTAACGCGTTGAAAGTGGCAACAGCAATGGTACTGCCGCCTTTGCGTCCACGTGTTATCACATATGGAATAGGTAATTTTTCTACAACTTCTTTAGATTCTGCTGCGCCTACAAAACCAACTGGAACAGCAATAATTAATGCCGGTTTAACGCTGCCTGCTTTAATTTGATCAGCTAACTCGAACACGGCTGTTGGAGCATTACCGATGAGAATAATTGCGCCATTTAAATTGTCTTTTATAGCTAAACGCATAGCAGCAGCTGAACGCGTTAAGCCTTCTTTTTTTGCAATATCCATAGCGCGTTCATCGTTCATGTAGGTGTAGATTTTGCTACCAAAAATTTTTAGTCTGGCATCATTTATGCCTGCTTTTACCATTTTAACATCAGTTACAATTTTTGCGCCTGCTTTAATAGCAGTCACACCTGCTTTAACGGCATCATCGCTAATTACTAAAAGTTTTGCGAATTCTGGATCTGCCGTAGTGTGAACGACCCGTTCAACTATTGGAATTTTGTCTTTTGGTAGTTTTGCTAATTCATCACCGATTTCTTGACGTATAAGCATCATGCTTTTGTCTACTATTTTACCTGACGCAGGAACAGAATAAGCATCTATTATTTCGTTATTCTTTTTTATTTCTTTACCTAACGCTTTAAACGCTTTTTCTTCCAAGATAGAAGCAATACGTTCATCACTACCTATTGGTTCACCATACACCAATTCAACACCCTTAGCTTTTAGCTGAGGCTCTCTTTCTTTTACACCAATAAGACCAGGTATGTCTTCAGTAGTATGAACACCTGCAGCAAGAAAAGCTGGAATTAACACAATTTTTGATACGCCTTTTGCTACAACTATATCAACAGCTTCAGTAACAGTTGGAGTATCACGCACCATAAAAGCAATATCAACTATTTTGAAGTTCCCATTGTTGCGTATTACAGTAGCTAATTTTTCTAGATTTTCTCGATTATGAGGCAATTTACTGCCATGACCAATTAGAATCAAACCAATATTGTCAAACATTTTTTAGGTCAACACCATTTCCAACTTTATCAAACAATTTTATTGCAATATCTATCAACTCTTTATCACCGTTACTAGCTGCAATACGCAGATTCTCAATAACAGGTAAAAATGTTTGTTTAAGAAGAATACTTGTTAAGTCATCAATCACTTTGCGCTTTTTATCGTCAACAGCACCCAACATATTAATTGCTTTAGCTAATTCTATTTGCCTTATCTGTTCTGCATTAGATAAAAGAGAGGAAACAATTAAGCGCACTGAAAGTTTTTTTAAGTCATCATCAAGAATAACTAATTCTGTATCAATCATGTTACATGCTGCTTCAACGCATTTCTGTCGCTCAGCCAAATTTTTCTCTGCAATAATTTGCAGATCATCAATAGTGTAAAGTTTCACTTTTGGAATTTCTTCAACAGCTTTTTCAACATTACGAGGATTAGAAATGTCAATCACAAGTAAATCATTCTGATTCACACGTTGACGCATACTACAAGAAACAATGTCCTTAGACAACGTAATATGCGGCGCAGCCATAGCACAGATAACTACATCAGCCTCTACAAGAATATCTTGTAATTGATCAAAATTCACAGCTTTCCCAGATAAATTTTCAGCCAACGTAACTGCACGAGAATATGTACGATTAGCAATAAAAATAGGACTTAAACAGCGTCTAGCTAAAGCCTTAGCCACTAAAGTACCAATTTCACCAGCACCCATAACAAGAATTTTTTTGTCTTCCAAATTGTTCAGTAAATTAGCTGCTAATTCTACTGCTGCTGAACCAATTGAAACAGCACCCTTACTAATACCAGTAACATCTCTAATTCGTCGCCCAACAGTCATTGCACGATTAAACAAATGTTTAAGAACTATACCAGAGGTCTTGGCTTTTTCAGCCTCTAAATAAGCATCCCAAACCTGATTAAGAATCTGTTCTTCGCCAATAATCATTGATTCTAAACCTGTAGTTATTTTCAACAAGTGTTTGTATGCATCATAGTCAAGTGCAGTTTCTATTGCATCAAAGGCTTCTTCATAATAGAGAGAAGCGCGGTTGGCTAAGTATTGTTTGACGTTTTTGAGGGTTTTTTCGCTTTCTTCGCTTACAAGGTATATTTCAATGCGGTTGCAGGTTTGGAGAATTAGACATTCCGTGACGTTTTCCATAGCGTGTAGTTCAGCTAACGCTTGTGTTTTGTCTTTGAACACTACCGCTTCCATTAGAGGAACACGGGCAGTTTTGTGAGTAATACGTACATTGACTACGTGGTCTGTCGTCGTAGAGGAATGCATGGATGGATAAACCATGCGACTTTAAATATAAGCCTTCCGTAAATTATCGTTGGAGAGTTTTTGTGTCAATTCGACGAAGAATAGGTTTAGCGTATCTTCGCGGTGCTTTACCGTGCTTTGAATATTTCGGAAATTTACCAACGGACATTGTATGTAAAGATGGACTTGTAGATGGGAAACCCGCTAGTGAGGTTTTAGACATGATGATTATTCCAAGCGGCAGTTTAATTGAGTCTAAGAGTGTAAATTCTGTTGTTTCACAGGAGATATTAAAGATGGCTGAAGCTGGAAAGTTTCTTTTGGGTGTTTGTTCTGGTTTTCAGGTGCTTGCGAAGCGGACTGATGTTGGGCGGTTGTCGTCTGTTCCGATTGTTAGGGAAGGTTTGGGTTTAATTGATGTTGATGTTCAGCCACTTGTTTGTACAGATCAGGTTAGTGCTCAGATTATTGGTAAAAGTTTTCTTTATGATGGTGTTGGTGTGGAAGTTTCGGGTTTTCATTGTCATACGTATGGTAAAGTAGTTTTGCATGATAATGCTAGGGGTGTGCTTGTTTCGCATGTTCAACGTGTGAATTATCGCAGGGCGCCTCAGGATTTGGTTTCGGGTGTTGCTAATAGGGAGGGTAATGTTGTAGGTGTTTTTATGCATGGTTTACTTGATAAGAATTCTATAATTGTGGAGGGTCTTATGAAGTCGCTTGATATTAATCAGGTGGAGCTTGAGGAAATTCGGAAAGTTAATGCTAAATTGGTTTCAATGATGAAAGGTGAGATAGGGATTGATACCAATATTCGTCCAGCGATTGCTGTAAAGAAGGTGCCTGTTATGGTGTTGGTTACTGCGTTAGGTAGTGGTTCGGGTAAGACTTTTTTGGTTACGGGTATGGCGGGTGCGTTGAAGAAGAGGGGGTATAATGTGGGGTTGATTAAGATTGGGGGGGATATACGTGATTCTGTGTCGGCGCTTTATTTAGTTAAGGAGTCTGTTATGGGTTATTCTTCGATTAAGATTGGTGGGAGTGGTTGGATGCCTGTTCATGAGGCTGTTGGGCAGGCGTGTGGTGTGTATGATTTTATTTTTGTTGAGGGTGCTATGAGTGCGTTTACGGGTTTGTTGAATAGTAAAATGTCGCGTCCGTCTTCGACTTTAGAGGTGGCGGCTTCTTTGGGTGCGTCTGTTATTGTGGTTGTTACTTGTGATAAAGAAGGTGTCGAAGGTGGTTTAGTTAATGTTTTGAATTATATTAATATGTTAAGATTGTTAGGGGTTAATCCTACAGGTGTAATTCTTAACAAGATGAGTACAAGTTATCTATCTGATGGGGATAGGCAAGTTTTAAAGCAGGCGTTTGAAAATGTGGGTGTTCAACTTGTAGGTGTTGTGCCTAGTATAAAGTTTGAGGAGGGCGGTATGATTCCGGAAGTGGATATTTGTTATGACAGGTTTGGAAGTCAAGCGTTGGATGTTGTTGAGCGTTACATAAATCTTGAGCAGCTTGTAGCGTTGGCAAAAACGCCTAGTCAAAATAGTGTAGATTATGTAGTGCTTGTTGAGAAGTTTAAAAAGCTTTTAATTAATTATCCAAATAATTTTTCTAGTAGGGTTGAGTCGGATTGTTTATAGATTTTAAAGTAGACGGAAAAAAGGTTGTTGTAGTAGGTGGAGGTTCTGAGAGTTTTCGTAAAATTCAAAATTTTCTTGATAGTACTGCAGAGATTATTGTTGTTAGTTACGAGTTTTCTGAGGGTATTAGAAGTATTGCAGCGCAGGGTAAGATAGTTTTAAAACAAGTTCAAATTGTTGATGTGAAAAAGTTTATTGAACAATTAAATCCAAAACCTGACTTGTTATTAGCTGTTACAGATAATTCTGTTTTAAATAGTCAACTGGTATTGGAAGCAAAAACTGTGGGTTGTCTAGTATATTGTGTGTCTGATCCGTCTTTGAGTGATTTTATTTTTCCGGCTGTTGCGCGTGTTGGGGATGTTAAAATTGCGGTTTCTACGGGTGGTAGGAGTCCAGCGATAGCTATGGAGTTGCGGCAGAGAATTGAAGAGTTTGTTACGTTAGATGATTTATTAGGAATTGAGTTGCAGGCGTATTTGCGCGAAGTATTTAAGAACAGCATCTCTGATCAGCGGGTGCGTAGTAGGTTTTTAAACGAGATACTTAATAACGTTAATATTAAACAAGCATTAAGGGAAGGTAACATTTGTGTGGCTAAAGAGTTAGCCCTCAAACTTGTACAAAATAAAGAGGTAAAAACATAATGAGTTTTCCAACTGTACGTATGAGAAGACTTCGCAGAACTGAAGCAATGCGAACAATGTTAAATCAAGCTCAAATTCAACCAAACAATTTAGTTTACCCCATTTTTGTTGACGAAACAATAACAGAAGCTGTTCCTATTGCGTCTATGCCAGGTTATTTTCGTTATCCACTTGACAAAATTATTGATGAAGGAACCGTGGCGCTTGAGCATGGTGTGAAAAGTGTACTGTTATTTGGTGTTCCTGCAGAAAAGGATCATACAGGCTCAGGTGCATACTCAAAAAAGGGTGTTGTGCAGAAAGCTGCAATGGCACTTAAGGCGCAATTTAAAGATGAACTTGTTATAATTGGTGATGTCTGTTTGTGTGAGTACACAGATCATGGTCATTGTGGGGTAATTAACAAGGAAGGAGAAGTTCAAAATGATGAAACTCTGGAGTTGTTAGGTAAAACTGCAGTAAGTCAAGTTGAAGCAGGTGTTGACATAGTTGCTCCTTCAGCAATGATGGATGGCCAAATTTTTATGATTCGCAAGTTTTTAGATCATGCGGATTTTGAACAGACTCCAATTTTAGCTTACTCTGCCAAATACGTCTCAGCATTTTATGGGCCGTTTCGTGAAGCTGCAGAATCTTCGCCAAAATTTGGCAATCGTACGAGTTATCAAATGAGTCAAGGTAGTATTCAAGAGGCTTTGCGGGAAATTGAACTGGACATAAATGAGGGTGCTGATATGATAATGGTAAAGCCTGCGTTAGCGTATTTAGATGTTATAAGTCTTGCGAAGGACAAATTTGATGTGCCTATAGTTGCGTATAATGCAAGTGGCGAGTATTCTATGGTTAAAGCAGCTGCTTTGAAGGGTTGGATTGATGAAAAGAGTGCTGTGCGAGAGATTTTGTCAGGTATTAAGCGTGCAGGTGCTGACTTGATAATTACATATCATGCTAAAGATGTAAAGAATTGGTTGAAATAACGTGGTAGAAAACGAAAAATTGTCATATGCTCTTTTTGAGAGAGCAAAAAAGTTTTTGCCGGGAGGTGTAAATAGTCCTGTTCGCGCATTTGAACCCTATCCATTCTTTGTTAAATGTGCTAATGGGGCTAAACTATTTGACGTTGACGGTAGAGAATACATTGACTACTGTAATGCTTATGGTGCCATGCTGTTTGGCCATGCTTATCCAGATGTTATAGAAGCTGTAAAAGTGCAGCTTGTAAAAGGCACCCTTTATGGAGCTCCAACTGAGCAAGAAGTGAAATTTGCAGAATTAATACAAAAAGCATATCCATGTATGGAAATGATGCGACTTGTTAACACGGGAACGGAAGCTACCATGCACGCCATTCGTGCTGCAAGAGGATATACTGGTCGTAGAAAAATTATAAAGTTTGAGGGTTGCTTTCATGGGGCGCATGATAATGTGCTTGTTAAAGCGGGTTCCGGTGCTACGACTTTTGGTACACCGACTTCACTGGGTGTTCCTGAGGACACTACAAAGAACACTATTGTTTTGCCTTATAATGATGTGGAAGCTGTAAGAGAGGTTTTGGAGCGTGAGGGTAATGATGTGGCTGCATTAATTGTTGAGCCTGTTCTTGCAAATGTAGGTTTGATATTGCCAAAACCTGATTATCTAGTTAATTTACGTAAGTTAACTAGTCAATATGGTGTTGTTCTTATTTTTGATGAGATTATTACAGGTTTTCGTCTTGCGTTGGGTGGTGCTCAAGAGTTTTTTAATGTAACGCCGGACATGGCAACTCTTGGTAAGGCTCTTGGGGGAGGTTTTCCATTGGCTGTTTTTGGTGGTAGAGCAGAAATTATGCAGTATATTTCGCCTGTTGGGGGAGTGTATCAGGCTGGGACTTTTAGTGGTAATCCTGTTTCGGCAGTAGCAGGTTATACTGTGTTAAATATTTTGAGTCAGAAAAAAAATGAAGTTTATCTGCAATTAGAAAAAACTGCTCGAGAACTTAGTAAAGCTTTACTGGATCTGGCGAAAAATTACAGGTTACCTGTGCAAGTATACAATATAGCCTCGTTATATCAGATTTTTTTCACCAGTCAATCAATTACTGATTATGCTTGTGCAAAGTTGTCTAATGTAAAAATGTTTAACGCATATTTCCATGAGCTTCTTAAGCAGGGCGTGTTTATTCCTCCATCGCAATTTGAAACATGTTTTACTTCAACAGCTCATTTATCTGAAGATGTAAAGTGTACCATCGAGGCTTTTGATAAAGCCTTAGCGGTAGTGTCAAAGGAGTGTTCTATATGATTTATACTGTAGGTACAAGAGGTAGTAAGCTTGCTTTAGCACAGACAAATCGTACGCTTGAGCAAATTCGGCAAAAGCATCCTTATGTGAATTTTAAGCTTAAGATAATTAAAACTGAAGGGGATAGAGAGTATGGTAAACCGCTTTTTAGCATTGATGCTAAGGGTATTTTTGAGAGAGAAATTGATCAAGAAGTTGCTTCTGGCGAAATTGATTTGGCAATTCATAGTCTAAAAGATGTTCCTATAGTGGATCATCCATCAGGTACAGTTCTCGCTGCGGTTCCAAAACGTGATTCACCCTGTGACGCGTTTATTTCTAATGGGGTAAAGTTTGAAAATTTGCCTAAAGGGTCTATTATAGGTACAGGTAGTTTAAGGCGGTTAGCTGAAATTAAATATGTGCGACCTGATTTAGAAGTTGAGCCGATACGAGGAAATATTGATACAAGAATGGGTAAAATACAAAATGGCGAATTAGCAGGTGTGATAATTGCTGAGGCGGGTCTTGAGCGTTTGAATATAACAAGTCAAATGACTCAACGTTTACCATTGGATCAGTTTCCATCTGCAGCTGGACAAGGATCAATTGCTATAATGGTAAAAGAAGGCAACGCGGATTTAATGGAGATTTTACAGGCGGTAGATGATAAGGCTACTCGTGCTGAAATTTCTGCAGAGCGGAGTTTAGTTTTAAAGCTTGCAGGTGGTTGCAGGGTGCCTATTGGTGCTGTTGGTAGAGTGTCAGGTGATGTTTTGACTGTTCATGGTTCAGTTTTTTCGCTTAATGAACGAAGGAAAATTTGTGCGTCTGCTACAGGCGCGGTTTTTCAGGCTGAAGAGTTAGGTTGTAAAGTTGGTGAAGAGTTAATACTGCAGGGTGCAGAAGATATTGAGAAAGAGTGGCGTGAAAAGTATGGTGTATGGTAAAGTCTATCTTGTTGGTGCGGGTCCGGGGGATCCTGGTTTGTTAACTGTGAAAGCGGTAGAGGTAATTAGGGTTGCAGAGGTTCTTATTTATGATAGGTTAGGGGTTAGTGATGAAGTTTTAGCTATGGCTCCTGTTGAGGCTGAGCGGGTTTTTGTTGGTAAGCGTACGGGTTTACATGAAGTGCCTCAAGATCAGATTACTAGTTTAATTGTTAAAAAAGCTAAAGAGGGTAAGTCTGTTGTGCGGTTGAAAGGTGGTGACCCGTTTATTTTTGGTAGAGGGGGAGAAGAAGTTGAAGCTTTAGTTGCTGAAGGTATAACTTTTGAGGTTATTCCAGGTATTAGCAGTAGTGTTGCAGCGCCAATGTATGCGGGTATACCTTTGACACATAGAGATTATGCAGCTTCAGTAGCTATAATTACGGGTCATCGTGCAGGTGATGCTGATAAACCGGTTGATTGGGTAAAAATTGCCAATGCTGTAGACACTATGGTTATTTTAATGGGTGTTGAATCTTTGGAGGGTATTGTAGATAAAATGCTTAAAGGTGGAATAAGCCCAGATAAATCAGTTGCAATGGTTGAGTCTGGAACACTTCCACAGCAACGCACTATAATTGCAACGTTAGGAACAATTATTGATAAATCTAAGAAGAATAATTTTAAACCGCCTTCAATTATTCTAATAGGAGAAGTAGCAGAATTAGGAAGAAAATTAGCATGGTTCAAACAGCCTCTCTCTTAAAAGGTAAAACTGTTGCCTTAACACGTCCTGTAGGGCAAGCTGAAGAAGCAGGCAAACTCATTGAAGCAAAAAACGGTATACCCTACTATATTCCAGCTATTGAAATAAAACCGCTTAATAACACTGAAGCTGTAAAACATTTTATAACTGAACTACAAGCAGATACTGTAGACTATGTTATTTTAATGAGTACCAACGGAGTAAAACACCTCTTTGAAATCGCTCAAAGCATAAATCAAACTGACATGTTACTCAATGGACTTGCACGAACATGTGTTATAGGTGTTGGATCACGAACAGCCCAAGAACTTGAAGCCTACAATGTACAAGTAGATATAGTTCCTGAAAAGTACAGTTCAGAAGGACTACTTGAAGTTTTAAAAACCAAAAACATAGCAGGCAAAGTAATTAGAATTCCCCGAACAACAAGTGCTGCCCCAACCTTAAAAAACCAACTAACCGACATGGGTGCTGACGTACAAGAAATTCACGTCTACGAATCAAACCTACCAATTAGCGAAAAATTGAAAAACAAATTCCACGAAGACCTAACAAATGGACACATCGACGCAATCCTCTTCGGCAGCGGACTTAGCGCAAAAAACATTTTCAAAATGCTCACCGAAAAAACACCAATAGAACAACTACGAAAACTATTAGCAGAAAAAACAACAATAATAGCAATAGGCCCAACAACCGCACAAGCACTAAAAGAACTTAACATCAAAGTAGATGTAATACCAAAAACATACCTATTTGAAGAAGCACTAACTGCACTAGCAGAACACTGGGCAAAACTATAACTTTTTTTACATAAAGCATACATTAAGAGATTTGAAGAGAAACATTTTCCAGCAAATATTACAAGTCAAAATCTACAGTCCACTAAGAACTATCAAAAATCACGTTAAATTTGACCCACAACATGATTAGACTTCTTGCATAACTCCTGCATTCCCGAAACACATCACTATGTGTTAGGCTCGATAATTAAAATTATTTGATACATTTATATGCATTTATTAGTATTTTTGCTGATTTAAAAAGACCTGGATTTTAGATTTAGTTCATAAAAAATATGTATTAAATTTCATAGTGTGGTGTTGCGATACATAAATATGCAGTTAATTTTCAATCGTTTAAAAATAATTTTGAGAGAAAATTTGCTTAATAATTTTATAAATTGCATATTTTAGAATTTCATGTTATCGCATAAAACATAGTTATGTATAGCGGGAATCCAGGATAACTATGGAAAACCTGATCAGTGTCTTGTTGGTAATGTTTTTGTGATGGTTGATGAAGTTTGAGAATATTGTGGGTTATCGTGATGAAGAGTTTCGTCGGATAACTGGTGTTAAGCGTGCGACGTTTGAGAAAATGTTGGAAATTC
>Ga0209737_10001082_pt1 | contig 20278 bp, 18 predicted proteins | sample TergutCu122P3_FD_187284 | JGI IMG/M metagenome (GOLD analysis project Ga0209737, IMG submission 187284) | Cubitermes ugandensis P3 segment gut microbial communities from Kakamega Forest, Kenya - Cu122 P3 (SPAdes) (version 2) | ecosystem: Host-associated > Arthropoda: Insects > Digestive system...
GACGCACATTTGCAAGGTGGTGGACCCGTGGGCCGGCTCCTATCTGATTGAAAAGCTGACGCAGGACATGGCCGACAAAGCCTGGAGCATCATGGAAGAGGTAGAAGCCATGGGAGGAATGACAAAGGCCGTAGAGAGCGGCTGGGCCAAAATGCAGGTAGAGCAATGCGCGGCGGAGAAGCAGGCGCGCATAGACTCCGGCAAAGACACCATTGTCGGCGTCAACAAATACCGCCTGGAGAAGGAGGACGCCGTGGAGACGCTGGAAATAGACAACCACGCGGTGAGGGAGGCGCAAATAGCGCGCCTGAAGGAGGTGAAGGGGCGGCGGGACAACACCCGGGTGGAGGCGGCATTGGCAGCCCTGACAAAGGCGGCCCAAACAGGGGAGGGCAACACCCTGGAGCTCAGCATAGAGGCGATGAGGGCGAGGGCAACCCTCGGAGAAGTTTCCGAGGCCCTGGCCAAGGTATGGGGGAGGTTTCGCGCGACGCAACAAACCATCTCCGGGGTATACTCCTCGGTGGTGAGCGGAAGCGCCAGCTGGGAGGAGCTAAAAGCCGAGGTAGAAGCCTTCGCCCAAGAAGAGGGCCGCCGCCCCAGAGTTATGGTAGCCAAGCTGGGCCAAGACGGCCACGACAGGGGAGCGAAGGTGGTGGCAACGGCCTTCGCCGACTTGGGCTTTGACATTGACGTAGGCCCCCTGTTTCAAACCCCCGAGGAAGCCGCCCGCCAGGCCATAGAGAACGATGTGCACGCCATTGGCGTTTCCACGCTTGCCGCAGGCCACAAAACCCTCGTGCCCACCCTCATTCAGGCTTTGAAGGCGCAGGGTGCCGATGACATTATCGTCTTCGTCGGCGGCGTCGTCCCCCCGCAGGACTATGCGTTTTTGTTTGAGGCCGGCGCCAAAGCCGTGTTTGGCCCCGGGACGCGCATTGAGGATTCGGCAAAAGCCGTGCTGGCTCAAATCCGCAAGCAAAGGCGCTGAGCATGCACAAGCCCGAGGCAGCCACGCCTCTTTTGCCCGAAGACCAGACGTTGCTGGAGGCCGTGCTCGCCGGGGAGCGGCGGGCGCTGGCCAAGGCCATTACCCTCGTAGAGTCCTCGCGTACGGACCACCGGAGCCGCGCCAATGCCTTGCTGCATGCCTTGTTGCCGCATACGGGCCGCTCCATCCGCATAGGCATTTCCGGGGTGCCCGGTGTAGGCAAGTCCACCTTCATTGAGGCCCTGGGGGTGTGGCTGGTGGAGCAAGGCAAACGCCTGGCGGTGTTGGCGGTGGACCCTTCCTCCTCCCTTTCCGGGGGCTCCATATTGGGGGATAAAACCCGCATGGAATTGCTGGCGGCGCGTCCGGAGGCCTTTATCCGCCCCTCTCCCTCGGCAGGCTCCTTAGGGGGCGTAGCCGAGAAGACGAGGGAGGCCATGCTGCTTTCCGAGGCAGCAGGCTTCGAGGTGGTGGTGGTGGAGACCGTCGGCGTAGGCCAAAGCGAGACGACGGTGGCCGGCATGGTAGACATGTTTGTTTTGCTGCAGTTGCCCAATGCGGGGGACGACTTACAGGCCATAAAAAAAGGCATTGTGGAGGTAGCCGACTTCATCCTCATTAACAAAGCCGACATAAACCCCCAGGCGGCCTCTTTTGCCTGCGCTCAATGGAAAAGCGCCTTGAAGATGTTGCGTACCCTCTCTCCGAATTGGGCCCCCCCGGTGTTGACAGTGTCCGCCGCGAAGAAGGAGGGCCTGGAGGCTTTCTGGAAGGAGGTGCTTCGTTTCAAATCCACCCTGGAGGCCTCCGGGGAATTTGAAGCCAAGCGCAAGGCCCAGGCCCTCCGTTGGATGTGGAACCTCATTGATGCGGGTTTGCGCAAACGCTTTTGCGAACACCCGGCTGTAAAAGCCGCACTTTTGGACTTGAGTAAATCCGTTGAAAGTGGGCAAACTTCACCCACAGCCGCTGCTTGGCAATTGCTAAGCCATGTCTAGGCAAGGTTTTTTGAAGTCCATTGTGGGTTTTGTATAACAGCTCAAGCAGGGGGTGTTTGATGCATGGAAAGCAATGTGCCGTTGCCTTGTTGCTCAGTTGTGGGGTGCTTTTTTCCTGTACGCATTCTTCAAAACCCATGTCCATGGAGGAGCGGCGCGCTGCCTTTGAGGCGGAGATTCACACGGCTGTTATTGAAGAAAAGACAGTCCCCATTTTTCTGGGAGTACGCTCGGGAGCCACATTGCCTTCGGTATTCCACCATTTGATACCTGAAGCAGAAGAGGGCTGGGTATATTGGGAGTGGGCAGAAGTTTCCAGAGGAGGCGAGCGCAAAGTGGTGCAAACCGCCTATGGACAACTGCTTCCCGGAGGGGGCCTGGAGTTTCCTTTCGCGAAGGAGCTGGACGTCTCAAGAATGTATATAGGAGTCGGCATACACTTAAGTTTTTTCTATAAGAAGCCCACGGGGGAGTGGATAGGGCGTGTGGTTGTGCCGGGGATGTTGTCCTTCAAAGCGAGGGAGAAGAAATTCAACCTAAAGGAGCCGGAGGCTTTCCGTTATGCGGATGAGGACATTCAACTCATTGATGCTGAGCTGATTCCACCGGCCCGGAGGGCGGCCTTCATCGTGTATACCTTTGAGATGATTCTTCTGCCTTAGACCGGTTCCACTTTGACATGATCTCTTCGTTGGGCTCCGGTTCCGCTCAGGTCACGCACTAGAGTGCGCTCCCATCGCGGAATCCTCACCCGCCTCGACCTCATGTCAAATTGAAACCGGTCTATAAAATCGAATCACGGTTTAGGTTTTTCTTATTTGCGCTCAGCAATAGGCGGGAAGCGGCGCTGAGGGCTACCCGTATAGAGCTGCCGTGGGCGGTGGATACGCTCCTGGGGGTTTTCGCGCATTTCTTTCCAATGCGCAATCCATCCAGGCATGCGGCCGAGGGCAAACATGACGGTAAACATTTCGGTGGGGATGCCGAGCGCGCGATAGAGGATGCCGCTGTAGAAGTCAACATTGGGAAAGAGTTTGCGCTCAACGAAGTAGCTGTCCTTGAGGGCGGCCTCTTCCAACTCTTTGGCAATTTCCAGAAGAGGGTCGTCAATTTTCAGCTCTGCTAAAACAGCGTCGCAAGACTTTTTGAGCAGCTTAGCGCGCGGGTCAAAATTTTTATAGACGCGGTGGCCAAAGCCCATCAGTTTGAATTCATCGCTTTTGTCCTTGGCTCTGTCGATGTATTTTTTCGTTGCACCGCCCTCTTTGCGGATGGCTTCCAGCATTTCCAGCACTTCCTGGTTGGCGCCGCCATGCAAGGGGCCGGAGAGGGCGGAGATGCCGGCGCTGACGGAGGCGTAGACGCTGGCGTGGCTGGAGCCCACCATACGCACAGTGGAGGTGGAGCAATTTTGCTCGTGGTCTGCGTGAATAATCAGCAACAAAGTCAGAGCGTCTTCCTGCGTTTTGGAAGAGACAAAAGGCTCTGCGGGGTTGGCAAACATCATCCTCAGGAAGTTGGCCGTATAGCTGTGGTCCGTTTTGGGGTAGACGATGGGCTCGCCGATGGATTTTCGATAAGCGATGGCGACGAGGGCTTTGGTTTTGGCAAGGAGGCGGATGATGTCCAGGTTAGTGTCGTTTTTGTTGTCTGGATAGAAGGCAGGCAGTGCCGCAACCATGGCCGACAAAACATCCATAGGGTGGGCGGTGGGAGGAAAGTGCTGGAAGAAGTTCAGCATGCTTTCATGCACAAAGCTGTGTTGAGTCAATTGCCTTCGCCAGGCTGCCCGCTCATCCAGGGTGGGCAGTTTGTCATAAATCAGCAGGTAGCAAACCTCGGGGAAGGTGGCCTGGGTGGCCAAGTCCTCAATGTCATATCCACGGTAGCGAAGGATTCCAAGGTCTCCATCAATAAAAGTGATGGCACTCTTGCAGGAGCCTGTATTGCCATAGCCCTGGTCCAAAGTGATGTAGCCCGTCTTGGCTCTCAGAGTCGATATGTCGATGGCCAGCTCTTTTTCTGTTCCCTCAAGAACGGGGAGCTCGACGGTTTTATCTCCCAATGTCAATTTTGCATTTTGCATAGGCTCCTCTTTAATTCAGACGACGGGGTTGTTTTCTGGCACGGAAGTGGAGCATGTTTAGAAAACTTGTGGGTTATATTCAAACGAAAACTGGCAAAAAGGCCCTGCAACGAGCGGGGCTGATGAATGGCACTCCCTGAATGAGGATTTCTGCTCTTCGGAGCACACAAAGACGCTTCAGGGAAGGAGCGTTTTCAAAAGAGATTCCAGGCCCCAATGTTTGGCAGCGCGCGCAAGGAGTTTCATTTCAGCTGGGTGAATATGGCCATCGCTTTGAATAAGCAGAACCATTTGACGAAGGTATTGGGCAGACTCCTCACATTTTGGAGGAAGCATTTTCTCAAACAAGGAGGGGTTTCGAATGCGAAGGGCAAGCTCAACGCGGGAAAAGGGGACATTCCAACGCCCGGAGAGGGATTTTAAAAGTTGAAGCTCTCCGGGGGCAACTTTCCCATCGGCGGCTGCCAGGAGCGCCAGGAGATAAAGCAAGGTTGCATGGTCGACGTTTTCCGGCACGCGGGTTTCGCAGGTGCTGTTTTGAATGGAAGTGCGCTGGGTGGAGGCATGCATGGGGCCAGCTTGGAACAAAACCCAGTCCGCCTCGCCGGCTTCAAGCAAAGCGTCGCAATAGTCGCATTTTGTCGAGGCCGAATCGCTGAGTGGCGCATGGCAATGGGGGCACCGAAAAGTGGCAAGCCCCAATGGGACGGGGGTTTTGGCCGCAGAGCTTCGAGCAAGCTCAAAATGCCAAAGCAGAGGTTGTGCGTGTGCGCTCCAGCGCACTTGAAAGCCAAGCAAGTCAATTCCATCCGCAGGGTTTTGGGTGAGGCCAAGCAGCTCAATACTTCCCACCGCACAATGGCGAAGGGGTTTTTTTTCAAAAGCTTTTATTTGCTGCTCAAAGTGCTGGCGAAATTCAGCCGTGGATATTTTTAAAAGGGGAGAAGTGTTTCCAAAAGAAATGGCTTCAATGCAGCGCCAGAAACACAAGGAAGCTTTGTTTTCCAACACCTGAACGGAGAGCTGCGCGTCTTTTGGGCGCATTTTTTCCACAATCCGCTCCGCCGCCAAGTTGTGAGGGAGATATTCGGATGTCTGACAAATCTCCGCCAAAACCCAGTCATAGTTTCCGGAATTCACAATGGCTTTGCAATGCTCGCATTGGTTGCTTGCGCCTCCCGAAAAAGGCGCGCCGCAATTGGGGCAAAACCCTTGAACCCAATCCCACCCAAGCTGTGTTTTCACACCGGGCCTTCGAAGCAGGGACCAGACTTCAGAAAACATTTCCAAAGGCGCCTTGCGTGCCTGCTCCTGCGCATGCGCATCGCTGCTTTCCCAGGGAACGTCTGTGTCTCGAATGCGAGCGTCAATGCGAATGTGGACAACGTCAAAGACGGGTGTTTTTTCCAGGCCCACCAGTTGAAGCGTCAGGACTTCCCAGTCGGCAATGGCGTCTCGAATGCCTTGTTGCTGCATCAGCCTAAGCTGTATTCTCAGGCGTTGAAAAACGGCGTCTGACAAAAAGGGACGCACAGCTTGCAAGTCGCGTTGAAACCATGCGCTTTGAATGTGGTGGAAAATCTGTCTGCTGTATTCAAAGAGCCGGCTTATTTGGAATTCCGGGTCTTCCTTTTTCAGCGCAGCAATCCACGCTTGAGTGCTTGCCTTGTCCACACGCGTATTGCGTTGAGCAGCCATCTCATCCAAGCGCTTGCGCTCACGAGTGCCTGCATGCTTTTTTCGGTAGATGCCATAAGCAGCTCCGGCAACGAGGAGAATCAGCAAAAGAGAGATGCCGACTCTTGGCTCATAAATGATAAGCTTCAACAGAAAATAAAGCACATAGAAAATGAGCTCTGTGGCGCCGCCGCCCTCCCCTGTTCTTCCGCTGTCGAAATGTTCTCCTCCCCCGACACGTGCTTGGGCTGCATTCAAAAAAACACAGAAGAAAAAGAAGACGAAGACAGAACGGAGGCGAAGCTGTAAGCACAGTCCAGACAAACGATGCATGGCAGAAAACGAAGGAGGCGAAAACGTGAGCATATTGCAAATAGAGTCAGAAGGCGCCTTTGAGCAGTGGACCATGGACCGGGAGCCCATGAGGAACTCTCTTTCCAAAGGCTTGGTGGAGGAGATGGAGCAACATGTCATTCGTACAAGCAAGGCAGAGAGTGGAGTCCGGTGTGTTATTCTAACGGGTGCCGGCGATAAAGCTTTTTGCGCAGGTGCTGACTTGAAGGAACGGCAGGAGATGAGCGCCGCCCAGGTGAGGGCGTTTTTGCAAAACCTGAGGGCGCTGTTTTTGTCGATGGAGCGCTCGCGGTGTGTTTTCATTGCTTTTTTGAATGGGGTCGCCCTAGGAGGGGGCACCGAATTGGCATTGGCGTGTGACGTGCGCATCGCCGCCGGCCATGCGCAACTGGGGTTGACGGAGGTGCGTTTGGGAATCATTCCCGGAGGAGGAGGAACCCAACGCCTGCCGAGGCTGGTGGGCCCGGGGAAGGCGAAGGAGCTGATTTTGTGTGGCCGCAGGGTAGGCGCCGAAGAAGCCTTGCGCATAGGCCTCATTGAGGGCGTAGGGGTTTTGGCCGACGCGCGCGCCATGGCTTTGAGCATTTCTGAGAATGCGCCTTTGGCGGTGGCTTTGGCAAAGCAAGCCATTGTCCAGGGGGCGGATTTGCCCCTGGAGGAGGCGTTAAGCCTGGAGTTTCAACTTTATGAGCAAACCCTCACAACGGAAGACCGTCTGGAGGGTTTGAAAGCTTTTGCTGAAAAAAGGCCGCCGCGTTTTGTTGGGCGCTGACGAAGTTTTTGCTAGAGCACTTTTCCCATGAGTTTGGACAAAAAACTAAAAGAGCGACAGGCGAAGGTGGAAGAGGGCGGCCATCCCAAATACCACGAGAAGAACAGAGCCGTCGGCAAGCTGTTTGCCCGGGAACGCATTCGCCTCCTGGTGGACGAGGGCTCCTTTATTGAAGAGGCGAAGCTGGCCAACTGCGAGCATGAAGACTTGCCTTCAGACGGCGTAGTGACAGGCCTGGCCAAAGTAAATGGCCGCACAGTTGCGTTGATGGCCAACGACTCAACGGTGAAAGCCGGAAGTTGGGGCGCGCTGACGGTTGAAAAAATTCTCCGCATACAGGAGATGGCCGCCTCGCAGAAGTGTCCGCTCATTTATTTGGTGGATTCAGCAGGCGCGCGGATTACAGACCAGGTAGACATGTTCCCCGGGCGGCGAGGTGCGGGCCGCATTTTCTATAACGAAGTCCACCTGTCCGGGCTGGTGCCCCAAGTCTGCCTGCTGTTTGGCCCCTCCGCAGCAGGCGGCGCCTATATTCCAGCCTTTTGTGACATTGTCGTCATGGTCGACAAAAATGCCTCCATGTATTTGGGCTCCCCCCGTATGGCGGAGATGGTGATAGGCGAAAAAGTAACCCTAGAGGAAATGGGGGGAGCGAAGATGCACTGCTCCGTTTCCGGGTGCGGGGACATTCTGGTGAAGACGGAGGAAGAGGCCATTGAAGTGGCCAAGCGCTATTTGGGTTTTTTGCCAGACAATTGTTGTCGCTTGCCTCCGGAAAAGCCAAGTCTGCCCCCCGCCTTTTCCGGGAAGTCCGTTGAAGAGATTGTGCCAGGCGACCAAAACAAGCTTTTTGACATGCACGCGTTGATTTCAGAGCTGATAGACGAAGGCAGTTTTTTCGAAATTAAAAAGCTGTTTGCGCAGGAGATAATTACCGGGTTTGCACGCATTGGCGGCAAGAGTGTCGGCATTGTTGCCAACCAGCCCAAATACAAAGGCGGTGTGCTGTTTGTGGACTCAGCAGACAAGGCTGCGCGTTTTATTTGGCTTTGCGATGCTTTCAACATTCCCTTGCTCTATTTGGCAGACGTTCCCGGCTTTATGATTGGAACGAAAGTGGAAAGAGCAGGCATCATCCGCGCAGGCGCAAAGATGATTTCTGCTGTTTCAGAGGCAAGCGTTCCCAAAATATGTGTCGTCGTCCGCAAGGCCTACGGCGCAGGGCTGTATGCCATGAGCGGCCCGGGTTTTGCTCCCCAGTGCACGCTTGCATTGCCGCAGGCGATGATAGCGGTGATGGGGCCAGAAGCCGCAGTGAACGCTGTCTTCTTCAACAAGATTCAGGAGAAACCCGAAGCCGAGCGCGCGCAATATGTCCAACAACTCAGGGAAGAATACCGGCAGGATGTGGATATTTTCCGCTTAGCTTCCAAAGGGATTGTGGATGAAATTGTCCCCGGCAGCAGGCTTCGGGAAGAGCTGGTGAAGCGTTTTGAGGCCTATGTTTCCGCCTATGAGGCGCCCCACCAACGAAAGCATGGCGTGTTGCCCGTTTGAGAAAGTTCAAGGATTCTTGAACTTTCTAAATTCTAACGCAAGGCGTCATCCCAGCGTCATTCAAAATGCGTGCGAGAGCTGTTTCTTGGGTATAAAGCAGTGGTTTATGGATTTTGAAATACCAGAGGACTACAGGACTTTAAAAAACAGCGTACGTCAGTTTTGTGAAAAAAACGTCAAACCTTTTGCGAGAGATTGGGATGTCAACGAGGAGTGTCCCCGGTCTGTTTTGGAGGAGCTTGGGCAATTGGGGCTGATGGGCGTTTGTGTAGCGGAGGAATACAACGGCTCAGGCCTTGGGGTGAGGGCCCTGGCAGTGGCGGTAGAAGAAATTGCGCGATGGGATGGTTCTTTGGCGTTGACGGTGGCCGCGCACAATGGCTTGTGCAGCAACCACATTCGGTTGTTTGGCAATGCGGAGCAGAAGAAGAAATACCTGCCCAAGCTTGCGGTGGCGGAGTTTCTGGGAGCCTGGGCCCTAACGGAGGCGGGGAGCGGCTCAGACTCGGCGGCGATGAAGACAACAGCCGTGAAGAGAGAGGGCGGCTGGGTCCTCAACGGCAACAAAATGTTTATAACGCAGGGGACTCAAGCAGAGATATTTGTGGTGTTGGCGGTGACAGAGCCCCAGAAAAAACAAAAAGGCATCAGCGCCTTTTTGGTAGACGGGGGAACAGAAGGACTCGTAGCAAGAAAAATTCGCGGCAAAATGGGGATGCGCTCTTCGGACACGGCGGAGCTGATTCTAGAAGACGTGAAGGTGGGGGAAGAGGCCCTCCTGGGAGAGTTAAACCAGGGCTTCATTCAAACGATGAAGGTTTTAGACAGGGGGCGCATTATTATCGGCGCTTTGGCCTCAGGGCTTTCCAGGTGCGCCCTGGAAGAGTCCCTCCTCTATTCCAGCCAGCGCATTGCCTTTGGGAAACCCATCTCCGAGTTTCAGGCCACACACTTCAAACTTGCTGACATGAAGGTTGCTTTGGATGCGGGGTGGAGCCTCATTTGGAGGGCCGCTCATTTGGCCGACCAGGGGAAGCCTTTTTCTCAAGAGGCGGCCATTGCCAAACTCTATGCTTCTGAAGCAGCGACGCGCGCCTGTTTGGATGCCATTCAAATTCTGGGCGGCAATGGCTACACAAACGCTTTTGTCGTTGAAAGAGCACTGCGCGACGCAAAGCTTTGTGAGATTGGTGAAGGCACCAGCGAAATTCTGCGCATTGTCATTTCCAGGCACTTGCTGAAGAGTTAGACTGTGAGCTCTCTCACAATACGGGAGTGCGTTGCAGCCCTTGAAGAGCAATTGCAGATTCAATTCTCAAGTTTTGAGCTTGCTCAGCGTGCTTTGACACACAAAAGCTATTTGAATGAGCACCGGGACGAAGTGCACGAAGACAATGAGCGCCTGGAGTTTTTGGGGGATGCAGTCATCGACTTGGTCATCGGCCATCGCCTGATGGAGATGCTACCCCAAGCGAGGGAAGGGGAGCTCTCAAAATGCAGGGCCCTCATTGTAAGCGAAGAAGCATTGGCCCAAGTTGCCAGGCGAATGGGCCTGGGGGATTTGCTTTTGCTGGGGAAGGGCGAAGCACAAACATGTGGCCGCGAAAAGAATTCTGTTTTGGCCGATGCCCTGGAGGCCATTGTGGGGGCCGTCTATTTGTCTGTCGCCTGGGAGGAAGTGGTGAACATTGTCGGCAGGCTTTTGGCTCCGGAGTGTCAGGCAGCCATAGAAGGCAAGGTGGGGGTTGACTACAAGACGCGCCTGCAAGAAGAGGCTTTTCGTTTGTTTCGAGAAGCGCCCTGCTACCAGCTGATTTCAGAGGATGGGCCAGAGCATTCCAAAAGTTTTCTGGTTGAAGTTTTTTTGGGGAAACGCTCTCTTGCCTCCGCTCAAGGACGAAGCAAGAAAGAAGCTGAGCAGCAAGCAGCCAAAGCAGCCTTAGAAGTGCTTTAACGTCCTCTAGGGGGCAAGTTGAGCCAATAGCCACTCCAGGTATTTGGGCTCCGCATAGAGAATGGGGTGGGCAATAATTTCAGGTGTCGAATAAGGATGCAGACTGCAAATGCGTTTGCGCAGGGCCTCAAAGTGAAGCGCGTCGGTTTTGGCAAGCAGCAGATGCTCCCGGGCTTGCTCCATTTTGTCTTCCCAGCGATAAACAGAGTGCATGTGCTCCAACACCTGCACGCATGCGGCCAGTTTTTCTTCTACAAGCACATGGGCCAGACGAAAGGCCGATGTAGCGTCAGGACAGCTGCAAAAAACGCTCAAAGGCAGATTTTCTGTTTTTGTTGAAGAACTCATGAGAGAGATGTTGCAAGCTTGTTGTTGCAAAGCAATACAAATCCAGAGAAGCCTTGGGTGCTTTCTGGTTATGCCGGGCAAACAACGAGAAGAAGTTGCCTGCAAACAAACATAAAGGAGCGTGTCATGTTGAGGAGTGCAAGAAATATTCAGAAGCTTCATTGGGTTTTTGTCGGACTCATGGCGGTGTCTGTTGTGGCCTGCTCAGAGAAGAAAGCAGCTGTCAAAACAGCGAAGAGTGCGAGCGAAACCGCTCAGAGCTCAAACAAAACCACTCAGAGCGCGAACGAGGTTGTACCAAGCCTGAGCGAAACTGCGCAGAGCCCGAGTGAAATGGCTCAAAGTCCGAGTGCAGCGCCCCAGAGCTCAGACGAAACCTGGACTCAAAAAGCTGCCAAAGGCGAAGAGATTTTTGCTCACATGAAAACGAGCATGGGCGACATTGTGCTGAGACTTTTTTCGAAGGAGGCGCCCAAGACGGTGGAGAATTTTGTAGGCCTGGCCACAGGGGAGAAGAAGTGGACAAACCCGACGACGGGCCAGGAGGAGAGCAAACCCCTGTATGCGGGGACGATATTCCACCGCGTCATTCCCGGGTTTATGATTCAGGGAGGAGACCCCCAAGGAACCGGAAGAGGGGGCCCCGGCTACCGTTTTGCAGATGAGTTCCAAAGCGGGCGCAGGTTTGACAAACCTGGGTTATTGGCGATGGCCAATGCAGGGCCCAACACCAATGGCTCGCAATTTTTCATTACCGTAGTGCCGACGTCGCACCTCAACAACCGCCACACCATTTTTGGAGAAGTGGTGCAGGGCTTTGATGTTGTAGAGAAGATAGTCAACGCGCCCAGCCGGGCAGATCGCCCCAACGAAGACATTCGCATTGTTGAAATAAAGCTGTCGCAAACTGCCACCCCACTCGCCGAGTGAGAAAGAAGGAACCATGGGAATGATGAATGCTGTACATGAAAACGAATACCTCTATGCCGTCATGAAAACCTCCGAAGGGGATATCGGTTTGCGTCTGTTTTGCAAAGAGGCCCCCAAGACGGTGGAGAATTTTGTAGGCCTGGCCACAGGGGAGAAGAAGTGGACAAACCCGGCGACGGGCCAGGAGGAGAGCAAACCGCTTTATACGGGGACGATATTCCACCGCGTCATTGCCAGGTTTATGATTCAAGGGGGAGACCCCTTAGGCAGAGGAACCGGGGGCCCCGGCTACCGTTTTGGAGATGAGTTCCAAAGCGGGCGCACGTTTGACAAACCTGGGTTATTGGCGATGGCCAATGCAGGGCCCAACACCAATGGCTCGCAATTTTTTATTACCGTGGTGCCGACGCCGCACCTCAACAACCGCCACACCATTTTTGGAGAAGTGATTCGTGGCTATGAAGTTGTGGATAAGATTGCCAACGTGCTTCCCAAGGATTCCAACGATAGACCTAAAACGGATGTGCGCATTGAGTCCATTGTGTTATCCATTGAAGAACTCAAGCCGTAAAGAAGCCTTAAACGGGAGCACTGCGTGAAGATGAGAAGTGGATTTGCTGCGCTGATTGGGCAGCCAAATGTTGGCAAAAGCACCCTTCTCAACAGACTTGTCGGAGAGAAAATTTCGATTGTTTCGCGTCGTGCACAAACGACGCGAAACCGCATTCTCGGCGTGGTGATGCGCAAGGAAGCTCAAATTGCTTTTTGGGACACGCCCGGCATTCACGAGCCGAACAATGCGCTGACGCGCTATATGTTAAAGACAGCGTTGCGCAGCCTTGAAGAGTGCGACGTGGTTGTATGCATTGTGGATGCAACCAACCCCTCGTTGGCCAAAACGAAGCAGATTTGGGCTCGCGTGCGCTCTGCGGCAAAGCCGGCCTTGTTGCTGATAAACAAAACAGACTTGGTGGCCAAACCTTCGCTTTTGCCGCTCATGAACGAGTGCTCCAAGTTGCACGCGTTTGCAGAAATCATTCCTGTGTCTGCACTCACAGGAGAGGGGATAGAGGATTTTTGGAAGGCTTTGCTCCCGCTGTGTCCGGAAGGAGAGGCGATGTTTCCGGCGGAGACTTTTGCGGACCAGACCGAATTGCAGCTGGCAGAAGAGTTTATAAGAGAGCAGGCTTTGCGTTTGTGTCGCCAGGAAATCCCCTATTCAACAGCTGTACGCGTTGAGCATTTTGACGAGAGCAGCCGCCTGGCTTCAAACGCGCAAGGGGAGGGTTTGCAAGGACTCGTCCGAATTGAGGCAAGCATTTATGTAGAGCGCGAAGGCCAAAAGGCGATTGTCATCGGCAAGCAGGGGCAGATGTTGAAGAAGATAGGGACGGCGGCGCGGCTGTCGATGGAGCGCATGTTAAATGCGCGGGTATACCTGGGGCTGAAGGTGAAGGTGGCCCCCCGATGGAGCAACACCCCGGAAGGCCTGAAGAGGATGGGCTATGCTTCAGGAGACTAAGGCCACCGGGCACACCATGGTGGCCATTGTCGGCCGCCCGAATGTAGGAAAGTCCACTCTGTTCAATCGCCTCCTGGGCCACCGTCAGGCCTTGGTACAAGACGTTTCGGGGGTGACCCGAGATCGCCACTATGCGGATTGCGAGTGGGAGGGCCGAGGCATAACGCTGATAGACACCGGCGGCTTTGTCGCTCCCAACTTGGCGGATGCGCTCTCAAAGCAGGTGCGCTTGCAGGCGCAGGTGGCCATAGAAGAATGCGAGCTGATTTTGTTTGTCGTCGACGGGCGGCAGGGCCTGAGCGTTGATGACGTGGAGTTGGCCAAGCTTTTGCGCAAACAGCCCAAGCCTCTGCTGTTGGTGGTAAACAAAGCCGATACGCCTCAAATGGCGAATGTGCTTTCGGGCGAATTTTTCAAGCTGGGTTTGAAAGAGCCTTTCCCTGTCTCCGCCGAGCACAACCTGGGCATAGAGTCCCTGCGCCTTGCCATTTTGCAGCAGTTGCCCTCCTTGCCCTCTCCTGAGGCCGCTCCCACAGACGCGCAGGCCATTCGCATGGCGCTTTTGGGAAGGCCCAACGTCGGCAAAAGCACCCTGGCCAACGCCTTGCTCAAAGCGGAGCGCTTTTTGGTAAGCCCCATTCCCGGAACGACGCGCGATGCTTTGAACGAGAGTTTTGAGCACAATGGCCAGCGCTATACCTTGACGGACACCGCGGGCATAAGACGCAAGTCCACCATTGTCGAGCAGCTGGAGCAGCAGTCCATTTTGCGAAGCCTTCGGGCGATGGAGAACTGCGAGGTATGCTGCATTGTCATGGATGTGCAAGAGCTTGCGGTGGAGCAAGACATGAAGCTGGCGGAGCTGGCGGAGCGCCGAGGCAAGGCCATGGTTTTTGTGGTCAACAAGTGGGACTTGCATGGCAAAGCCTCTGACGAAGAGGCGTTTCGCAAGGGGTTGAAGGCCGCCATGCGCTGGCTAAGTTGGGTGCCCATTGTTTTTTTGAGCGCCAAAGAAGGGAAGAAGGTGGAGAAGCTCCTGGAGGTTGCAAAGCATCTTCATACGCAAACCCGGCAGCGTTTTTCCACACCCGCGTTAAACCGCTGGCTTCAGGCTGCCACGGCGGAGCATTCCATTCCCCGGGCAGGGGGCAGGGCTTTTCGCACCTATTATTGCTCCCAGGTGGGGGTTTCGCCGCTTTCTTTCCAATTCGTCTGCAACTTTCCAGAAAGGCTTCCCGAAACCTATAGGCGCTACCTCTCCAACAGCCTGAGGGAAGCCCTGGGGCTGCAAGTGCCCTTCAACATGTGGTTCAGAGAGCGTCCAGGGCAACACCGACGTCAGCAACAGGTGGCGCGCATGAAAGCCCTGAAACGAAAGCATTGAGCGCACCCCTGGTGCGTGACTTGGGCAAAACCGAAGGCTTTGGCTGCCAGAGGACAAAAAAATCATTCAGGGTTGACAGAGAAAGGCTTAGCGCACAAATTGCCGCTGAATGTCTACCTATAAAAAGAAACAGAAAGAACTCCGCTCGCCGGATGCTTTCCAGAGGGCGGGGCAAGAGGCCGTTCCCTGGCTGGAGCGCAATCAGGTCCGCTTGCTGATGTTGGTCATCCTGCTGGTGATAGGGGGCGCTGCGGTAGCCCTGTGGAACTACAGCCAGCAACGCGCCGAGCTTCGTGAGGCAGAGGCTTTTTCGGATGCTTTGGCGCTGCTGAGCCCTTCTGTCGGAGAGGCTGAGGCCGAGGCCGAGGCTGTGGCCAAAACGCCTTTAGAGCTCGACGCCAAGCTGCTTCATGCGCTTCAGGCTTTTGAAGCAGAAAGCCAGGGTGAAACGCCAGCTGCTCGCAATGCTCAGTTGCTTTTGGCCTATATACACCTGCGGATGGGACAGCCCGAAGAAGCCCTCAAGGCTGCGCAGCAGTTTTTGGACAAAGCCCCCCCGGGACACCCTCTTCGCCTGTCCGCGCTGGAAGCCAAAGGCTATGCCTTGGAGCAAAGCAAACAATATGGGCTTGCCTTTGAGGCATTTGGAGAGCTGGAGGCAAGCAGTGAGCAGGAGGCGCTGAAGGGCAAAGGAGAGTACCACCAGGCGCGCATGTTGCTTTTGCAAGGAAAGCCCCAGGAGGCCTTGGCTCTGTTTGAAAAAATAGCCGCCCTGGAGTTGCCGGCAAATGAAGTTGCAGAGCTTTCCAGGCAGCGCGTGGAAAAACTCTCCCGAGGGCGCGTGGCCAGCCCGACAACGACGGAGCCCTCTGCAGGCAATGAAGCAAACTAGACTCAAGGCGACGCTGTTGGTTGTGCTGCTTGGCCTCATGGCATGCCGCAGTGTGCCTTTGAGCAGGTTTTCACCCGGCGAAGCAGAGGCGGCAAACTTGTTTTCCGTAGAGTGGGCGACGCCCTTGGTGGCCCCCAGCTTTTTGGAATACCAGCCTGCGGAGTTTGCTTCTCCATGGGTGGATGTCGACAGAGGCCGAATTTATACCTATACGCGGGACGGGGTGGTGCGGGCGGTTTCTGCCCGGGACGGGAGAGTTGTGTGGGCCTCCCCCCCCATGGGGAGGGCCTTCGCCGGCGTAGCAGCCGAAGGAGCGCTTCTCTTCGTCCCCGGAGGAGACGGCATTTTGCGGGCACTCCACGCGGAGGATGGACAGGAGGCGTGGGCCGCCAACATAGGAGAAGAGTGGATAACGCGCCCCGTAGTAGCCGAGGGCAAGTTGCTGGTGGTTTCCCAGTCCGACTGTCTTTTTGTGCTGGAGGCCAAGACAGGCCGGAGGCTTTGGCAATACCGGAGGAAGCAGCCTTCGGGGTTTAACATCCGCGGCGCTTTTTTGCCGGCGGTGTGGGGCTCCAGGGTTTTCCAGGGGTTTTCGGATGGCAGCTTGTTGGCGCTCAACCTGGAAGACGGCGAAGTCCTCTGGGAGAAGAACACCAGCCCCTCCGGGGGGACTCCCTTTTTGGATTTGGACTCTGGCGCCGCCTTCAGCGCGGATGGCTCTCGCATGTACGTTGCCAGCTACAAAGACGGCCTCTTCGCCCTCGATACCCAGACGGGAGACTTCCTGTGGAACCAACGCCTCTCCGCCGCCACCTATGTGGCTTTGCGCGGTGGTTTGCTCCTCGTGGCAGGAGGCTTTGGCATTTCCGCCTATGTGGCAGAAAGCGGAACGCGCATTTGGAATGTGCCGGTGTTGCCACCGCGGCCCCCCACGGCCAGGCACCGTACCTCCGCTGTGGACAGGGCCAACTCAGGCAGGCTCCCCACCCTCTATGGCCGTTGGCTGATGGTGCCCACCTCGGGTGACTTGGGTTTTGTTGACGTGGTTTGGGGAAAGCCCGTGGGCTATTGGAACCCGGGCCAGGGCGTTTCAGCCACCCCTGCCGTCTGGAATGAGCATGTCTATGTCCTCTCCAACCTGGGCCACCTCTATGCGCTGAGGATGGTGCGCTCGTCGCCTTAGGGACACCCCCTGGAGCGTTGCATGCGTCTGCCCCAGAGGCGAGGCTAGGGAGCCTGACTATTGGAGACAGCCCACCTGGGTGCCGGCAGTGTCGTTGTCATTGATGCTGCCCGAGGCATAGCTGTTGTGCACTGTGCCACCACTGCTCCGTCCTACCAGGGCGCCGACATTGTTGGAGCCGGAGACGAAGACATCTTCCAGCCGGAGGTTCTCTATCACAGCGTTCTTGCGGATATAGCCGAACATGCCTTGGTTTTCGCCGAAACCGAGCACTTCAAGGCCTCGGATGGTGTAGCCGCCACCGTCAAAGCTGCCTCCAAATGCATGAAGGTGGTCGCTGCCTATCGGCGTCCAGTTGCCCAAAGGAGAAGTGGATGGCCGCAAGGTGACATTTTCGGTGAGTTTATAGTGTTTGCTAAAGAAAAAATGCGCCCCCCCAAAGAAACACGAGCGTGTTTTTTGCAAAGGCTATAAAAAGCAAGCCGGTTGTTTTTTGCGCATTCCCCGGAGTCCTCCATGACAAACCCCAACCCTTCCAGTTGTTTCTTCGCCCAGGCCATGGAAAGCTTTGAGCGGGCCGCCACCCTCATGCAACTTCACCCGCGCATCCGCCTGGAGTTGCAAGAGCCGGACTGTGAGCACGCCTTTTATCTCACCGTGGACATGGAAGACAGGCTTGTGCCCCTCTCCGAGGCTGAGGCTTGTGCCTATGCCGACTTGCCTGTCTCCTCGTTTCCTTCCCTCCATAACCTGGAAACCCTCGGCGACAAAAGCCTGGTGCTGCCTCTTCAGGCCCTCCGCCAGGCCAATGTCTCCATGAAGGATGGACACCTTCGCCTTCCTGACGGCAAAGTCTACCGCTGGCAGGCGGGGGCACCCCGGAGGTTTCGCGCCTTTAGGGTGCAGCATAACCAGGTGAGGGGGCCCTATAAGGGGGGCCTGCGTTTCCACCCCGAGGCCAACCTCGACGTCTTCAAAGCCCTCGCCGCGGAAATGACGTGGAAAACCGCCATTGCGGATGTCCCCTTCGGCGGTGGCAAAGGCGGTGTGGAAGTAGACCCTTGCCTGCTAAGCCGCAAAGAGTTGGAAGCCCTCGCCCTCCGCTATGTATACGTCGCCAAATCCTTCCTCGGGCCGGAGTTTGACATCCCCGCCCCGGACGTGGGCACGGACGCCTCCATTATGGCCACCATGCTCCGCCAATACAGCGATGGGGAGCCCTTCCGCCACCTCCAGCGCGGGTTTATCACCGGCAAGGACACGCGCATTGGCGGCTCCGAAGGCCGCACGCAGGCCACGGGCCTGGGCGTCGTCTATTGCATTGAGGACTACTATGCCGAGAAAAACGACAGCATTCAGGGCAAAACCTTCATTGTCCAAGGCTTTGGCAATGTGGGCACCTACGCGGCCGAGTATCTGCACCAACGGGGGGGGCGCCTTCTGGCCGTAGGCGACGTGGGCGGCTATGTTTTCAACCCCGAGGGCATAGACGTCCCGAGGCTGCTGGAGTTTATGCGCACCCACCCCAAAGGGAAAATGGCCACGGTGGTGGACTTTAAGGAGGCCCGGCCCATCTCCAAGGAAGACTTCTGGAAGGTGAAGGCGGACATTCTGGTGACAGCAGCCCTGGGGGGGGAGATTACAGCGGAGGTAGCCAGGGCCCTCAACATAAAGCTGATGGCGGAGGGCGCCAACGGCTCTTCCACACCGGAGGGGGACCGCATTGTTTTCGAGCGCGGCATAGAGTTAATTCCCGACATTGTGGCCAACGCCGGCGGCGTTGTTACCAGCTATTATGAGTGGATACAAAACCGCAACATGGAGTTTTGGAGCGAAGCCGAGGTATGCCGCCGCCTGGCTGAAACGCTCAAACGCAACTACCGCATTGTACGCGACATTGCGCGCAACACGCCGCAAAAGGGCGACATGCACGACAGCCGCAGGTTTTGTGTAGGGCAAACCATGGACATGCGCTGCGCGGCCATGGTGCTGGCTTTGCGCCGCATTGAGGCCCATTATTTGTTGGAAGGCTTCAGCCAATAACGAGACTGCGCGAGGGGGGGGCTTTATTGGCCGACGAGGGCCTCCACCTCCTTTAGCTGCTTGGGGAGGCCCGAAGTCAACACCTCCGCCCGCCCCTGGGTGCACAGCACATTGTCCTCGATGCGTATGCCGCCAAAGCCGCGGCCCCCGTTCATCTCTATGTAGCGCTCCGCCTCCTCAAAGTTGACGAATTCCCCGAAGGACTTTTGGAATTGGGCGCAGCGAATTCGGGAGGGGATGAAGTATACCCCGGGCTCCACTGTGAAGAGCATTCCCTCCTCCAGGGCCAAGTCTGCCCTGGGTTTGGGCTCCTCTCCTGCTGCCTCCGCCCCCTCTGGCATAGCCTCGGACAACAAAGGCCCCAGGTTTCCCCATGCCCCCATGTCGTGTACCTCCAAACCCAGCAGGTGGCCTATGCTGTGGGGGAAAAAAACACTCAAAGCCCCCGCGGACACAATGTCCTGCGTGCGGCCCCTCAACAGGCCCGCTTCTGCCAGGCCCTCCGCCAGCACCTCCGAGGCTATACGCTGCAAATGCCGGAACCTCACCCCCGGGGCTGCCGCCTCTATGCAGCGCTGGTTGGCCTTGAGCACCGCCTCATATATGGCTTGGGCCTTGGGCGAAAACTTCCCGGAAACGGGCCAGGTGCGCGTTATGTCCGCAGCGTAGCCGCTGGGCCGCTCGGCGCCCGCATCCACAAGCAGCAAATCTCCCGCCTGCATGCGGCCGGTGCGGACAGGGTTGTGCAGCACTTCGCCGCGTACACTCAATATGGTGGCGAAGGCTTCGGCGCACCCATGCCGGGTGAAGGTGGCAAGGAGGCGGGCATACAGCGCCTGCTCCCTAAGGCCCGGGCGGGTGTGGCGCATGGCCGCAAGCTGCGCCTTACAGGTAATGCGGGCCGCCAGGCGGACTTCCTCCAACTCCTGGGCGTCTTTGCAAAGGCGCATGCGGGCCAGCGCCCGCAGCACCTCCGGGGGGCCCAGCTGCGCCGGGTTGAAAAAGGACAACTCCCGCCCCGTCAGCTTTTGCCCAAGCCTCGTTGCGCGCTCATCGGCCACCGCCAGGCAGTCCAGGGGGCGCCCCGCCTTCAGGCGCTCCACCTCCTCCTCCAGGCGCTCGGCTTCTAGGACTTCTTCCACCCCCAGGGTTTGCCTTAATTCTTCAAAGGAGGGGCGGGGCCCCATCCAAAGGGCGGACTGCAAGCTGCGCCCGGGGGCGAAGTAGCTAACGTGGCCATTGTCCGAGTCGAAAAAGGCCGCGCACCCCGGCTCGCAGGGGCCAAAGAGGTAAAGGAAGTTGCTGTCCGCCCTAAAAGGGTAGGCGTGGGAGGGGGCATTTCGAGCCACCTCCCCCCCGGAGAAGAGGAGAAGGGGGCGGCGAAGTTGGGCAAGCAGCTGTCGGCGCCGGGAAGCGTAATCCATGGTTGGGGATATTAGCGGTTGTGGGGGGGAGGGTCGACTTCGTCGAAGGGTTTTTTTGCCCTCCGGGCAGGGTTTTTTGCCTCCCGGCTCTCTCTGCGTCGCCCCCGCGGAAGCTTCGGGGCCAGGCTGTGGGCCCCTTCCCGTCGCCCCCGCGGAAGCGGGG
>Ga0209737_10001083_pt1 | contig 20277 bp, 15 predicted proteins | sample TergutCu122P3_FD_187284 | JGI IMG/M metagenome (GOLD analysis project Ga0209737, IMG submission 187284) | Cubitermes ugandensis P3 segment gut microbial communities from Kakamega Forest, Kenya - Cu122 P3 (SPAdes) (version 2) | ecosystem: Host-associated > Arthropoda: Insects > Digestive system...
TATCTGCAATTTTCAAGGTTCGGTTGAGCCTTTTTTATTGGCTCACAGTTTTTCATAGATTACTTTACACTACCTACGGCGGGGGCAAGCCCCCGCCCTACCATACACATAGATGGATGCATGTCTGCTGGAATATTTATTTCCAAAAGCGGCCCTTGAGAGACGTCTCGGCGCCAAATCGCTTCAGCGATTTGTGTGCAAAATGTTATTGTTCACGCTTTTTGTGAACAGTAACCGTCTCTCTCGGAGCGCAAGCGTGCCCAGCGTTGGAATTAAATATTCCAGCAGACATGCTCGATACACCCTAATACTTCTTCACTGCTTTCAACTCTTCATATAGCTTAATGTAGTTCCGATACCGTAACCTACTGACCAACCCCTTCTCAACCGCCCCCTTCACCCCACAATCCGGCTCACTAATATGAGCACATTCGCGGAATTTACATGCATCAGCATAGTTTGCAAATTCCGGATACCATTTTTTCAACTCCTCTTTATCCATATCCTTAAGAAAAAGCGAAGTAAACCCAGGAGTATCACAAATATATGTACTATCACCAAGAGCAAAAATCTCTGAATGCCTGGTCGTATGCCGGCCACGCCCTATCCGCTCACTTAAAGTCTGCGTTGCCATCTGTGCCTCAGGAAAAAGATAATTAAGAATAGTAGATTTGCCAACCCCGCTGGGACCAGCAAAAGCAGTACTCTTCCCTTTCAAAACACTCCGCACTTCCATAAGCCCCGCACCATCCTCGGCACTGCAAAACAAAACCGCAAAACCACAGGATTCATAACCCCTCTTTAACTCATCCTGCTCTGCTTTAGTAGCAAGATCCTTTTTATTAAAACAAATAATGCAGGGAATATCTTGCTTTTCCATCGTGACGAGGAAACGGTCGAGAAGATTGTAATTCGGATCGGGTTTGACAATCGCAAAAACTATCATCGCCTGGTCGATATTGGCAACTGCCGGACGGAGCAGAACATTCCGGCGTGGCAAAATGGTACTGATGTTACCTATCCTGTTTTGCTCATCTATTATTTCTAAGCTTACATTATCCCCAACTAAAGGTTTGATTCCTTCTTTCCTGAAAATACCTTTCGCTTTACATTCATAAACCGCCTGCTTTTCTTCAACATAGACATAATAAAATCCGGCGATACCTTTTACTATCTTTCCTTGCATGACACCTCAAGATTGCGTAGCTTGCTTTAGCAAGATTTTTTCAAGCCCGCAATAACACTAATAAACCTCTGTTAGCTCTGCTGTATGAAATCCACGGGACGGTTAATTTCTTTACTTTCGGTGCGTCCAGGGACGAGTTCTTCGGTCCCGTCATCGTGGTAAATCGTATAAGCTTCAATTTGGTTAACATATCGCAAAGTGACAAAACCATGGGCTGACCTGATATTGGAGAAATTCACCAAGACAGGAAACGAGGTTGTGCTCACATCTTGCAGTTGGACACCATCGGTGGTCGAAATAATAACCCGGACATTGGTTCCCTGCTTAAAATCAGGATCTTCTTCATAAGTCGGGGCAAGAATACTGTCAATATAATTATATAACGCTCCGGTTATTCCGACCGAAACAGCAAAATCAACTATTGTACCCGCCTCAACAAAAACCCCGACCGAATAGGACTGGCTGGCGACCAGACCCACCAACTCCGCTTCACTGGTTGTCTCCGTAACCCGCCCAGGTCGTAGACCGGCATTTAATAAACGATTAGTAGCTTCCTCTTCCGAATGACCAATCAATCCCGGTACTGATACCATTTTTTCTTCCGGTCCCAAACTCACCCAGAGATTAATCATCGCTCCTTCGGCGGCTTTACTATTTCCTTCCGGACTTTGCTTGAATACATTGCCGGTCAAAATATAATCATCATGTTCATCAATACGGCTATAAGCGAAACCCTCGCGGTTAAGGGCCGCAATCGCCTCTTCGATTGTTTTATTAAACAAATCAGGAACTGCCACACCCTCGGAACCAATACTAACCGTCAAGATAATATTGTTGCCAACTATCACCCGGTCTCCCTGACGGGCTGAAGACCTCATAATAATACCCTTGGGAACATCGGCACTCTCAGAGTACTCAATTTCGGGAACCAACCCAATATCGATTAAAGCAAGCTTGGCTTCATTTTCTTCCATGCCAATTACATTTATCATTTGGACATAACTTATCTCATTGGTGGGTAAATCTTCTTTTTCCCGACCGCCAAATAAATCAAACTGGAACAAACCAAATGCCTGCCCAGCAACAAACAATACCACTAGACCAATCAGGACGGCGGCAATAATAGCAAGAACGGTAGTGACTTTTTCCATTTTGGGGTTGTATTCATCTTCATAATCGTCGTACTCATCGTATTCACCTTCGTACTCGCCATGCTCTTCATCATCATATTCTTCATCATCAGCATACTCGTCATCATGATGCTCTTCATAATCAGAAAAATGCTCATCATCGTTCATATTTGCCATATCCGTTTTCAGTGCCTTAAGACGATTTCTTTTTATCTCGGCAACCTCATTGTCGGATATCGTCCTTGTGCGAGCTTCTTCATCAGGATTATTTATTTTGACAAAATCTTCATCCGGATTCATCAACGACTTTTTGAGGTCGATGATAAGCTCAGCCACTGTTTGATAACGACGGTCAGGGCTTTTCTGGCAACACTTAAAGACAATTTGCTCAACACTAAGGGGAATTTCGGCGACATACTCACGCGGTGAAGGCATGTCCTCCTGAATATGTTTTATAGCGATGGCGACAGTCGTTTCCCCATTAAAAGCGACGCGTCCGGTCAGCATTTCAAAAAGGGTAATTCCCAATGAATATATATCGCTTTTTTCATCGGAAAACCCACCACGCGCCTGCTCCGGTGAAGTATAATGAACCGAACCCATAACATTTGACGTAATTGTATTGCTGGTTGCCGCTTTGGCAATACCGAAATCGGTAACTTTTACTTTTCCATCTTTGGAAATAATAATATTCTGCGGTTTTATATCCCGGTGGATAATATTGTTGTTGTGGGCGGCCTCAATACCCTGACAAATCGGGATAGTGATACTAAGCGCTTCCTTAACCGAAAGGCGTGCTTTTTTTTCAATATATTTCTTTAAGGTAATTCCTTCAACCAATTCCATGACAATATAATAAATGCCATTTTCCTCACCAACATCATATACATTAACGATATTGGGGTGCATCAGTCCGGCGGCGGCTTGTGCCTCTATCCGGAATTTGGAAACAAAATTGGCATTTTCCGAAAACTCCTGCTTAAGTACTTTTACTGCAACAAATCGGTTGAGCTTGTGACATTTCGCTTTGTAAACATCACTCATCCCACCAGTGCCTATCTTTTCTATTATTTCGTATCGTTCGCCGATATTCATTCCTATTTTTACCACAACTTTACTCCTTCAAACGAAATCTTCGATTTCGTTTTTTCTACTTCGATAAATACTTTATAAGAACCACGGTGATATTATCCAAACCACCATTTTCATTAGCTGCATTTATTAATTCGTTTGCTTGGGTTTCTATGTCTTTTTCACTAAATAAGATATCACTGATTTCATTATCATCGAGCATATCGCTAAGTCCATCCGAACACAACAAAATGAGGTCACCGACACTCAATTTTTCAGAGAAAAAGTCGATTTGGATATTGTCCCTTGCCCCGACTGCCCTGGTAATAATATGTTTACTGGGATGCTTATGGGCAGCTTCTTTTGCCATGCTACCCCTCCGCACCATCTCTTCAACCAAAGAGTGATCCTTTGTTATCTGACGGATGACTTTCTTTTTGGGCTTGATTAAGTAAAGGCGACTGTCACCAACATTGGCAACCTGTAAAGTAGCGCCATTTATTGTCGCGACAACCACGGTCGTACCCATGCCATACAATTCCGGATTTTCAAAAGCTTTATTCCGGATTACCTTGTTTGATGATTGTATCGCTTGTTCAAATATTTTTTTGGTAGTTTTGGCTTTGGTATCGATTATTTCATCGAGTATGGTCTGGACTGTCCATTGGGATGCGACTTCACCACCATTATGACCACCCATTCCATCGGCAACAATAAAAACATTCGGCAGACTTCCGATTTTCTCCCGAGTTGTATAAATATAGTCTTGATTCAAGCTTCGTTTCTTACCGACATCAGTTATGGCAACTGATTCAAGCATTCAACTCTCCTAACTTTGGGTGTCGGGATTAAACCCTATACCTTCGAAGTTGCCCACAGGCACCATCGATATCTCTTCCCATTTCCCTTCTTATCGTAACATTTATTTGATATTTTTCAAGTGTATTTTTGAAATCCTTGACTTTTTTTGCAAAAGATGCCTGATAATCGCGTTCTTTGACCGGATTTAAGGGGATCAAATTAATATGGCAGGGATACTTGAATGAAAAAATCAGTTCTTTTAAAGCCATGGCATCTTCCATACTATCATTGACATCATTTATCAAGCTATATTCAAAAGTGAGGCGGCGGCCGGTTTTTTCAAAATAGTATTGGCAGGCTTTTATTACCTCAACCACTGGATAAACCTTATTGATTGGCATCAGCAGTGTGCGTTTTTCATCAATAGCGGAATGCAGGGACAAGGCAAGGTTGATTTGCAATTTTTCATCAGCCAATCTATATATCTCGGGGGTAAGTCCGCAGGTTGATACGGTAATGTTGCGTTGGCTGATATTTAAACCATATTCATCGGACAGCATTTTAATAAAAGTAAGCAAAGCTTCATAATTATCCAATGGCTCGCCTATACCCATCACAACAACATTGGATATACGTTCGATTGTATGTCGGGTTATTGCATATATTTGTTCAAGCATTTCCCCGGCGGTTAATGAACGCACCAACCCATCGATGGAGGAAGCGCAAAAAGTGCATCCCATCCGACATCCAACTTGGCTGGATATACAGACAGAATTACCATGTTTATATTTCATGAACACACTTTCAATATAGTTTTCATCCGCCAACGAAAATAAATATTTGCGGGTGCCGTCCCCTTTCGATTCTTGTATGTCTGTTGGGGTAAAAGTGGGGAGGGTGTAGTTGGCACTGAGGTAGTCGCGGGTGGCTTTCGGTAAGTTTTTCATTTCTGTGAAGCTTTCGACGAGGTGTTGATGGAGCCACTCATAGATTTGTTTGGCACGATAAGGTTGCTCACCGGAGGAGGTGAGGGTTTCCTTTAGGGTATGGAGGGGGAGGGACTTTAGGTCGATCATGGGTTCTACTCCATGTGCTGGAATACATATACTCCAGCGCTGGGCACGCTTTCGCTCCGAGAAAGACGTTGCGTTACGTAAGGCGCTAAAGGACACCGCCTAAGTAACGACGTCTTTCAAGGGCCGCTTCTGGAGTAAATGTATTCCAGCACATTCCTTCAATAAAGTAAATTCGCGCAGGTGAGATGATTTTCCAAAAGCAGAGGCCTGGAGAGACGTCGTTACTTAGGCGGTGTCCTTTAGCGCCTTATGTAACGCAACGTCTCTCTCGGAGCGAAAGCGCCCTATGCGTTGGAACATCATCTCACAGGCGCGCCACAATGTCTCAAACAACAGATGAAAAACCCATCCGTCGAATGGAATCCTGGCAGAAGTTTAAGTTGCGCAGGTTGCGTCTGCTCTATACTAAGCGATAATAAATTACTAGGCAAGGGCTCAAAAACAAAAGGATAATTCTCAATAAACCATTCCATCATCGCTTCATTTTCATCACTATTAATAGTACAAGTACTATATACTAAAACCCCACCAGGTTTGACATACTGCCAAACAGTTGCCAAAATCCGTCGTTGTAACTTAACTAACTCATCAATGGAAGCTATAGTATTTTTATACTTAATATCCGGCTTTTTGCCAATAATTCCAAAACCGGAGCAAGGTACATCCACTAACAGAATATCCGCCTTACCTAAGAGCGATTCATCAAGAACAGTCGCATCATGAACAGAAATATCTATATTATCTTGGTTTAAACGAGTTGCGTTTTCCCTGATAAATTTACATTTACTTTCGCTTACATCACGAACTACTACCTTTTTCGCTTTCACAGCAGCGTGCAGAGCTTTACCACCGGGAGCAGCACAGACATCAACGACTACATCATCTGCTTTAATACCTGCGGCTTCAACCGCAAGCATCGAACTAACATCTTGAACCGCGAAAAAACCCTTTATAAAGCACGGTAATTCGGCGATGTTTTCAACATTATGTAACTCATAAGCATACCCAAGATAAGGATGTTGTTTTACTTCCACACCAATGGAATTTAGGTTAGCCTGCCACATTTTGATATCTTCAACCGAAGGATCTCCATGCAATCTGATAGTCACCGGTCGGGTCTTTAGCAAGTTTTGACAGATAATTTTTACTTTTTCATAATCATATACTCTTAACCATTTCTCGATTATCCACTGTGGCATCGAGTATGTAACGGACAAAAATTGAAGCCTGTCTTCTGCTTCATCAGGAAAGATTAAATTTTCTTTATTACGGATGATATTACGCAGGATGGCATTGATAAATCCCTTCAAAGAGGAAAAACCCCGCTTTGCCGCCAACTTGACAGCTTCATCACAGGCGGCACGGTCGGGGATATTGGACATAAAAATAATTTGATAAACACTTAAACGCAATAAATTGCGGATTAAAGGCTTCATTTCAATGACTGGTTTTTTGCTAAACTGATTGATAATATAGTCAATTTTTATTTGTTGCTCCAGTGTTCCTTCGGTCAAACGCTTTATTAGAGCTTTATCACGCTTTTCATAATGTTCCAGTTTATTTAATGTTTCCCGAATGGCAAGATGGCTAAAGATACCCTCCTCATTAATCCGGATGAGCATACTCAAAGCTATACTGCGGGTATCTGAAACTTTCATTTTTGACTACATACTCCAATATATCGCATAAGAATACCGTTTTGGGGTATTCTTACCTTCTGTTTCTTAGTGCTAGTAAACGGATTATTTGTAAAACGGCGGCAGCGGCGGCGGCTACATATGTGAGCGCGGCCGCATTTAAAACCCGGCGGCTGCCTATTGCTTCTTCGTCACCCAAAATACCATTTTCACTAAGACTTTCCATCGCCCGCCGGGAAGCGTTAAATTCTACCGGCAGGGTAATGAGCTGGAACAATACCGCAATACCAAAACCGATAATACCAATATCAATCAGCATCCAACCTAACGCACCTATTTGAAAAAACTCACCCAACAGGAAACCTACGAAAATCAAAGGCATTGCCGCCGATGAACCAATTTTTGCCGCTGGTACCAGGACTGACCTTAATAAAAGTGGACCGTATTGGGCATAGTCTTGGATGGCATGACCACACTCATGGGCAGCTACCCCTACCGCCGCGATTGAATTGGAATCATATACCGAATCCGACAGGCGTAAGGTCTTAGTACGAGTATCATAATGATCAGTCAGATTGCCGGAAACACGTTCAATCTGGACATCGTGGATGCCGGTATTTTTGAGGATGCGTTTTGCGGCTTCAGCACCGGTTATCCCGCTGCGACAACGGACACGGGAATACTTATTAAAAGTGCTTTTTAAGTAACCACTGGCGGCAAGACTTATCACTGCGGCAATAATTACCAATAAGTATGATGTGGGATCCATAAAGTACATAATATTTCCTCCTTGTTATTCAAATTTTTCTAAAACTTTTAAGTTATGTCCAAGCAAAAATTCTCGGGTAGTCATCTTCTTTTTTCCCTCTATTTGCAATTCATTAATAACGAGCCTACCTTCACCACAAGCGACAAAAACGCTGTCTTTTGTCACTTCAATTATTGTACCGGGCTTTTCATTGGTAGCTGATGAAATGATAGGGTCGGCAGCCCATATTTTGAGGGTCTTATTATTGTAATAAGTATACGCTCCGGGGCGGGAATTTAACCCCCGTATCAACCTTTCAATACTATCCGCCGACAACTGCCAATTGATTTTGGCTTCTTCACGGCTAATCATTGGGGCATGGGTTGAAACTTCGTCGTTTTGTTTGGTGGCGAAAATTTCGCCTTTTTCTATTTGGGTCAGTGCTTTGACAATTAAATCTGCGCCGAGGTTTGATAATTTTATATGGAGGCTGTCGCTGGTTTCTTTGGCTTCGATGGGGATGGAAGCTTGAAGCAACATCGCTCCGGTATCAATACCTTTTGCCATTTGCATGATGGTGACACCGGTTTCCTTTTCGCCGTCGATGATGGAGCGTTGGATAGGAGCGGCACCACGATATTTGGGTAGTAGTGAGGCGTGGATGTTTATGCAGCCGTAACGGGGTAAATTAAGGATTTCTTCGGACAAAATCTGCCCATATGCGGCAACCACATATATATCGGCATCATATTTCTTCAACTCGTTTACTGCTTCGTCGGTTTTTATTTTATGCGGTTGCAAAATAGGCAAATTTTGTTTCAAGGCATACTCTTTTACCGGGGAACACATCAAAACCCTGCCACGCCCTTTTTGTTTGTCCGGTTGGGTTGCGACTGCAAGGACTTCGTGTCCGGCATCTATTATGGCTTTTAGGGGGGGTACGGAAAAATCCGGGGTACCCATGTAGATTAATTTCATGATTTGTTCCTTGTTTGGGTTTACGGCGGGAGCAAGCCCCCGCCCTACTCTTCCTCAGCTTCAGAATTATCCAGCAACTCACCTTCGACCAACCCTACATAAAGGCGCCCGTCAAGATGGTCGATTTCATGGCAGATTGCCCGGGCAAGAAGCTCGGTTGCTTCAAGCTCAAACGGTTTTAGCTTTTCATCATAAGCCAGAACCTTGACATAATTCGGTCTGGTCACGATGCCGTGCTTGCCGGGAACACTCAAACATCCCTCTTTACCACTTTGCTCACCACTGGTTTCGAGAATGCGGGGATTAATTAAAACATAAGGATTTTCGCCATACTCTTCTCCGGCATCAACCACAAATATCCGCTTCAAAATGCCTACCTGACATGCCGAAAGCCCGATACCCTCGATATCATACATTGTTTCCAACATATCCCTTATCAGCATCTTGGTACGTGGTGTTATGATTGTTACTTCTTTGCTGACTTTTTCGAGTATTTCATCTCCAACTACTCTTATGTTCCTGATTGCCATTTGTCTGCCTTTCTATAAAACCCTGGCACATGGGTTCGACTCCCGTCACCATAATGGGTCAAAATCAAATTGCACTGTTATACCACTTAATTCATTCCGTAACCGGCATGAAACCAAATTTTCCTCAAGAACATCTTTACACTTTATCAGTATATCATATTTTTCATGTTTAATAAAAATTAAAAAACGATAAACATCATTAATTTTCGATATAGTTGCCGGAGCAGGACCAATAACCTGTAGATTCCTAATATCAACCATCGTATTGACCAATTCAGTCAATGCGTTACTGCCTACATTCCCATTCAGCAAACCTGCCAATTCACCAGCTATTTTTTCCCCCTTTTCTTCATCTTCGGCATTAATCAAGACTGCCAGCATATGGGCAGCCGGAGGATAAGAAGCCAACTCACGGTAAACGATTTCTTCACTATAAAAAGCGGGATAATCCTGATTCGCCGCATGGATGATACTATAATGGTCGGGTCGGTAGGTCTGAATCACAACCTCGCCGGGTTTAACTCCCCGTCCCGCCCGTCCTGCTGCTTGGGTCAGCAGTTGGAAAGTGCGTTCCCCGGCACGATAATCATTTACATTGAGGGACAAATCGGCGGCAATGATACCAACCAATGTTACATTGGGAAAATCATGCCCCTTAACTATCATCTGGGTTCCGACAAGAATATCTGCTTTCCCATTAGAAAAAGCGGACAGGATTTCACCATAACTGTCCTTCGTTTTGGTAGTATCCCCATCCATTCGTAAAACCTTCGCTTTTGGCCATAACTTACTAATCAACTCTTCGATTTGCTGGGTTCCGGCTTTAAAACCAAGAAAGTATTTTGAACTACATTCCGGACAGAGCTTTACTTCCACTTGATTATATCCGCAGTAGTGACAGAGCATCTTCGCCGCGCGTGTTTTATACGCGCTCGTGTGTTTGGAAAGTGATACATCACAATGGGGACATTTCAAAACATATCCGCATGACCGGCAGGAAATAAAACTGGAATAACCACGACGGTTCAAAAAGAGCATGATTTGCTCCTCGGCATTTAATCGGTCGGAAATTAATTCCTGAAGTTTAATACTAAATATCTGCCGATTACCTTTTTTTAACTCATCCCGCAAATCAACAATATCAACCGAGGGTAAAACCGCACCACTTAAACGGTTGTCCAAAGTAAAAAGCTGGTAATCCCCTTTTTCTGCCCGGTAATATGCTTCCAACGATGGTGTCGCCGAGCCAAGAATAAGACTGGCTCCTTTTATTTCGGCTAGGGCGGCGGCGGTCTCACGGGCATGGTAACGCGGGGTCTGCTCACTTTTATAGCTAGGTTCGTGTTCTTCGTCAATAATAATCAAACCGATATCGGGAAATGGTACAAAAAGAGCCGAGCGGGGGCCGATAATGATATCAATTTCGCCACGTTTCGCCCTCTCACATTGATCGTATTTTTCCCCGGCTGACAGTGATGAATTGATAACTGAGACACGGTCACCAAAGCGTTTGTAAAAACGGAGCAGGGTCTGATAAGTTAAGGCAATCTCCGGAATCAAAACAATACACTGCTTACCTAGTGAGATGACCTTTTCGATAATGCTCATATACACTTCGGTTTTGCCACTTCCGGTGATGCCACGGATGAGATATGTACTACGTTTTCCCTTTTGGAAATCGTTATTCACAGAATCAACTATCGAAAGTTGTTCTGTGCTTAAAACCGGTCTGCTTTCTTGTTCAGATGATAATTTGACCGGATTGCGGTAGTAGTTAATGACATCGATGGCGATTAAACCCTGACGCTCCAAACTTTTTAGGGTTGCGGCGGCGATATGAAGTTTTCCGGTGACCAATTCATATGGCAGGATTTCTTCATATGCTAATTCGGATAAAATGCGGACTTTTGCGGTTTGCTTTTTTTCCTTTGCCTCGGTCAAAGCGCTTTGAATATCATCACAAGAAACCAAGCGGCGGATAGTCTTCTTTTCTTTCGGTTTGAATTTCTGTTTGGCAGGCAGGACGGTTTTTAGCGACGCTATCATTGTACCGCCGTAATTTTTCTTCATCCATACGGCAAGTTTGATTGCGTCATTTGTTACACTGACCCCGGTACTAACAATACCGATAATTTCCTTTATCTTTTCCGGCGGATAATCAGACTTTTCAGTCAACTCAATAACAACACCGGTAATCTCGCGGTTACTTTTTCCAAACGGAATCGTTACACTCATCCCCGCAGTAAGCTCATCTTGCAAAAATAACGGCACCTTATACTGAAAAGGTCGATCGACATTTTCATGAGCGATATTGACGATGATGTTGGCGTATAAAGGTGTCATTAATGTAACTCCCGTACAATATCACGCTCATCCATTGGATACCTGACCCCTTTTATCTCCTGGTAATCCTCATGCCCTTTACCGGCAAGGACAATGATATCACCGGTCCGGGCATTTTCTAAGGCATACGCGATGGCTTTGCGGCGGTCGATGATTTCGGTGTATTTCCCGTTGGTTTCCTTTATCCCGCTGACAATATCACTGATGATATCCTGCGGTTCTTCATCGCGGGGATTGTCAGAAGTAATAATCGTAAAATCAGCCAAGTTTCCACTGACTTTTCCCATTTCGAATCTCCGGTTTTTGTCCTTGTTGCCACCACAACCAAACAAGCAGACTAAGCGTTTGGGTTGATATTCTTTTAATGATTTTAGTAAACTTTCGAGGCTCAGGGCATTGTGGGCATAATCAATCATTAAGCAATAATCATCTGCCACCGGAATCATTTCAATCCGCCCTTTGACATAAATATTTTGTAAGGCATTCAAAATATCCGGAACCGGAACATAGAAATAATGGCAGACCAAAATCGCTGCCAGGGCATTGTAGACACTGAACCTACCCGGCGAATTAACACGAGCGGAAAAGTCCATCAGACCACTAACATTAAAATCCACACCCAAGGTGCTTCCATCACGATACAAACTTAAATTCACGGCATTTAAATCCGCCTTTTTATCCAACCCATAAGTGGTGATTTCACAGGTATGACCCGCGATAATTGCCGGAAAATTTTCATCATCACTATTCACAAAACCACTCCGGCATTGGGTAAATAACATTCTTTTGCAAGACAAATATTCATCAAAGTCAGCATGCTCGCCGGGTCCAATATGATCAGGAGAAAGATTGGTAAATATGCCGATATCAAAAACTATTCCGGCGGTACGCTTAAGCTTAAAACCTTGCGAAGCTGTTTCCATCACCACGACATCAAGACCGGCTTCCACCATTTCCCGCAAATATTGGTGTAAAACCAATGATTCAGGAGTGGTATTTTTCGCCGGGATATGTTTATCACCAATGATGGTTTCGATAGTTCCAATCAAACCAACCTTCAAACCGCTCTGCTCCAAAATTGACTTAATTAGATAAGCAGTGGTGGTTTTTCCTTTAGTTCCGGTGATGGCGATAGTCTTTATTTCATCAGCCGGATGACCATAACGGTTAGTTGCAATGACCGCCATTGCAAAGCGGGTACAGGGGACTTTAATTACCGTTACATCTTCATCCTCAATATAAATGTCGCGTTCGACAACCAGGACACGTGCACCTTTTTCGATTACTTGATTAATAAAATTATGTCCGTCGCTTTTCATTCCGCTTATGCAGATAAAAAGGTCGCCGGACGTCACTTTGCGCGAGTTATTTACTACTTCATTTATCTCACATTCAAAATATCCGTATAAGATTTCATATTCAAGATTTTCTAACAGATTTTCTAAAGTCATTTTTATCCTTATTTATTGTTTTAGATATTATATACCCTACCGCTTATTAACATCACTTTTATATAAAGAATAATAATCCGCTTCCATATTATCCATATACCGCTTAAACCAAAATTGGGTATCATCAAGCGCTTTATTATATACCTTGTTTCCTAATACTTCGATAAAAAATTCGAGCACCTTATCCGCCGCTATGATTCCAATCGTTTCATTACGTTCTTCGTAAAAAAATGATTGTATTTCTTTTATAAACTGCTCTTTTTCTTCCGGTTTAAACACTAGTTTTCCGATGTCCATTCAATTGTCTCCATTCTATTACAAATATAGCACGTAAAAACTAAAAAGTAAAATTTATTAATAGTTTCTTTATTAATTAGTTAGAATATGCACACACTTTGAACACATTTATATTGTACAATCATCTTAGATAGTTGTTGACTCACTATCTCCCCCCTCATAAGACTGTAACAGCCCACCCTGGTGTGGGCTGTTACTATTTGGTCATGTGTTTGATATGCTAACGAAAGTTCGCGTAAGATGTGAAAGGTCACATAAGCTTTGGCTTCTACGCAGACGCGCTTTCGCTCCGAGAGAAACGTTGCGTTACATAAGCTCTTAAAATACAAGAGCTAAGTAACGACGTTTCTCAAGGGTCTGCTTTAGAAGTCAAACTTATGTGACCTTTCACATCTCCAACACTTTAACCTCACTGTACAATTCTTCTGCCATCTCCATCGGTATAACTGCAATACCAGAAAAGGTGGCAGCAGCGGCAGAAACAACAACAGCATGACGCAAAGTTTCACACATATCATCCCCCCTCAATACCGACATACAAAATGAAGCCACAACACTATCACCACACCCAATCGTATTAACTGCCTTTACCTCCGGAGCTTTCGCATACAAAACTTTACCCTCCAAAGCATTAGCATAAATCAACCCCTTACGCCCTAACGATACCATCACATGCGGGATACCGTTTTGGCCTATTTCACGTACAACATCAGCCATAACCTCAATCCCTTTAATTGGTCGCTTAACCAGATACTCCAACTCTTTTTGATTAGGTTTTATCATATAAGGTTTTTCCCTGACACCCTCAACCAACAATTCACCACTGGTATCAAGAATAACCCTTTTATCATGTCTTTTTGCGATGCTTATAAGTTTCGCATAAATATCCGGAGCAATACCCCGGGGCGCACTGCCGGAAAGCACAATCAAATCACTGTCTTCCAAACACAACTTGAAATCCGCCAAAAAACGCTCCATTTCGGTCTTTGTTATTTCCGGTCCCGGTTCAAGGATTTCGGTTATAAAACCATCGGCAGCAACAATATTGGTGCTGACCCTTGTTTCTTCACTAACCTTTGTAAAAGCGGTCTTGATTTTTAACTCGCGTAGTTGATTTTCGATAAATGCGCCGGAGTAACCCCCGACGAAGCCAAGAGTAGCTACATCCATATCGTATTGGCGGAGAATACGGGCGACATTAATACCCTTTCCCCCGGCATGATTATTAATCGTTTGCATCCGGTTGATTTGACCGAGAACGAGGTTTTGGGTGGTGCCGGTTTTATCAATGGCAGGATTTAAGGTGACAGTGGTTATCATGAAAATATATTAACATTTTTACCATCAATTGCCAAGAAATATATAAAAAAACATGGAAATACCCCCCAAGGTCGATTGACACTTTTCCTAAATTGTTCTACGGTCATAATAGTATTTAAATAAATCAATGGAGAAAATTATATGAAACACATCTTTATAATCAATCCCCGCTCATTCAAAAATTCGATCCTCCGTGATTTCGTAATTGCCGAAATAAACAGTTGCTTCACCGATAAAAATAACGGCGACTATGAAATTTATACTTCAAAATTTCCTCGTGAAGCTTCTGAGGTTGTTGGTCGGTTTATCGAAGGTAACCCAAAGCAGGAAACAATCCGTGTATATGCCATCGGTGGCGACGGAATACTGTTTGACTGTTTAAATGGCATGGCGGATTATCCCAATGCAGAGCTAACAAGTGTACCATATGGTAATGCCAACGACTATATCCTATCTTTTGGAGAGGATGCCATCAGCAAATTTCGTGATATTAATAGCTTGGTAAACGGAGTGAAACGTCCTGTTGATGTTATCCAAAGTGGTTCGGATTATTCATTACTTGGTGTTTCGGTCGGGCTTATCGGCGAAACAGTCTTGCTCGCGGAAGCACTTTTTCCCCGCCTTCCGGCAAAATGGTTACAGAAAAATGCCAATACTGCTTATACCCTTTGCGGAATAAAATCAGCATTTAATAAAGAAGTTATGCAACAGCAATATAATATTCTTATTGATGGAATTGATTATTCAGGGCAATATTGTAATCTTACTATTTCCAACAGCCCTAATAAAGGTGGTGGGATGCCAACGATTCCGTATGCCAAACCTGATGATGGCAAGCTGGATGTACTTATTTTTAGAACCACCAAAAGTTTTGATTTTTTGAAAACTATAGGCGATCATAACAAGGGCCATTTTGAGAAACATGACATATATGAATACATACAATGTCAAAAAGTGGAAATTAAAAGCAAAGTCCCGATGCGTATCGAAACTGATGGTGAGGGTAAACAAACCCATGAATTAATTGTCAAAGTATTACCGGGTAAATTAAATTTTGTCACACCATGTGGTGTCGATTTCGCCGACTTTTCGCATAAAGCATATAAAAAAACTGTCCGGGGTGAATCTAAATGAACCTGCGCGAAAAATATCATCGCACGAAGCAAATTTTATTACCAAGCATAATCGTTTTTGTTATTTACGGTGGATTATTATTAATTGAAGGACTGTTTCTCGAAGGCGGCGACCTGTATGTTAGTTTAATCACCCTCTATGCCGGAATTGTTTGTATCGCCGCTTGTTTGCTTTTCTGTCTTGTCCTTCCTTTCGAGAGAAAAGAAGCGGTTATTGTCTGTACTTTGTCGCAGCTTACTTTCTTGGGTGTTGGTACTTATCTTAGAGAACTCGAGTTTTACTTCTTTTTCCTGATAATGCTTTTCTGTGTAATTTCAGTCACCAAAAGTTTTATCGCAATGCTTTGGTTTTTGGGGATTACCTTGTTCATAAATTGCCTGGCATTTATGTTTTTGTTACCCCGTATAGAGTGGTTAAATTCATACCGCTTCTTTATGCAATTTGCGATTGCCATCTTTGGTGCGGTTTTTATGCTCATCCAAACCTATCACATCAATAACAAAGAAAACCGTTCCGGCCGGGCACTTGCCTCTTTTTCTTCACTTTTACAAAGCACGCCCAATTTTATGATTATTACCGATGAAAATAGTAGAATCCGTTATATATCAGAGCCAATGGTAAAATTCGCCGGTCTTACAAGTGCGGAAATCGCGGTTGGCAAACCATTATTAGACCTTTTTCCCGACCGGAAGCTCAAAGAGATGTTTGCGGGTATATTTCGGGCAGAAGGAAATAATGAAACTGTTGTCAGCATTGATATTAATAATGAAACCCGCCATTTCAAGGTTATCGCTGACAAACTTACCGGTGATGCCGAGGGATTGTTTATTGATATTTCCGATATAACGGTTATGGCAAATCTGCAAAAAAATACTGAAAATGCCTTGAAAGCCGCTGAGGAAGCCAACAAGACGAAATCGCAGTTTCTTGCTACCATGTCACATGAAATCCGCACTCCGATGAATGCTATCCTCGGCATTACCCAAATGGAGTTACAAGATCCGAATCTACCTTCCAAAAATGCGTCTGCACTTGATAAAATATATAATTCCGGCAATACACTCCTTGGAATCATCAATGATATTTTGGATATGTCCAAAATCGAAAGTGGAAAACTGGAACTAAATCCGATTGAATATGATGTACCCAGCCTTATACATGATGCGACGCAAATAAACGTTGTCAGGATAGGTTCAAAAAATATCCAGTTTTTTATTGACGCGGACAAAAATTTACCATCACGGTTAATCGGTGATGAGCTACGGATAAAACAGATTCTTAACAATCTTCTCTCCAATGCTTTTAAATATACGGAGGAGGGGACGGTGAGAATGACCGTACGGACAGACGCAAACCCGGCTTCGCCGACTGGTTCTATCCGTTTACAATTCATTGTCGAAGATAGTGGTCAAGGTTTAAAACCTGAAGATTTGAAAAAACTATTTTCCGAAGAATATCTGCGTTTCAACCTCGATTCAAATCAAAAAACCGAAGGAACCGGGCTTGGTTTAAATATCACGAAAAATCTCATTGACCTGATGGAAGGTGATATTTCTGCCCAAAGTGAATACGGTAAAGGAAGCATCTTTACTGTCAATATAGTCCAACAAATTGTCCCGAATGCTCCCCCGATTGGAATAGAAGTTTCTGAAAAACTCAAAAACTTTGCTTTTACCGGCAAAAAAGGTGGTCAGCAAATCATTTACGAAATCATGCCTTATGGAAAAGTTTTAGTAGTTGACGATGTGGATACAAATCTATATGTTGCGCAAGGTTTAATGTCACCATATGAATTAACGATAGATACGGCAATCAGTGGTTTCAAAGCACTTGAAGTACTGGAAAACAATCACTACGACATCGTTTTCATGGATCACATGATGCCACTGATGGATGGAATCGAAACCACCAAAAAGTTACGCGAAAACGGTTATAAAGGAACAATAATCGCCCTAACTGCCAATGCAATAGTCGGCAGTGCCGAAATGTTTAAACAAAACGGCTTTGATGATTTTCTCTCCAAACCGATTGATATCCGGCAACTAAACGCCTTCCTAAATAAATGGATTCGTGATAAACATCCCGAAGAAGCGATTAAATATAGAAACCAGCAAAAAATTGATGTTCAAACCTCTGCCCTAAAAGCCGACAACAAGCTGCTTGAAGTATTCTGTAAGGATGCCGAAAAAGCGAGTATCACTTTACGCGAAGCACTCGAAAATGATGATTTACCGTTATTCACCACTACTGTCCACGCCATGAAATCCGCACTGGCAAATATTGGGGAGCTTGATAAATCAGCCATGGCGTCAAAATTGGAAGATGCCGGACGTGATAATGATATAGAATATATCCATACTCATATTAATGAATTATTAAAATCCTTGGAAGAATTGATTATAAAATACGCGACTAATGATTTAATTGATGACAGCGATGTAGTTGAAGATACTGTTTATCTAAAAGAACAGCTTTTGATTATAAAAACTGCCTGTCTGGATTATGATGATAATACGGCACTGAGCATAATAGAGCGTCTTAAAGAAAAACCATGGCAAAATACCACCATAAAAGTCCTTGACGAAATCCATGATTTACTTTATTTTTCAAGCGATTTTGACGAGGCAGCATGTAAGGTATCAGAATTGTTATAAGTAGTGTTGCATTACTATCCTAATATCTTCATTGCCTTTATATGTGACCATGTCGGGATAATATGTGATGTTGATTTTTATTGGAGATTCATTATTATTGTATCCTTTGTATAGTTGATCTTTTTGCTCTGCCGAAAACTTATCACATAAGAATCTGTCAAATGCGTCTATATCCCCAAAATGAAGAATTTCATGTCTTCCACCTTCACTATCAACTACCTTGTATTTGGCTGCCCTTCCGGTTTTTCCCATGATCCGCCCATGTATAAAAGTAATATCTTTTTGGGCAAAAATCGGTTTGGGATTGGCGATGCCAAATGGTTCAAGCAGGTTAAATTCCTTAATTAATTTAGGGGTAACATATGATAACGGCAGGGCAATGTCAATATTGATTTTTTCGATAAAATCTTCTTCATTTAATGTCGTGTTTTCATTAAGTGCCTGACGGAATCTTTCAAAATTTTCTAATGGCATAGACAACCCGGCGGCTTGCTTGTGACCACCAAATTTTAAAAATAACTCACTGCACTTGCAAAGCTCATCGTACATATGGTAGGTTTCAATACTACGTCCCGAACCTTTTAACTCGCCTTGTGTTTCACTATCTGTCAGAATAAAAGTTGGACGGTAATAACGTTCACGAATCCGTCCGGCGATAATCCCGGCAAGGCTTTCATGGCAGTCAGGCAGATACAGGACAAGCACTGAATCTAAAACGGAAACAAACATTTCCTCGACCATTTTTACCGCCGCTTCAACCCCCTTCTGTGTCATTTCCTTACGGCTTTCATTTAGCTCTTTTAGCTCCCCAGCTATATTTATCGCATCCCGGTAATCTGTTGTGTTTAACAGTTCCAAAACCCGTTCGGCAGTATCAAGCCGACCGCTGGCATTAAAGCATGGTCCGATAATGAAGCCGATATGATAAGGTGATATCTTTTTTGCATCAATTCCACATACCTCGATTAAGGCACGCAGTCCGATATTTTGGCATTTATGAATATGTTTCAAAGCATATTTGACCAAAACCCTATTTTCATCACGTAATTCCATTACATCACAAACAGTTGCCATCGCCGCAAAACAGCGAAGCTCTACATGAAGTGCTTCCGGAATTGTTTGCCCTAGATAGGAAAATAAAGCCTCAATGACTTTGAGGGCGACCATTCCACCGCATATGTTTTTGTATGGATATGGACATTCCGGTAACCACGGGTCTACGATGGCATCAGCCGGGGGGAGATGGTAAAGCCCCCTTTCCACCTTTGGTACATCATGATGGTCGGTAATAAAAATAGTCATCCCCAAATCCTTGGCTGTTTTGACCGGATTTATCGCAGAAATTCCATTGTCGCAAGTGATTATCGTATCAATTCCCGCTTCATAGGCTTCCAGAATTAAGCTCTCATTTAAACCAAAACCATCCTTCATCCGGTGGGGTATCACAGTATCGACTTTTACCCCTGGGGCAGCGTTAATTGAATTGTCGGCTGAGCGTTTAATTAATTCACGCAGACCCTTTAATAGGATGTGGGATGCGCAGATTCCGTCCACATCATAATCGCCGATGATTCTTATTGAAGCTTGGGTACTGATTTTTTCGACGATGATTTTTACGGTATCATCCATTCCTTTTAGGAGAAAGGGGTCGTACATTACATCTACTGTACCGTATAGATATTTGTGGATATCTTCATCTTCGATTATATCGCGGTTGCGGATTAACCGCGCCAAAATCGGCGAAATATTGAACTTTCGCCCGATTTCATCAAAGTCTGCTTTTTTTGTTGTAATATACCAATTAGCCATTTTTCCCTTATATCCTCATTATCGGCGGGGGCAAGCCCCCGCCCTACAGCATTAGTTACCACATCTTGACTACTTCAAAAAAAAGTAAATTCGTGAGATTGAAAGTGTGATT
>Ga0209737_10001084_pt1 | contig 20236 bp, 14 predicted proteins | sample TergutCu122P3_FD_187284 | JGI IMG/M metagenome (GOLD analysis project Ga0209737, IMG submission 187284) | Cubitermes ugandensis P3 segment gut microbial communities from Kakamega Forest, Kenya - Cu122 P3 (SPAdes) (version 2) | ecosystem: Host-associated > Arthropoda: Insects > Digestive system...
GGCATGAGGCGCCCGCTAGGGCGAAGGAGAAGCTTCGACGAAGTCGACAAAAAGAAACGCAGCTCTGGACCCCTGCTTTCGCAGGGGCGACGGATGGGGGCCGGAGTTGACAAGAAACACCCTCTCCCCCGGCCCCTCTCCCGCTTCGCGGGCGAGGGGAGAAAAGCAAAAAAAAACCTTCGCCGAAGTCGACAAAAAGAAACGCAGCTCTGGACCCCCGCTTTCGCGGGGGCGACGGTAGGGGCAGGCCTCGCCCCTGCCCTCTCCCTGTCCCTCTCCCGCTTTTCGCGGGCGAGGGGACTCACAGAGGGACGCCTCATTTCATCTCATTCACCGCTTCCCGCCTCAAATCCCCTCTCCCGCTTCGCGGGCGAGGGGAGAAAAGCGAAATGAAACCTTCGCCGAAGGCGACAAAGCCAGGGGGTCCGAGGGGGGGCGGTGCCCCCCCTTCCCCCCGCCCGCTACTTTTTCAACTGCTCTTTGAGCGCCTTATAGTCCGTCTTCCCGCTCCCCAACAGGGGAATGGCCCCCATGTGTACCACGCGCTTTGCATGGCAGAGCGCTGAAAGCCCCGCCTCCCTCAATGCCGCATTCACCTCCACCAACTCCAAGGGCAGTACCGAAAAAACCACTATCTCCGCCCCCGCCTCCTCGGGGCTGGCTTCCACCGCCAATACGGGCCCCTCCTGGGGGGCCTGGGGGTGCTTCGAAAACGCCTCCAGCAAAACCCCCTCCACCTGCGGGAGCGACACCATCTCCCCAGCTATTTTGACAAAACGCTTTAAACGCCCACGGAAAGTCAACCGGCCGGTTTCGTCCATGCTGACCAAGTCGCCCGTGCGGTACCACGCGTGGCCTTCAAATTCCACGAAGGGGCTGGACACCTCCCCCAAATAGCCGCCAAAAACACTGGCGCCCCTCACCAACAACATGCCCGTCTCCCCCACTTCCACCCGGCCCAGAATGTGCCCCTCCTCCTCCTTCACCAATGCCACGGTGACAGCAGGAAATAGGTGCCCAATGCTGCCAATGAGAATGTTGTCAGGACGGTTGATGCACACTCCCGGAGAGCATTCGGTGGCGCCGTAGCCTTCGCATAAGGCGGCGTCGGGGCAGGTTTCCGCGAAGGCCCGGTATATGTGCTCAGCGCATGTTTCTGCGCCGACAAAAGCAAAGCGCAAACTTTTGAATGCGTCGGTGCCTGCGGCCTTCTCCAACATGGCTTCCAGGAAAGTGGGGGGAGCGGCCAGGAGGGTGAGTTGGTAGTCGCGGGCAAGGCAGACGAGGGCGTCGGCCTCGGTGGGGTTGGGGTGGTAGGCCGCTTTGAGGCCCAGCGTCAGCGGCAACATGAGGCCCGTCACAAGCCCGAAGGAATGGAAGGGCGGCAACATGGCCAAAATGGCTTCTGTCGTCTCCAAGCCCAGCGCGTCAATAATGTCCTTCGTATTCGTCAGCACATTCAGGTGCGTCAAAGGTACGGCCTTCGGCATGGCCTCGGAGCCTGAGGTGAAAAGCACCACCGCCGTTGGGGCAATGGAATAGGCCTTGAAGGAGCGCATGAAGCGCGCGCGCAAAAAACCTTTCAGCTTCTCGCGGCGCGTCAGCGAAGCGGCCAGGTTTTCCAAGCGCAGCCACGTCACCGGCAGCGCGTTAATGCGCAGGCCGCCGTGCTCCAACCTGTCCAGCAGCGCCGAGGCGCTGATGACGTAGCGCACCTGGGAGAGGGCCATGCAGTGGCGCAAATTCGCCTCCCCCACTGTCCAGTTGAAAAACACCGCCTCCTTGCCTGCAAGTTGCACAGCCAGCCATACCGCAGTAACGCCGGGGACGGACGGCAGCATAATGCCGACGCGCTTGCCCGGCAAAGCTTTGAAGCGCTCTGCAAGCACCACCGCGCTTGTCAAAATTTCCCGACGCGTCCGCAGGGCGGAGCGGTCCGCAACCAGCGGCATGTGGGGCGCCTCGCGTACCAGGGCCATGAAGGCCTCGGGCACCGTGCTGGCGCCTGCGGGCATGCGGAGTTTTCGGCGCGGAAGCGACTTAAACCAGGCGGCGGGGGCGGGTTGGTTGTGCTTGTCCTCCTCCTCCTCTTTCGCCCCCCCCACCGCGGCCAGGCAGTCGCCCACCGTCACCAGCGCCTCCAGGCTGTGGATGGAAGTTTTGTGCTTCGCCTCCAACTCCATTACCAAGTCCATGAGAGAAATGCTGTCCAAGCCGAGCTCTCCTCCCAGCGTCATTTCCTCCGTCAACACATGCTCTGCCGGCAGGTTGGCGGCCTTGCGCAAACTGGCGTACACCTCCTCCCTCTGCTTCGCCGAAACCCCTTGTCCTCTGCCACCACCTCCCCCGGTTTGTGTATAGGCCGGCATTTGCCGAGGCTGACTGCCCTGCCAGAAAAAACGCGGCACCGCCACAGGCGGGCGCTCTGCTTCGTTATAAAAATTCTCAAGCCATGTGTTGAGTCCCCGCTTGTCCCCCCCCCGCGGCAACTGGGGGTGCTCCACAAACTCCACCTTCACCTCCCGGCGCGGCATAAAGAAAAACCCGTTGGCCACCAGCGCCAACACCCCCTTCAGCAAAGCCTTCGCAAAACTCGGCTCCCCCCGCTTCGCGGCATAGCTGAAGGAGCTCCCCCACAAACCCGTTATGCGTACCAGTACCACGCGAAGCCCAGGCACCGCCGCCATGAGGTGGGCGGCACCGGAGTTTCCCAGAATTTTTTCTTTGGAGGAGCGGTAAATTTTCCCCGAGGGGTAGAGGAGAACATTCTCACCCCCCTTTAAGGTTTCCTCTATTTCTTTTAGGCCCCCCTCCAGGCCATGTCGGGCTTGGGTGCCGACTTTTTCCGGATCAGGAATGAGTACAGCGCGGACGACTTTGGCCGCGACACGGCCCAGGGGCGCCCTTTTTATTTGCCGCTCATCCGCCAGGGGGCGGGGGCGAAAGCCAGCCAGCAGGGAGTAGACAATGCCCGAGTCAATGAGGGCGGGGTGGTTGGGCAAAAACAAGAGGGGGGCAGAGGAGGCCGGAATATTTTCAAGCCCCAAGGCTTTGACACGGTAGCGCAGTGAAAGCAGCGCCTGAAGCACCCCCCCCAAGGGGCTTTGGGCCCCCTCCTCAAGCGTAGCCGCCGGGAGACGGGAAAGAAAAATGCCGGCCCACAGCATGAAGGCAAGGCCGAAGGCACCACCGCCCACCAAAAGCCAGGAGGGGGAGGCCTTGCCGACAAGAATAAAGACAAGGCCCGAGAGGGCAACTCCGGTGAAGGAGGCGAAGTTGGAAATGCCGAGGACTTTGCCCTTTTCAGTGGCCTTGGGCCTTATTTGAATAAAGCTGACGAGAGGAATGAGGTAGAAGCCGCCGCAAACGCCCGTGAAAGCGAAAGCGGAAACCAGAAAAAGAAGGCGCGCGGTTGTGCCCGGAAAAAGCGGCGCCATGGCGGCAATGAGAAGGCCTGCCGCCATGCCGACGCCGGCTGGAAGCATAAAGCGTCGCCAGCTGGAGGCTTCGTGTCTGCCTGCCCTCCACGCGCCGAGGCAAATGCCCACCATGAGGGCCACAGAAAGCAGGCCCGTCAGCGTTTTGGAAAAGCCCAGCTGGCCAACGCCCAGGTTGTTGAGGGTGAGGATTGCGAAGGAAGAAAAACCATAGAAGAAGGCTTCGCCGACAATAACCAGAAACAGAGGCTTGTCCGTGCGGCGGCACTCCAGGGCATGCCGTGCGGAGTCCACAGGCCCCAGCCACGGGAAGGGGTTGGCACTGCGCGGCACCCGAAATGAGTGGAGGGCAAAAGCCGCAAGCAAACCGACAAGGGCAACCAGCACGGCAAGGCACCCCACGGCCAGCCTTCCAAAGCCATGAATTCCCTCCGGAGAAAAAGCGCGCGCATATTCAGGCATAGGCAAGTCCAACAGCATGCTGCCCAGCGCAATGCCCAGCAAAATGGTGGCGGTGGTTGCCATTTTGAGAAGCGCGTTGACTTTGGGCACTTCTCTTGCCGGAAAATTTTCGGGGATGGCGCCATTCAGCGCCGGGCTGAAAAGGGTGGACTGCAGCCCCATGAGACATACCATGCCGATGATGCCTGCCCAATTCATCGTCAACAAAGCCCACAAACCCAGCAGCGTGGCAGCCAGCTCCAAAAACTTGGAGCCCACCACAATGTTTTTTTTGGGAAGGCGGTCCGCCAGCCAGCCGGCCCAGACGGAGAAAAGCACAAAAGGCAAGGCAAACAAAAAAGTGGCCAGTCCCTGAGTCTCTTGCAAGCCGACAGTGGCAGCCAACAAAAGCGCGGCCTGCTTGAAAAAGTTGTCGTTGAAAGTGCCCATGGCATAGGTGGTGCCCATGCCCCAAAGGCGGAGGCGAGCTGTTTTGGGAGGGACTTGTGTTTCGGTTTCGGAAACGGTTTTGTCAGGGCTATTCATGCTCATAACCCAATAACCCAATAACCCAATAACCGAACGGCCAAACAACAAAATGACCAAATAACTGGTTTTTTGGTTGTTATAACCTGGCTTTAAAAAACGCTCCTCTATTCAGGACTCGCAGGCGGCTTTCCCTTCCAGGGAGCGACTTTGAAAAGCAGCAACATGCCGGGCAGCGCCAGCGCGAAGCACAGCCAGAAGAAGTGTGTCCAGCCGAGCTTCAGCACCAGCCAACCGGCGCTGGCGTTGACGAGTGTTTTGGGAATTGCCGGCAGGCTTGTCAACAGTGCGAATTGGGTGGCGACATAGGCCGGGTGCGTGGTGCGCGCAATGAAGGAGACGGTGGCAGCGGTGCCCAGCCCGGCAGCCAGTGCCTCAAAACCACCGACGCCGGCAAGCATCCACAAGCGCGTGGCGTCCACCTCTTCGTTGGACACAGGCCCCAAGCGCGCAAGCTCGGCAAAACCCAGAATGGAAACGGCCTGCAGAATGCCAAATGCCCACAGCGCGCGGTTTAAACCTATTTTCATCATCAACATGCCACCGAGAATTCCGCCAATGACGCTGGGCCACAGGTTGGCATGCTTGGCGACAAGGCCAATGTGCTCACGGCTATAACCCATTTTCATATAAAACGGCGTGGCAAGCGAGGTGCACAAAGAGTCGCCCAATTTGTAGAGCAGCACAAACGCGAGAATATAAAGCACCGGCTTCAAGCCGTGGCGCACTATAAATTCACGAAAGGGCTCCACCACCGTTTCACGCAGCGTTTTGGGCGCGTGCACAAAAGCGCGCGGCTCGCTGACAAGCAGCGTCATCAGAAGGCCAGGCAGCATAAACAGCGCTGTCACAAAAAAAACCCCATGCCATGGCAACCACACGGAAAGCACGAGCGCCAGAGAGCCGGGCACCAGGCTGGCCATTTTATAGGCGTTGACATGAATGCTGTTGCCCAACTCCTGCTCAACGTCAGAAAGCAGGTTGCGGCGAAACGCGTCCAGCACGACGTCCAGCGAAGCCGACAAAAATGCCACAAGCGCCGTCAGCGCGACAACCAGCGGCAGGTTTTCTTTGGGCGACAGCGTGCCCAGCCAGGCGATGGCAGCAAGCAGCGCCATGTGAAAGACAGCCATCCACCCGCGGCGGCGGCCAAGCCATGGCAGGGCATAGCGGTCAAGCAAAGGCGCCCACAAAAATTTCCAGGCATAAGGAAAATGGAGCAGCGCGAAGGCGCCGATGACTTTCAAGTCCAAACCTTCGGTTTCAAACCAGGCGGGAACGAGGTTATAGAGAAGGTAGAGCGGAAGCCCCGAAGAAAAACCGGTGAAGACGCAGACGAGCATGCGCCGGGAGAAGAGGGTTTTGAAAACAGAGGCACTCATGGCGGCGGCGTTTTATGCCCCTGCTTTCCTCTGGGGTACACGCCCACCCAAAGCCGGGCGCAAAACCGGACAGGGTGCCCACAGCCGCACATTGACAAGCCTCATGAAAGTCCCTCGGGAATATGAATTCAAAACAGGGCGACGGCGCTCAAGCTTATAACGAGGCATGCCACAGTCTCCTTTCGCTGTTGTCTGTTTTTGAACATTCAAAAACAGCCTAACAATAACAAATGGTTGCGAGCTCGTTTTGGGACAGTTAAAAAATTTTCACATTCCAAAACTTGGGCCGGCACAGTGAGGGAATTTTTCGAACTCCACTACTTGGGCCGGAGAGCGTGTTTTGTCGTAATGCAAATAAATAGTTTCCCCAGAGCAAAAGATGTTGCGGCGCTAGGGCGCCGCGTTTCCGTTTTCATTCTAAGCTTCAGCTTCACCCTGCTTGCCGCAGTTTCTTCAGGCTGTGAGGCAGGCAAAATTTCCCTGGAAAGCTGCACGCCGGGTGATGAGGCGAGCTGCCCCAAAGGCCAAGTATGCCGGACCACAGCGACGATGCCCCTTGGGAAAGGCGTGTGCGTTCCAGGAGAAAGCGTGCCCAGAGAAAAACCGCCCGAAAAAGTCTGCACGCCGGACACACAAGAAAGTTGCCCGCAAGGCGAGGCATGCTGGCCCACAGAAGATGGGCGAGGAAAATGCCTGCCTGACAACAGCTGCACACTGGACGACGGCAAAGAGTGCAAGCCGAATGAAATATGTTGGCCCACCCAGCACACGCCACCCGGGCTTGGGACATGCCTGCCTGACAACAGCTGCACGCTGGACGAGGGCAAAGAGTGCAAGCCTGGACACGTATGTCAGGACACCCCCCATGCACCCCCGGGGGTGGGGACATGCGAGACGGAAGAAGTGAGTCCGACGCCCGTCCTCGTCAGGTGGGGGCTTTGGCAGTGGGGTGAGGAACTCATTCCCCTGAGTGAGGAAGGAGAAGTCGAAAACGCCGGCTGGGCAGGACCAGGCCCCGCGCAGCTTAAGGTGGTGACGGAAGGCCCCGGAAGCAACGAGGGCCTTCAGGTATGGGCAGGAGCGCTCACCGCAGACTGCCAGGAGGCGCAGCAGGTGAAAACCCTGGAGCGGTATTTGTGGAGTTGTGCGTTTGACGAAGGGTTTGCCAACGAAGGCCCGACGGTGGTTGTGCACGTGCAGTTGGGAAACCATGCGCCGCAGTCCAAAACCTACCCCGTGGAGACGCAGGCGCCCGAGGTTGTTGTTTCATGGAAGGGCAGCGGCCTGCTCGGAAGCACCGTCACCGTGTGCGCCGAAGCGAAAAACAGGCAAGGTGCGCCCACCCATGAGGTGTTGCTTGGCGACATTGACTTGGACACGGACGAAACAACCTTGGTATGGGAAGAGGACGAAGAAAACACAGCGACGCGAAAATGCAAAAACGCCCGTTTGCCGGAAAACATTCGCACCCCGGCCTCGTTGAATGTGCGTGTCGACGTCACCGCAACGGACGTGGCGCGCAACACGTCGACAACCCATGCCACAGGCTCATGGACGTTGACGCGCATTGCCGCCCACAAGTCGACGGGAGTCTTCGGAGCTGTCATGCCTTTGGCCTGGACAAACGAGCATGTCGTCGTCGGCACCTCTGACCAAACCCATGGACGCGTTTATTTCTATGACAGCCAGACGCTTGAAAACAGCGCTTTGGTCGACACAGGGCCGCTGACAGGCCTGTCCGTTTTGGGCAACAGCGGGCGCGTGGCCATTGCCAACAACCACCAGCTTTCTTTGCTGGACATGGGCACCCCCTCCCAAAGCGTCCATGCCTGCACCAGCGACAGCATCAGCACAGAGGCCTATTTTGCACATGGCCTTGCTGTGTTCTCCATCGGCGATGCAGAAACCGGCGAAGGCGACTGGAGTTTTGCGACACCTGTCAACGAAGGCACACAAAAGCGACTCTTGGCTTATTTTCCCAATGAAAAAAGCCCTGACGACAGTTGCAAGCCAAGCAGCGCACTTCCAGGAAAAATCATCGCCCCTCTGGTGGGGATGGACGACCCCTTCGAGGTGATGGTGATAAGCGAAAACCCGGAGTTCGATCCCTTTGACACTCAATCCGAAGCACCTTCCGCTCACGTCCGGATTCGGGAATATAACAACGCAACTTCTTCCTGGGAAGAAACCTTGGCTTCCACGGGCGCTTTCCACATATCCATCGTCGAGCTCATCAACGCTGTCGCAAGCTATGTGTCGTCGCCGAACATATCGGAAGCCTCACACGGCTGGCATTTCTGGATAAGTGCTGCATGGGAAAATGAACTCACCTCGAAGTCCGGCACCAATTTAATGCGCGGCAAAATGAAGGATGCCACCACAGCGATGATAGGAGGAGCCAACGAATCCCTCAGCGCATTGGCCCTGGATGCAGAAGGTTTCGCCTATGCCGTGGTAAAGCCCATGGACAACGACTATGAGCTTCACCGCTATGAGGCCAACGCGAAGACGGGAGACTCTCATTTGTCCAAAGCGAAGCTGGCGCAGACACCGCCCGTCGGCAGCCCCATTTTGGGACAACCCATCGCGGGGAATGCCGCCAACGCCGAAGTCTATGTCGTCACGACAGACGGCACCGTCTACGCCTTCAACATTCACACGATGGCACTCCAGTGGACGCAAACCCTTCTGAATGCCAACGAGCAGCCCATCACCATCGCAGCCACGGCGCAACCTGTGTTGAATGGCAACCGTCTGTGGGTTGTCAGCACCGACGGAGAATTGTATTCCGTGGTTGTCAACAGCGACGGTCTGAACAAAACCGCTCAGTGGCCCACCCTGCACCGCGACAATTGCAACTCCAACAGCCGTCACTCAACGCCAAGCAACTTGCCAAGTTGCTTCTAGGCATGGGTAGCCATGTTGCCCCAAAACGCCGTCCCGGGAGGGGCGGCGTTTTTGAGTTGTCAGTTGTCCATTTTCAAACTTCGGGCGACATAGGAGATGATGAAGTCCGCGCCGGCGCGGCGCATGGACAGCAAGGTTTCTTTGCAGGCCGCCTCAAAGTCCAGCATGCCCGCATCGGCGGCTGCGCGCAGCATGGCCAACTCTCCGGACACCTGGTAGGCCGCCAGCGGCAAGTGGCAGGCTTCGCGCGCGTCTCGAATTAAGTCCAAATTGCTGAGCGCTGGTTTTATCAGCAAAGCATCCGCCCCCTCCATCAGGTCCAACTCTACCTCCCTCAACGCCTCCCGACGGTTGGCCACCGGCTCCTGGTAGCTGCTGCGGTCTCCAAACTCCGGCGCACTGTCGGCCGCGTCTCTAAAAGGGCTATAAAACACCGACTGCATTTTGACGGCATACGAGAGGATGGAAACTTCGTCCAAATCCGCTTCGTCCAAAGCCTCGCGCAAAGCCAGCACGCGCCCATCCATCATGTCACTGGGAGACACAAAGTCCGCGCCGGCTTTGCCCCAGCCCACGGCCATTTTTGCAAGGCACTCCACACTTAAGTCGTTGTCAATTTTCCCCTCCACCACGAGGCCGCAGTGGCCATGCGAAAGAAAAGAGCACAGGCAGGTGTCCACAAACAAAGGCAAAGTCGGCGCGTGCTTTTTGCACAACTCCAGGGCGCGTTGCGCAGGCGCCATCTGCTGAAGCAAACGAGTGCCGTCGGCGCATTTGAAACTCGGCACCGCAAACAGCATGACGCCGCCAACACCTCTGTCTTCGAGAAGACGAAGTTCTTCCACCAGCATGTCCGCACTCATCTGCCACAGCCCATAGCCCTCCTTCACCTCGCGGCGCACCCCCTCCCCTTCCACCACAAAATAGGGTTGCACGAGGTGGCGGCTTTCCAAGCTGCACTCTTGAAACAAACGACGCATTCCAGCGTTGCTTCGCAGGCGGCGAAGGCGCGGGCCCAGCATTTCTGGCTTCATAGCTTTGTGTTCCCTTCGGGGGGTGGCAATGTTTGCTGCATTCATATTCCTTCCACAAAAGCATCGACGTGTGTCCACAGGCTGGGCGAAGGCTCCTGGGCTTCTTTGCCGTTTTCCCAGGCGCGCGCGGTGGACTCGCCGACGCAGGCGACTTTCGCCACGACGGGGCTTTTCTGCGTGGCCAGGCGCACTTCAAAAAAAGCGTCACAAGCCGAGGGGCTGCAAAACAACAGGCCCGCGCGCTTGCCGTGCCACTGCGCCATGTGCTGCCGGAGGGTGGGGGCCGTCACGGTGGAATAGGCCAACAGGCGGTGCACCCGCGTCAGAGGCGTCAGCTTTTGCATGGCCTTTGCCTGCTCCTGCCGGGCCGCGCCCGCGTCGCTGCTGAGCCACACAAGCTCGTCAGGCGGGTTTTGCCCACGAAGCTTTGCCGCCATGCGCTCGGAAAGTTGCTGGGCACCCCCCTGCACCTCCATCGCCACAGGCACTCCCTTCGCCTTCAGCCATTCGGAAGTTTTCGGTGCCAGGGCCACCACCGAAAGCCTGGGCCAGCGCCGAAGGCATTCGGGCCAAACACTCCAAAGGCACTGCGCCCCAAAAACACTCGTTATGAGAATGCTCACATGGGCCTTGGTTTCCGGCAACTCAAAGGGCAAAGCCGCGCGAGAAATGCAAGGGAAAGGCTCCGCCCTGTGGCCTTGCGCGCAAAGGCGCTGGGCAAGCACTTTTGCGTCTTCTAAGTCTCGCGTGAGAAGCCACGGCAGTTCTTCAGGCATTTGCGGAATTTGCCAAAACTTTCTTCAAAAAAACTCCCCTCGTGACACAGCTGTGACGAAACGAAGCGGCGAATTGGGCACATTGGCTTCAATGAAACTCTCCTCACGCGAACGACTCATTCACGCCCTCGAAGGAAAACCGGTGGATCGCCCCCCCGTCTGGTTGATGCGCCAGGCAGGCCGCTACCTCCCGGGCTACCAAAATATTCGCCGCCAGCACAGCTTCTGGGAGTTGTGCCACTCCCCCAAGCTTTGTACCCAGGCGGCCATGGAGCCCATGGAGCGCTTCGCCCTCGACGCCACCATCGTCTTCAGTGACATTCTCGTCATTCCTCAGGCCCTGGGCATGCAAGTCAACTTCGACGGTAACCACGGGCCCAAAATGACAAAGCCACTCCGGGAAGCCGCGGAGCTTGAAACCTGGAATGTAGAAAAGCTTCTTGCGGCTTTGGACTTTGTGCCCGCGGCGGTGCGCCACCTTCGAGAAGCGGTGGGAAATGAGCGCGGCCTTCTGGGTTTTGCGGGCGCACCGTGGACTTTGCTGTCCTATATGTTGGAGGGGCATGCCGACAAAAATTTTGCGGTGGCGCGCTCCATGCTGCATGCACAGCCTCCGTTTGCGCACAAGGCCATGGACATTCTGGCCGACATTCTCATTGAATATTTGGAGGCGCAATGCAAGGCCGGGGCCGACGCGGTGCAGCTGTTTGACAGCTGGGGCGGGCTTTTGACGGCAGAAGACTATGCGCGCTTCGCCTTGCCGCCCATTCAGAAAGTGGCCAGGGCATTGAGAGAAAAAAACCGCCGCCTCATTTTGTTTGTGCGCGACGCACAGCACCTGCTTCCTTTGCTTTCAGACTGCGGCTGCCAGGGCATTTCTCTGGACTGGCGCATTCCCTTTCGTCAGGCGGCCGCACAATTGCCAGGCCACTGCCTGCAAGGCAATTTGGATCCAGCCTTGCTGCTGGCGTCTCCTGAGGTGGTGCGCGAAGAGACGCGCAAGCTTTTGGCCGTCATGAAGGAGCGCAACCATTTTCACCGCTGCATTTTCAACTTGGGCCACGGCATTTTCCCAGAGGCCAAACCCGAGTGCGTCAGCGCGCTGTGCGAGGAGGTAGCGCTTGCCGGCTAAGCCTGTGGCATGTGTCATTGTCGGCGGTGGACTTGCAGGCATTGCCTGCAACCTCAAGTTGCGCGCCGCGGGACATGACACTTTGCTTCTGGAGTCTCAGGCAAAGCTGGGCGGCAAAGTGGGTGTGCAAAAAGTCGGCGACATGTCTTTTGAGACGGGGCCAACCATGTTCACCGGAAGCCGCGCTTCGGTGTGGGAGTTTTTGGCTTTGCTGGGGCTGGAAGAGGCGGCCTTCCCCATCCCCCAGGAAGTTACCCTGCGCTATGTTGTGCGCAAAGGCCGCCTGCGGCCCTTGCAGCCTTCGCCGTTTTTTTTGGCGCGCTGCCTGGCCCTCTCCTGGAAAGAAAAATGGGAAATTGCGACGGAGGCCTTTCGCAAGGCCCCCCCTCCTCCCACTGAAGAAACCGTTGAAGCCTTTTGCCTTCGTCGCTTTGGCCCCAACGTTACCCGGGGCGTCGTCTCCTCCATGTTGAGTGGCATTTTTGCTACCACCCCCGCCAGGCTGAGTGTGGAGGCCGCCCTCCCCATTTTGCCGCAGTGGGAAAAAGAAGCCGGCAGCGTCCTCAAGGGCGTTGTGCGCCACGCCAGGCAAGCACGAAACCCCCAAAACGGCCTGTGGAGTTTGCGCGGCGGCATGGCCCACATTGGCCTTGCTGCACAACAACAGTTTCCTTGCTGTGCACATGCCGAAGTCCAGGAGCTGTCCTTCGAAAACAACCTCTGCAAGCTTCGCTTATTGCGCAACGGCCACCTTGAGGAAATGTGGGCCAAGGCCGTCTGCCTCGCAACGGACGCGGACGCCGCCGCCACACTCGTGCAAGCTTTTTTGCCGGAGGCGGCCCAATGCCTGCGCTCTTTTTCTCATGCCCCCCTCGCCATGGTGCACTGGACAGAAAAACAGGCCGGTGAAAGCCTTCTGCCGGGCGGCATCGGCTTTCTGGCTTCGGCGCATGCGGGCATGTTTTCTCTGGGCACCCTCTTCTTAAGCAATTATTTGCAGGACGGAAGGGCTTCGCGCTTTGTCTCCTTCGTCGGCGGCACGGAGTTTCCAGAGCGCGCTTTGGCTTCCGAAGCCCAAATGCATGAGGGCCTTCAAAAGGACTTGAAGCAGCTGACGGGCGGCCGCATGGGCCAGGTGGACTTTGTGCAACGCTGGCCCAAAGCCATCGGCATTCCGGGCCTTGGGCACCTTCAAAAAATAGAAAAGCTGCATGCGCAAACCCAGCCCTTTCCGCTGTCGCTTGCAGGCAGCTATTGCGGCGCCTCTTCCATGCACGACGCCATTCAAAGCGGCTTTGCGGCCGCGGAAGTTTTGCAACAAAAACTTGTGCAGGAGGGCCCGCATTGAGTTTCCCTTTTGCCATTGTCGGCGCCAACTACCGCGAGTTGTCTTCGACGCAGCGCGCGGAGTTGTTTGCACAGTTTTCAAACCCCAGGCTGTCGGACGCACTCAAAAGCATGCAGGCCATTGAAGGCTTCGCGGCCATTTTCACCTGCTCCCGCGCTGAGTGGATTGTGTCTGCCAAACAGCCGCGCTGGACAATGGACTTAATTCTGGGCTTTTTGCGAAAGCAGGGCTTTTTGCTCAAACAGTTGCACAACCACAGTGGCCTTGCCGCTGTGGACTACCTCGTGCATTTAAGCCTCGGCCTGGACTCCGTCGCCGAGGGGGAGCCTGCCGTCTCGCGCCAAGTCGTCAAAGCCTTTCAAACGGCCCACAAAGAAGGCACCTGCGACGAGCCTTTGCGCCGCATATGGAAACAACTCGAGTTGGCCATCAACCGACGGCGCGCTTTGAAGCTCGACAAGCGCAACCAAGGCGTGCAAACGCTCGTCGTCAACAAACTCAGAGAATTGGAGTTTTCCAAAGGCCATGTGCTGGTATGGGGCAAAGGCCAAATCGGCACCGCTGTCTGCGCTGCCTTGCAGGCCGCGGAGTTTTCGCATTCAAGCTTCAGGCGCAAAGACGTGGCGGCTTTTGAGGCCGCGCTGCCTTCTGCCCAGGCTGTTGTCGTCTGCACGGGTGCACCCGCCCCCTATTTTGTGTTGCCCAAAATTTCCAAGGCCAAACTCTGCATCGACTTGGGTTCCCCGGAGCAGGTGCTCTCCTGCCCCGGGTGGACAAAAATGAAACTTGATGATTTGCTGGCCTCTCCTTTGCTGAGCCTGTGCAACACGGACCGCCGGCTTCTCGAAGAAATTGCGCAGCAAACCCTCGACGTCCTTCGCGCTCAATTCACCAAAGAAGCGCGCTCTTCCACCCTGGCCAGCATCTCCAACCTCAAGGCAGACTTTATGCTCAACGAATTGCCACCCCTCCTGGAGGGGTTGCCTCCACAACGCTCTCTCGCTATACGCCGTGCCATTGCGCGACTGACGCATGAGTTTATTTGCATTGCGAAGGAATCCGAAAAATGAAAGCCCTCGTTGCCGGCACACGAAAAAGCGACTTGGCCATGTGGCAAACCCGCTGGGCGACAAAACTCCTCCAGGAGGCTCTCCTTGGCCATGAAGGAAAACAGGTGGACATTTCGCTTTGCCCCATTGTTACACGGGGGGACAAGGACTTGTCTTCGCGCCTTGTCGGAAAACTCGAGAAGGGGTTTTTCACCCAGGAGTTGGAGGCGGCTTTGCGCAGCGGTGACATTGACTTTGCGGTGCACTCCCTCAAGGACTTGCCCACGCGCTCGCCGGAGGACTTGTGCGTCGGCGCTACCTTGCCGCGTGCCCCCGCCTGCGACTGGCTTGTTGCCCTCCCCTCCGCCGTCGACAAGGCTGCCTCCCCCACAAAGCTTCCGCTCCTTCCCCAAAGCCGCGTGGGCTCCTCTTCCGTGCGCAGAGAAGCCCTGCTTCGCCACTTCGGAAATGGGCTTCACATTCTCCCTCTTCGAGGCAATGTGCCTACGCGGCTGGAAAAGCTTGGGGGCGGACATTATGAGGCCATTGTGGTGGCCGCCGCGGGCCTTTTGCGCCTCAAGGCCGAGCTGGAGCCTTTTGCCGTGTTTGAGTTAAACCCCAGGCGCTGGGTGAGCGCGCCCGGGCAAGGCGCTGTGGCCATTCAATGCCGCACGGCCGACACCGCCTTGAGGGAGCGCCTTGGGTTGATTTCTGACGCGGCCACTTGCGAGGCCGTGGAGCTGGAGCGCGCCTATTTGCGCGAGCTGGAGGGTGGGTGCACAACGCCCTTCGGCTGCTGGTATGACGGGCAATGGGCCCACCTCGGTTTGCAAGTGGGCGACGCCTGGAAAAGCGCCCACCTCTCCCCTCCCCGCCTTGAGGGGGGGGGATGGGACACTGCCGCCCTCCTTCCTCAATTGAATGCTTTGAGTGCTTCACCTTCTGTTTCTTCTTCACCTCACATGGAGTCCCATCATGAGCTCAACTGGCTGTACCGAAAAGCATGAAGCGTCTGCTGAGCGCTCTTTTGAGTTGCACCAGCGGGCCAAACAACTCATGCCGGAGGGCGTCAACAGTCCCGTGCGCGCCTTTCGGCACGTGGGCGGCCGCCCCATTTATGTTTCGCGCGGCGAGGGCTCCCATTTTCTCGACGAAGACGGGCGGCGCTTCGTCGACTATTGCATGGGCTGGGGGGCCCTCATTCTGGGCCACGCCTATCCAACCGTGGTGGAGGCGGTGCAAAAAACCGCGCGCGACGGCCTTTGCTTTGGCACCTGCCACCGCAATGAAATTGTGCTTGCTGAGCTGATAACGGAAGCCTTCGCGCCTTTGGACATGGTGCGCTTTGTCTGCTCCGGCACGGAAGCTGTGGCCACGGCTTTGCGCCTTGCGCGTGCGGCGACAAAGCGCCGCTTGCTTGTCAAATTCTCAGGCTGCTACCACGGGCACGCCGACGCCATGCTGGTGAAGGCCGGCAGCGGCGCTGCGGAGCAGCAGCTGGCGGAAAGCGAAGGCGTCACCGCTTCCACCATCGCCGACACCCTCGTCTTGCAACTGGGCAACGCTGAGCAACTGGAAGCCGCCTTCGCCAAACACGGTGACGACATTGCCGCCGTCATTGTGGAGCCGCTGCCGGCCAACAACGGCCTTTTGCCACAACCTCCCGCGTGGCTAAGACAGATGCGCGCCCTCACGCACCAGCATGGTGCTTTGCTTATTTTTGACGAAGTCATCAGCGGCTTTCGCTTCGGCTTTGGCGGTTATGGGCGCCTTGTCGTCGACATTGAGCCGGACATTGTCACGCTTGGAAAAATTGTCAGCGGAGGGCTTGCGGTGGGTGCCGTGGTGGGCCCGCACCCCCTCATGCAAAAGTTGGCGCCCGCGGGCGGCGTCTACCAGGCGGGGACTCAAGCGGGAAACCCCGTGGGCCTTGCGGCCGGCATTGCCTGCCTTCGCACACTCAAAGAGGCCTGGCCCTATGAGAGACTTAAACTCCTGAGTGAGCAACTCGACGCTGCCATGCAAAAGGGCGCGGCGGCCGCGCATTTCAGGCGGCAGGGGAGTTTGTTTTGGCTTTGTCTCGACAGCGTCGGAAAACTTCCTGACAATGCCGAAGCCTTTCCTCCCCATATGGGCAAAAAATTTCACCCTGCCTATGCCTCCTGGCTTTCCAAGGGGATTTATATGCCGCCCTCTTCTTATGAAGTGGGCTTTTTGAGTGCTGTCCACAAGCCTGCGGAGGTGGAAGCGCTGGCGCAAGCGCTGACGGAGGCTTTTTATGAAACTCAAAAGCTGGCTTAGGCAAAACATCGACGTTTGCATTCTCACGCTTTTGTTGCTGGCGACAGCGCCGCTGATGGCGTGGTGGGCCATTCTCATGCACAGCAACTTTCTGGACATGCAGGCCATGCAGGCTGAGCTTTGGCGCAACCTGCTGCCTGCGGGCCCAAAGCTTGACAGTCGGCTTTTGGAGTTGGAGGTTTTTACGCAACGCAAGCTGTTCATGGTTTGGGGGGAGGCTGTTTTTGCCTGCCTCCTCTACCTCACCTCCGCCGGGGTTTTGTTTGCCCTTGCCCGGCGACGCGGCATGGAATACCGGCGCATGCAAAGCCTCCTGCAACTTACCACGCATGAGCTTAAAACCCCCCTGGCCGCCATGCGCGCCCTCCTGCAAAGCCTGCAGCTGGGCAGCATTCCCGAGGAGCGCCGCATGGAATTGCTGCGCCAGGGCCTTAACGAGTGCAACCGCCTGGAGCATTTGGCCGAAACCACCCTCGCCTATCAGCGCTCCGTCGCCAAGGCCACAGGGCCTGGCGACATTCTCGAAACCTCTGCCTTCCTCCAAAGCCTCCTCGAGCACCGCGCCCAAACCTTTCCCGGGGTGCTCCACCTGTGGGAGCCTTCCGGCCAACGCCACTATATTCAAGCGGACACGGACAGCCTGCGCGTCATTCTCGAAAACCTTTTGGACAATGCGCGCAAATATGGCGGTGGAGAAGTGCGCATTGAGGAGAAGGCACAACAGGGCATGTGGCAAGTGCGGATTATGGACAAAGGCCAGGGTTTTGAGGGGCGCTATGCCGAAGCCCTCTTTGAGCCTTTCGTGAGGATTCCGGGCAAAAGCCAACATTTCCACGGGAGCGGCCTGGGCCTTTTTCTCTCCAGGCGCATTGCGCGCGACATGGGCGGCAAACTGTTTGCGCACAGCGAAGGCCCCGGCAAAGGCAGCTGCTTTGTGCTGGAAATTCCGCTGGCATCCAAGCAGGAGGCGCCCAAAGCCCAGGCGGGAAAATAGTTTTCAGTTTTCAAAAAAACCCTGTGAGCAAGGCGCCCCACTCAGCCAACACTTGTGCTCAAAAAAATAGGGAGGAGGCTTGCCTAAGTCGCAACATCATGCCACCTTTCCTTGAGGCCGACGACTCAAGGGAGTGTGTATATGCGCAATGGAATTCCAATATTGTCAGTTGCACTGACTTTTTTACTGCTGGCTTGCAATGACAAGGACAAGGGCAAAGAAAAAGAGTTCTGCGAAGCAGGTGACAAGCATTGCAAGGAGAAGCTGTGTGAGGCGGGCGATGAGCGTTGCGAGGTAGGCGACGGCAAATGTGTGGTGGGTTATGACGGCGACTGCGACTTCGATCAGGTATGCTATGCCGGAAAGGGCGCCCCCAAAGGCAAGCAGGGCACTTGTGTGCCTGGGGAGTTTGACGAAAAAGGCAACTTGAGAGCCACCGTGGGGTTTCGCAGATTTATTCAGGGCGAGCGAACGGTATTGCCGAATGTAAGCTCCCGCGATGTTCAGCGGAACCATGACTGTTTTTTTGGCTGCAGTGTCCCTTCCATAGCGCCTCACCCCTATCCAACGCTCACTTGGCTTGGCAAGGCAGCTGCCACCCTGGAAGTGAGCGTCCGAGGGCCCCATGCCGAGACGGAGCAACTGACCGTCACGGTGCGAGGCGTGGAAGCAGATAGCTGCGCGAAGCTTGCCCCCGCCTCCCTGGACAAAAGCGACAGAGTGTGGTGGCAATGCCACTTTCCAACAGAGGGCTGGGCAGGACTGAACACCCTGGAGCTTTTGAAGCTTGGACTGTGGACAGAAAGCACCCGAGACATGCCATGGACAGACAGCTTTTTGGTAGATACCCTGCCATTGGAGCTGCACTTGAAGGCCCAGCTGCAGCATTTGCCGCATTTGAACGGCGGAGGGAAATATGCACTCGGCGTGAGCGCGCACAAGACGGGCGTCGAAGGCAGAGGATGGGAGGGGCCCTGGCCATGGGTCGGCGTGAGAGCCTGGCTTTCCAAACTCCACTATGTCGAGCTCAAAGTCTTCAGAAACAACGCTGAAATTTCAACTGATTTTGAGCCCCAAACCCATGTATGGCCCCTGTGGGATTGGCATGCGATGAAGCCGCAGGCGTTTGACTACCTCCTGCATTTGCCGGCCGACTTTAAGCCCGACACGGACACCCTCGAAATTCATGCTACGGTGAGTGCCACGGACTTGGCGGACAATGCATTTCCCAACAGCGAATTTCCCGGTGGCACATTGAAAGTTAAGTTGGAGCCCTAAGGCCTGCTGCCGTGAGGACATGGGGGCGTTTTTCCTGCGGGAGGTTTTTCCATGCTTTTGTATGTCGACGCACACTACCTAAGTCCCTATGCCATGTCGGCTTTCGTCGCTTTGCACGAGAAGGCCGTGCCTTTTCGCATGCAGACAGTGGACCTTCAAGCCGGCCAGAACAAAACGCCGGAATATACGGCTGCTTCCCTCACCCAGCGCGTCCCTGCGCTGGTGGATGGGGACTTTGCCCTCTCGGAGTCTTCTGCCATTGTGGAATATGTGCATGAAACCTTGCCCGGGGCCCCCCTCTACCCGTCGGAGCCGCGTTTGCGCGCAAGGGCACGGCAAGTGCAGGCCTGGTTGCGCAGTGACTTGCTGCCTTTGCGGCAGGAGCGCTCCACCGAAGTCATCTTCTATGGGCAGGCCGCCCAGGCGCTTTCTGCCCAGGCACAGGCGGCGGCGACAAAACTGTTTGCCGCGGCCACTGCCTTGCTGTCCGCGGGCAACGAAAACCTGTTCGGCACCTGGTTGGATTGGCAGGAGAGCTGCCACTTTGGCAGTGAGCGTCCAAGGGCCCCATGCGGAGACAGCGCAACTCAAAGCAGCTGTGCGGGGCGTGGACTATGAAGGCTGCGAAAAAACCGGCAGCGCCTCCAAGGGGCGACAGCAGTGGACATGTCACTTTCCAGAGGGTTGGGCAGGGGAAAACACCACAGAGTCTTTGGCGATTAACCTGTGGACGGAAAACATTCAAGCCTGCCCCTGGGGAGTCAATTTTTTGGTGGACACCGAACCGCTGGAGCTAAATTTGGAGGCTCAGGCAAAAGAAGGCTTTCTTGAGGTGAGTGCGAACAAGCCAGGCGTCGTGGGCTGGCAAGAGGAGCTGGGTTGGCCCTGGGGCACAACAGACGGTGCTTGGCTTCAGGAAGTGAGCTATTCCAGCTTGCAAATCTTCAAAAGCGACAGTGAAATTTCAATCCCCTGGGAGCCTGTGACGCGCGTATATGGCTTTGCCTGGGGGCTCTGGGAGCTTCCGCCGCAGGCGGATCCCCGGGTGCAACTGCCTGCCGGCTTAAACCCGGGTGACACCCTCGAAGTCCGCGCCACGGTGAGCGCCAAGGACTTGGCCGGCAACAAAGTGAGCGAGGAGAAGTTGACAACTACGCTGAAACTCTAGGCCGGTTTAGGCACTGACAATGCGTCAACCCGAAGGGCCGCTTTTCTTTGGCGGCTCTTCTTTTATTCCCTCCTTGCACAGCTTCAGGCCAGGGAAACACCCGACAACTGTTCGCAAAAGTACACACCTTCGTTATTGTAATGAAAAAGCGCACTATGTGCGCAACTTTTAAGCTGTCCGCCAGAGAATTTTTCAGGAGGACACACGATGCACACAGTAGCTGTTCAATTGGGGGGTACTCCATTAACCTCCCCCACAACCTACCCTGGCCCCTTGGGCAATAAGCCTCTTTACCGTCCTCCCTCTCGTTCAACCTCTCACTTCAAGGAGGACTCACCCACCTGAAGGGCCTGCCAACCCAGGCAGCCTTCCCTTCCGCTTTTCAGTCAGGCCGGCCATCCCCCCCCCAGGGTTTGACGGCAATACAACACCCTCTCGGGTGA
>Ga0209737_10001085_pt1 | contig 20174 bp, 31 predicted proteins | sample TergutCu122P3_FD_187284 | JGI IMG/M metagenome (GOLD analysis project Ga0209737, IMG submission 187284) | Cubitermes ugandensis P3 segment gut microbial communities from Kakamega Forest, Kenya - Cu122 P3 (SPAdes) (version 2) | ecosystem: Host-associated > Arthropoda: Insects > Digestive system...
CAGTATCTGCACCAACTTATCCATGTCCCTTCCGGACGCCGCCTCGCGCTTCCTGCGCGGCTTGACGATCCTTCCGCTCTCGTTGACTATAACGAGGTCGTTCGGCTCGACGTCGGAGGTCGTGTTCTCGATGGGCTGTGGCTCGACGTCGCCGCCGTCCAACCAGTTCTCCGATTCCTTGATTCCGATTTTTTTCTCAAGCATGCGTCCCGCGCGGGTCAATTGCCCGCGCTCGTTAACGACCACCAGGTCGTTCGGCTCCACGTCCGCCGTTGTATTTTCTATCGGCTGCGGCTCGACGTCCCCTCCGTCGGTCCAGTCGACGCTTTCCCTCTTTTTATTTGTCCAAGGGGCTTTGCCCTCGCGCCTTCGTTTCCTTTCGGCGAGGCTACCCGTTTTGGCGTACGTGACCTCGTAGTCGTGGTCGCGGCCGTCGTGCGCGGCGTCCCATAGCGGCATCGGGGGATCGTTTACGCCGGTGCCCGGGTGGCCCTTAATCGCCGGTTTATTCTCGCCGGGCGTGTTGGCCTCGTCTTTCGGTGCCTTTATTGGAAAATCGCCTTTCGGGAGTTTTTTATCGAATTCGTCCACGTCCGAGAACGCTGTAAAGTCCGCCATGTTTTAGTCCTTCCTTTAATGAGATCGTTAGTAATTAGTATTTGCTCAGGACCAATAATTCCTTGACCTCGGTCGCCGGTTGGCCGCCGCCTATCGTGTATTTATACGGTATTTCTTTTTTCTTATGGTCGGCGTATAGCTCGTCCATGTATAATTTATTTCGCTTGCCACGCGACTCGGACACGTTGCTGAGTATCCACAATGCCCCGCGCGATTCCAGCTCGGCGAGCCTCTCGGCCAATAATCTATCCTCGGCCTCGCCCCAGCCCATATTATAGACCTCCGACGCCTCGTCCTTGCCGTTAAATGTGTACGGCGGGTCGAGGTAAATCATGTCGCCCTTGCCGCAGTCCTTAATGCAATCCCAGTAATCGCCGCACGCGAGCGAGGCGTTGGCGAACAGCGCCGACATCTCGTTCAATCGCTCCATGGTGACGAGTTCATGCACGGGTTTTTTCATCGATAGCGCGTCGCCGAGCTTAGAGTATCTCTTTCCCCACGACGCGTTAAATTTATTCGGATCCTTGTTGGAGAAGCGTATTAGCCCGTTGAACGAGCTATAGAATAAAAATAACCAATCCGCCGCCGACCTCGCGTTTTCTCGCACGTCGTAATAAACCGAGCCGCCCTTCTCGTACATGGCCTCGGACAGCATTCGAAACTCGGCGAACAGCATCGCCGGGTCGTCCTTAATTGCCCGGTAAATTTTAATTATCTGCGATTGCTTATCGTTCAGGAACGCCGGGCCCTTAAACCCAAGCGATAGAAACACCGCGGCGCTGCCGCAAAACGGCTCGAAGTACCTATCGAACCTCTTCGTCTGAATGAGCGGGGCGATGTGCCTCGTCATCTTGTTTTTCGACCCGGTCCACTTGATCGCCAGGCCCCCTTGTTTTTCCACTTAAAATCTCCTTAAGCTCCATTGGCTGGAGCCATCGTTTTTTAATTGGGATTGCGCGCACCCCGGCCTCGCCGAACGCGCCCTCGACCCGCGTGGTCATCGTCGTGGCCTCGACCGCGGAAACGGCCATCGAGTACTCGCCCTTAAAACCGCGCCGCGCTTTTTTTAAGGCGGCCCGATACGCGACCAATGGGTCGAGCTCGAACTCGCTGCCTCGGGTCTTTTTTCGCCCGTCGGCCTGGATCGCGACTATAACCATGTATCGTTTTTCCACAATCCCCGGCTGGGTCTCGTTTTGGATCTCGCTGGTTACGCGGACGTCGACCATCTTGCCGAGGTAATCGTCTATTTCGCTCATTTATTCGTTATGTAGTTGTACACGAGGTCGGCGTGCTCGTCCGAGCCCTCCAGTAATAAATAGCCGTCGTGCTTGACCTTAAACGCGACGCGATGCTTGGCCACCGGGGATCGACTCGGCCATATATTTCCGGCGTCGTCCACGAACCGCACGACGGTCCCGGTCCCGGCGGAAATGTTTTCCGCAACGATTCCCCTGCCATCCTTCCACGGCCTTGGGGTTTTCAACATGGCCGCCGGAATTTGCACAATCTCCGCGACTATCTCGCGTATCCGAGCCTCTTCTTCCCGCGTAAACATAGTATAAAAAGATTAACGAGGTGGCAAAACCCGAAATGTTCGTTAATGGACGGGGAGGATGGTGGGAAGGTGGGCTAATTCTATATGGGAATGATGAAGCTACGAAGGGCCATAGGAGCCCTGGGCCTGGCGCTGCCGTACACGGTACTGCTCTCGGTCCTGGTATTCGGCGAGTCGCACGTGCCGCACGGTGGGCTGGAGCACCTATCCTCCACGCACTACTCCCCGATGTACCTGCTCTTCGAGGGGCTTATGATACTGACGGCCGGGTTTTTATTTTTTTACGACGGCCACGACATCAAGGATAAGTGGATTTGTAAGGTGGCGAGCGTGGCCGCGATGATAACGGCGTTCTTTCCGAGCATGGTCGATGGAAAGCCGACGAATAATTACTTTGGCGTGCCGGACCTCGTTTCCCACTGGACGCATATCGGCGCGGCGCTGGTGTTTTTCGCGATGATGGCGACGATGGTCGGCTTTCAATTCACGAAAACCGGCGGAGCCATGACCCGCAATAAACGGATAAGGAATGGGATATACTGGGCGTGCTTTTGGCTGATGATCGCCGGCACGATTATGATACCGCTTAGAATTTTCTGGTTTTACTTCCCGATGCTCGGCGAGACGATATTGCTCACGGCGAACGGCGTCGCGTGGCTCGTGAAAAGCGGGGCAATGTTCAGGGACGAGGCGGCGAAGTAATGTCCGCGCTATTCGAGAAGGTTTTAGCCAAGGCGCTGGATAAACGCTCCTATAGGGACGGCGAGGTTATAAGGCACACGCCGATTTGGGACGTCGTCGACCGAGCCCAGGACATCTTCGAGAGGGAGCTGCTCGGCAAGACCTTTAGAACGAAGGACGGAAAAAACGTCGCGTTTACCAAGCGCGGCATGAAGGAATTATTTTATAGCATTACGGGCGCGATGTCGGGTGGAAGCGGGGCGGCGATCAATGTTTTTAAGCAGCGCGACGACGACGAGGATTACATGTACGACGTATTGTCCATCGTGCCGGTGCTCGACGACGTTATAGCCGACATGGATTTCTCCTACTACGAGCCGAATAAAAAACGCGATAAAAAACCGGACGTTAGGAAATACGATACGTACGAGTGCGACGTCGTGGTCGACGGCGAGGAACGGGAGGCGAAGGTGAGGGTCGAGGTGCCTTTCAATGGCCCGGATAGATTTTATTTTCACTACCTCGACGAGTCGCTCGAGAGAAGGCCGATCGTGGTCGATGGATTTAAGCTACTCTAATTCCTCGTAAAAATAATCCCTTAGCTCGGTTATAAATCTATTCCAAATTTTCGCCGCGTCCTCGAACTCGTCGGCGTCCTTGCCGAAGTCCTCCCAGTACCTAAACGCGGTGCTCGAATTCATGAGCGTGTCGTTGTTTATCTCGGTTACATTAAGGTCGAGCAATTCCTGCGCCGCCTCGCGGGCGTGCGCGTCCACCTCCCTCTCGTCCTCGTAGTACTTATCCTCGTCGATGTACATCGTTGGGTCCTTGGCGTATTGCTGTTTATGCGTGTCCTCGTGGGCGAGAATGGCGCGCAACACCCGGATTAAGTCGCGCGGCGAGTCGACGTTTTTCTCGAAAAAATCGTTGCCGACCTCCACGTGTATGTACCCGCGCCCGTCGAGCCACGATTGCTTGATGTCCACGTCGCCGTATTTCCACTGACCGTCGTCGCCGACCAGTGAGAACGTCCACCCGGGCATGTGCCCCTGAAAAGCCTCCAGGAGCTCGATCGTCGGGTAATTTTCCCACGGTTGCGGTATCGACGAAAGCCCTTTTTTAACTTTTTCCTCGAGGGCGACGTCCGGCCTTGAATACACGGACTCAAATAAAGCTGAAACCATGTTAACTAGCTCCGAGGTTTTGGCTTATACAACGTGCGTAAGAGGGCGAGTGAGACCGAAGGGGATACGGTACCCGATGGGTGGAAGCCCCCGAGCGCGAGACCATGAGGGTCTTTCGGCGTCGCGCCTCTTACCTTTAAGGAGAAACGAATGAGGTTTGTGCGGGTAAACTGGAAGGATAGATTGGATATGCGGATCGACACGATCGTGAGATTCGTGACCGGGAAGCAAAAAGCAATGGTGGCCGGCGTGGTGTATCGCGGCGACGTGAATAAATACGTCGGGGACGACCTCGGCGCCGATTTTCGGGCGGTCGTTAAATCCAGCGTGAACGATGAGTGGTACACCGTCGATAAAAACGAGACCGAGGATTCATTCAATAAACTTATGCGCGCCGACGCGGAGTTGGCGACCGAATTGGATAAAATTGACTTCAGGAACCGGCAAATGAGCCAGGTTAACGTCGTCGAATAACGGAGGATAAAATGGGTGGATACGATTTAACGCACGGTTACGATTATACCAAGCACTGGAGCAGGCGCGACTGGAACGAGCCGCGGCTCGCCCGCGGCAACTTCGCCGATAGTAGGCGCGAGTTCGTGCACCAGATGGCGCAGCGCGTTGCGAATCAATGCTTTACCGTCACCGACATGAACGAGATAAAAAGATTATTCAACGAGGGCATCGAGGCCGAGCGCTATCACATGGCGATGGAAAATCTCTATGGTTTCGGCAAGCGAATAATGGAAAATAAATACGACCCCGAGATTTTCGATGGGGTGTGGGACGAGATGCTCCCGGAATTTACCGACGCGGTTTATCAAAATCGCAGGCTTAGCCTTCAGTGCGCCACGCCGTGGCTCAAGACCAAGGAGGAACTCATCGCGAAAAAAGGAAAAGACCTGGTCGACGCGGTGTATCCGAATGGAATTACCGACGAGGATTTTGCTCAGCTTAAAGCCGACGAGGAGGAAAGGGTTCGGATATACTGCGCCCACGAGGACGCGTGGATACGGCGCTCCGGCGGCTGGAGAGGGGACTGAGAATAACGCGGCGCCAATCGCGCCGTTAATTTATTGTAAACGGATCGCTCGATGGAGAGTGCAATGAGACCAATGGCGATAGCCTGTCCACAGGCTCAGGAATTCGCGAAGGCGGTGGCGGCAAAAACCGGCGTGCCGTTCGCGGATACAAAATTCACCACTTTCCTAAACGGCGAGGTGAAGTCAAAAATTATGGAATCGGTGCGCGGCGCCGACCTTTACGTATTTCAGGACGCCACGAACGTCGAGGCGACGTCGGTCAACGACAACCTTATGACGCTCATTACCACGCTGGACGCGGCCAATCGCAGCGGCGTTGGGCGCATCACGGCGATATTGCCGGCTTTTCCCTACGCGCGGCAGCATAAGCGAAATGGCAGGGAGGGATTGACCGCGGCCTGGGTATTGCGGACGATGGAGGACCTCGGCGTGGATCGGGTCGTTACGCTCGATTTGCACAATAGGGAAATCATCAACGCGACCAAGAAAATGACCGTCGAGATCGTCTACGCGACCTATCAATTGATAGCGGCGGTGCTCGACCTTGGGATTCCATTATCGGAGTTGGTGGTCGTGGCCCCGGACGCCGGGTCGACGATGCGCGGTCAGCTGTTCGCGGATTTACTCGGCACCGACTTCGCGATAATGTCCAAGCGGCGCGATTATAATTTGGTAACCAGGTCCGCGAGGGACAGCAATATAAAGTCGATGAACTTACTCGGCGAGGTGTGCGGCAAAACTTGCCTTCTGATCGACGACATGATAGACAGCGGCGGGACGATAATCACGGCCGCCGAGTGCCTGACGAATAATCACCACGCGTCCGACGTCTATATCGTCGCGTCGCTTCCATTATTAAGCGGCTCGGCCCTGGATAGTTTTGACTGCGCCAGAGCGGGTGGGCATTTTACAAGGATGATCGCGACGGACGCGATTAGGCACCCCAACCTATGGGCGAGGGATTGGTTTATAAAAGCAAGCGTCGTGGATTTTTTCTCCGACGTGCTGGGAAAACTTATAAAGAACGAATCGATAAGCGAGCTGCTCGATAGCAAGGCGGCGTCGTTAAGGTTGCTTAGGAGGCATGAATGAAACAGGGAACCAAGGAATGGAACGCGATATGGGCGATGGCGAGCCCGGAATTAAAGGCGAGGATGACGCGCGACGCGCAAGCGGAGGGGGGCGGGCAACCGAGTCAGGAGCAAATGAATGCGTTCGCGAATATGTTCGGCGGCGCGGGTGGAAAGCCGGACGATAAGTACGCGGACTTCGCGAATATGTTCGGCGATATATTCGGTAAGAATAGAAAGGCGTACTAGCCTCGGAACTTATACGACGATTATATGGAGGACGACGATGAAAAAAGATTATACATTGGATTGGCTTGGGCAGAAGGTTAGGGTCGGCGACGTGGTGCAAACCAAGGCGAATTATTCCGGGGCCGCGCACGTGGTGAAGCGAGTTAAAAAGATTTCCAATAAATGCATTTTCTTCGACGTCGAGGCGAGGGACTTCGTTCCCGGTTGCCTGCAACGATACCACTTCGATAAGGGCTACGTAAACGTCGAGCAAAAATCCGCTCAGTTTCTAAAATTACCCGGCGAGTACCTCGATATGTACTTTAAAAAAATCGAGAAAAATGGCCCCGGGGATCGAAGCGCCGATACCAATAACGACTTCGACCGGGCGATGGCGGGTTAATCTCCCAGCTAAATAATCGTAGGCGACCACGGAGGTTGCCGAAAGGAGATATTATGAAGCAACCCACGCTGGGCGTGGTCATTGGGCGATTTCAGCCCCCGACCAAGGCTCATATCGATATTATATCGAGGGCGCTCGGGGAAAATGACGACGCGATCGTCGTCGTCGGTTCGACCAACGTGGCGCCGTCAACGAGAAATCCATTTACATATAAAGAACGATTGCGAATGATATACGACGCGATCGACGCGTCCAATCTCGAGGTGCATCCATTGCCCGACAGCATGTACGACTTCAACGATTGGGTGCGAAGGCTCCAGGCATTGGTCGAGTCGCAAATTAAGCATCGCGACGTGCGCGTTAGATTGTACGGCTTTGAAAAGGACTCGTCCTCATTTTATCTAAGGTATTTTCCAACGTGGGAATTCGTGGCCGTGCCGGAATACAAAACTCGCGGCGGAGCGAGAATCGACGCGACGGCCGTTAGGGAAACCATCTATTCAAACGCCCCCGACTTCGATTATTTGAGGGAAGTATTGCATCGCTCCGTGGCGGATAAGGTCACCGAGTTATTATTCGAGGACGCGGATCGATTGATCGAGCTCAAAAAAGACTTTGAATTTTGCCGCGATTACAAAAAACAATGGGCCGCCGCCCCATACCCGCCGACGTTCGTAACGGTGGACGCGATCGTGTATTGCCGAGGCCACGTGCTTATGATAAAAAGGGGGCGCCACCCCGGAAAAGGATTATACGCGCTCCCGGGTGGGTTTATAGGTCCGGACGAGTACCTTTTACCCGCGGCCATTCGCGAATTAAAGGAAGAAACGAGGATCGACGTTAGTAAGGAATTTCTTGAATACGCGCTGAAGTCAGTGAAGGTATTCGACAATCCATGGCGCGACCCGCGCGGCAGGATGATAACGCACGCGCATTACTTTTATCTCGACTCGATGGTGAAATATGGTAGAAACGATGGATTGCCGGCGGTGCGGGCGTCCGACGACGCCGCCGAGGCCGAGTGGATCTCGCTGAATAGGCTCGACAAGCTGGCGAGTAAAATGTACTCCGATCACCTTATGATCGTAAAGAACGTTTTGGGGGCAAAGTAATGAGCGGCGGCGAAATAATCGCGGTATTCAGCTGCGCGGGTAAATCGCACTTCGTTCACCAATATTTCAGAAAATTCGACTGCGTCGACCACGATATGTACGACTTCGCCTTCGCGTCGTCGAGGAGAATACGCGAGAATTGGGTCGAGCATTACCTGCAAAGGATGCATTTCTTAAGAAAAAAGTACAGCATAGTCTTCGTTAACGCCGAGCCGTCGATACTGGCGAAATTGCCGTCGACCACGATGATTGTGTATCCAAAAAAGGAATTAAAGGCCGAGTACATCGCTCGAGCGAGGGCGAGGGGCGCGAGCGAATTTTATAAAATCCTGGAGGAAAAATGGGACGAGTGGATTGACGCGTGCGAAAATCATAAGAGTAAATACAAATGCATCCTCGAGGAGGGCGAATACCTCCAGGAATGGATGCTCGATAACGACGAGGGTTATAAAGAATTCCTCGCCGTAAAATACAACGACGAGTACGACGAGTACGAGTACGAATACGAGTGAGGAAACATTATGGAGCAATTTAATGCGAAGGGAGCGAAGATGGCCGTCGTCGCGTGGATACGCGACTGGTTCGAAAAAAATGGGGCCGGTTGCAAGGCGATCGTTGGAATAAGCGGCGGCAAGGACTCGTCGGTGGTCGCGGCGCTATGCGCCGAGGCCCTTGGTAAGGATCGCGTGATCGGCGTGCTGATGCCGCAGGGAAATCAAAGGGACATCGACGCGGCGATGGACCTCGTCGAGCACCTCAACATCGAGTCGCACATGGTAAACATTGGGACGATCGTTAGGGAGTACCTAACCCAATTGCGGGTGGCCAAGCAAATCACGAATAAGCAATGCGAGACCAATATTCCGCCGCGCGTGAGGATGGCTATGCTATACGCGTTCGCGGCGATGCACAACGGGCGGGTGGCGAATACGAGCAATTACAGCGAGGATTTCATCGGGTACACCACGAAATTCGGCGACTCGGCCGGCGACTTCGCCCCCATCATGGACTTCACGATGACCGAGGTAAAGGCGATCGGCCACGAGCTTGGATTGCCGCGACACTTGGTCGAAAAAGTCCCGGAGGATGGGCTTACCGGGAAAACCGACGAGGAAAACTTTGGGTTTAAATACGCCGATCTCGACGCGGCCCTCAGGGACTCCGCGCCGCTGAGCGACAGAATGATCGAGCTTCACGAGGCGAATCTGCATAAGGTATCGCCGATAGCGCGATACGAGTATATACTGCACTCGCCGTATTGATAAGGAGGAATTTTATGCCGAAAATAATTTATAGTATCCTGGACAACGACATGTATAAAATAAACATGCAAAGGGTTTATTTTTATCGCTTCTCCGACGTGATGGGTGAGTTTAAATTTAAGTGTCGCTCGCCCAACGCCAGATTTACGAAGGAAATGATCGCCGAGATCAATAAGCAGGTTAATTATCTTTGCGACCTTACGTACACCGACGAGGAGCTCGCTTTTCTAAAGGCCATTTGGTACCACAAGGACGCCGTTGGATTCTTGGAATTCCTTCGCTTCTTTAGGTTCAATCGCGACTTTATAAAAATCACCGAGGCGACGGATAATTGTGGCATATCGATCGTGGCGAAGGGACCATTGTGGGCGGTGAGCCCGTTCGAGATACCGGTGCTCGCCATCGTCAACGAGGTTTATTTCAAATACACGCACCCGCACGACTATTGCGCGCTGCACAATTCCCTTAAGGAAAGATTCGGTCGGAAAATCGTCGAGTTTCAGGCGAGGCCGTTCAGCCTTACCGAGTTCGGCACCAGGCGGCGATTATCGTTCGACGCGCAGGACTACGTGGTGGATGGCCTTAGAACGCTCGTGCCACAATACCTCGCCGGGACGTCGAACGTTTTACTGGCGATGAAGTACGGAATAAAACCGATCGGCACGTTCGCGCACGAGTACGTATGCATGCCGCAGGGATTGAGCGATTGCTCTTTACGCAATTCCCAGAGGTACGCGTGGGACCAGTGGTGTCGCGAGTACAAGGGCGCACTCGGTATTTGTCTTACCGACACGCTCGGTCAGGAAAAATTCGAGAGGGACTTCGATAGGTACTGGGCGAATATGTTTACCGGCCTTCGGCACGATAGCGGCGATCCCCACGCGTGGGGCGAGAGGGCGATCGAGCTGTATAAGCAATACGATATCGACCCGGCGACCAAGACGCTTATGTTCTCCGATTCCCTTAATTTCGATAAGTGCTGGGAACTGGAGGATAATTTTTTCGGGCGCGTAAAAACGGCGTACGGCATCGGCACGTGGCTCACCAACGACACGTTCGATGAGCCATTAAACATCGTGATGAAGCTCGTCCGCGTTAACGATAGGCCGGTGGCCAAGCTCAGCAACGTCGAGACGAAGGCAAACGGCGACGCCGAGTACGTCGCCAGGCTCCGGGGCGATATAGCGAATTAAGGGGAAGGATTATGAACGGAATAACGCCGATCAGAAGCTTTTACACGCCCAGCGGTAGAATCATCGTGAGCAAAACGCATGATGGTCATTTCATCGAGTCGACCGAGATGCGGGACGTGACCGTCGACGGCAAGGACCACTCGGAGGTGAGGGAGGCGCTCGACCCATTGGTCGTGTGGCGGCACCTCGCGCCGGTCGACGAGAAGTGGCTGCTTACCGTTTCAACCCAGGTCGGTTGTCCGTATAAATGTAAATTCTGCGACGTGGCGAAGCTTGGTTTTCAACGAAGCCTATCCGTCGAGGAAATGCTCGAGCAGGTCGAATTGCTTGTTCGCTCCACGCCGGAGATTAAAGCGAGCGGAACCAGAAAAGCCAAAATCGGCTTCGCCAGGATGGGCGAGCCAATGTGCAACCTGGAGAACGTGCTTAAGGCGATCGATTGCCTTAAGGGCGGTCGTGGCCTCGGAAAAATAGATTGGCTCCCGTGTTTTAATTCGATAGTGCCGAACGTCGTTCAGCACGGTGGCGAGCGAATCCACGGCCTGGACGCGCTCGGCCTCGTCATCGACGCCAAGGAAAATGAAAAATGGAACGGCCGCATGCACGTGCAGATAAGCTGCAACTCCACCGACGAGGCCAAGAGGCGAGAATTATTCGGCGGCGCGGGCGTGGTCCCGATAAACATGATCATCGAGTCGATCGCCGAGAGGCGAATAACCAATCGAACGATTACCCTTAATTTCATCGCGATGCGCGGCGTCGAGGTGTCCGTCGACAAACTTCTAAAGTTCGGGCTCTCGCCGGAAAAATTCGCGGTGAAGCTTATTCCATTGAATAAAACGAACAACGCGGCCGAGCACGGCCTCGAGTCGGAGTTTAATTATAAAAACATCGAGCGAATGCACGAGCTCGGCGAGGAATTTAGAGTGGCCGGCATCCCCGTCGTAACCGACGTCGTGGCGAGGTGCGAGGAGGCATCGCTTTGCTGCGGCATGCTCGTCAGGGAGTACTGGTAAAATGCTATCGATAATTACGGCGTTCGGTTGCAGGTACGATTGCCCCGGGTGCATTCATTTTTATAAAACGATGGAATGTTATCCAACGTCGTTCTGGACCAAGGCGCAATGGCGCGTCGGGTTGAGCGTCGCGATGGGCGCGATCCGCGGATCGCGCTTCTCAATAAGCGGCGGCGGCGACCCGATGAATATGTTCGACGACAACGAGAATTTTTGGTGGATGATCGAGTCGGTGGCGAAGGATCGCGGCATGACCTACGACGTTCACACGAGCTACGAGGAAATTTTTCAAAGGGCGATCGATAAAAAGAAAAGCACGCACACGTTCGTGTACCCATCGGAAAATAAAGAAATTTCGTTCGTTACCCACCACTTCGAGCGATTAAATAAGGTCGTTTTTCACCTCCGCCATCAGTTCGCCCCGCTGCCGGAAACCAAGGGAATACCGACCAGGTTCGCGTACGTGATAACCAATAAAACCACCATCGATGGATTGCGAAGGCTCGAGGAGGAAATCCCGCGCTATTGTCAATTGGCGTATAGGGAATTAATGCCGTGCGGCGATGCCGAGCCGGCGAGCGCCGAGGTCGACGCGTTCGCGAGGGGCGTTGAGGATCGACGAGCCGGCGCGCGATACGTCGAGCAGGCCGACTACAACGTTTATCTTTGGCCGGACGGCACGCTTCGAGAGAAATTTCTGGGTTAATCTATAATCTATGGCCGATGGTTGATCAATATCGGTTATTTTGGAGGCGGCGCCGGGTCGCATGTTACCGAAGCTTTGTGGGCGCAAGCCGAAATGGAGTCCATTGGGACGCGTCGACGGGCGCGTCCCTATTTTTATTGGGAAACGATGGTAAAATTCGACGTTCAAGGGGATAAGCTGCACGTCTCGTTCTTCAGCAGGGATCGATTTCAAGATTTGCTTGAGTCGGCGCACTACCTAAACCTTCGTTTCGACGCGACGAAAAAAGTCTGGGTCGGCGACGTGCCGAGATTGGACGAGTACGTCGACGAATTTTCCTCCGTCGAGCCGTGCGAGGTAAGCGAGCTCGCGAGGAGAAGGCGCGACGAGTATATGTCGTCGCTCATGGAATTAAAAATGTCGAGGCGCGTTCTCGACTTCTCGATAATGAAATGCCCACCGCTGATCGGTAAACATCCGTACGAGAATTTTCAAAGGGAAGATATACGCCGAGCATTTTGCTCGAATAGATTTTTATTCGCGTGGGGAACCGGCACCGGAAAGAGCTACGCTCTCGCGTGCCTTTACGCCAACCTGCGCCAATCTTTCGGCGTTAAAAAAGCCGTGCTGTTTAGCTCGCCGATCGGTCTATTGAACATTAAGCGCGAGATAATTAAATTCATCGACATCGACCCGGACACCATATCGACGATAAGCAGGGTAACCGGCGTCAAGGAGCGTAATTTTTTTAAGCCGCAATACGACGTCGTGATCATCGGGTACGACGCGATGAAGTATAGCCAGGAGTATTATTACTCGTTGAATAATAAAAATAAAAAAAGCAAGGGATTTCAAAGGAATCAAATACCGTGGGCGGAGTGGCTCGACGGCGGCGAGGGGGTAATGTTCCTCGACGAGTCGCACCTCGTCGGAAACCCGGGATCGAGGCGGTCGGAATGCGTGGAGATGTCCCTCGACCGGTTCGAGTATAGATACCTTTTTAGCGCGACGCCGTGGGATAGCCTGCATAAAGCGTACCTACAATTAAAGACGCTGGATAGGGCGCTGGTCGACGGATTGGGTTATACGTCGTGGCTCTCGGACTATTACGACATAGGCACGAAGTACAGTCGCTGGGCGCCGGACCTTCAATCATTGGACGCGGAGCGCGAGCGAGCTTTGAACGAAAAATTATTCAAATCGTACGGGGCGAAGAGGAAAAAAGAGGACGTGCTCGACATCCCGCCGCAGTACGAGGTGCCGACCATCGAGGTCGATATGTCGCCGGAGCAGAGGGAGATTTACGAGGGCTTTAGTACCTTCGTCGTGGAAAAAGTGGTGGCCGAGAGCGAGAAAAACGATAACGGCCTCGTGCAGTCGCTCACTAATAATTTTGCCTTCGCCATGCTCGCCGTCGAGAATCCGACCGTAATCCTCGACTCGGAGAGGTTCATCGACATGGGCGCCGACCTTAAAAAGAAAATAGAAAAATTTAAATACGCGAGGCACTTCTCCAAGCTTTCCGCGCTCGACTCCATAATCGAGGAGGAATGCGACGAGCTCGACGAAAAGGTCCTTATATTTTATATTCACCCGAGAACGATGGAATCGCTCGTCGAGCACTACGATAAACGAAAGCCATTCGTGATAAAAGCCGGCATGTCCAACGAGGAGAGATTCGCGATGGTTGACGCCTTTCGCGAGCACGAGGGGAAGGGAATCATGATAGCGTCGATGCTTATAGCGAACGCCTCGATTAACCTCGAGTTCGTCGGCGCGTGCGTAATACTCGAAAGGTCGTGGAGGTTCGACGTCGTCGACCAGGCGAAGGGAAGAACCAGCAGGGCGACGTCGACCAGGGAGTCGAGGGTGTATAATCTCTCGTATTCGAATTCGCTCGATCACCTGCAGCTGCGCAACCTAGAGACGAAGGGCGCGGTGGTGGATAATATAATGAGGAAATCGATTCTTAAATCGCACGAGTGGCGGGCGATATTCGGGGGCGGCGAGGTATGATGTACCACGGAACCACCGCGGAAAATATAGTGGCGATTATGCGCGACGGCGTAAGGGCCGGCAGTTTCTGGACGCCGTACCTTCAGTCGGCGATGACGATGGGCGGGCCGTACGTGGTGGCCGCGCACCTGGATGAGGTCGACGCGGAGCAACTCGTCGGCGCCGGCGATTGGGAGTACGTGGCGAGCGAGGCGGTGCCGCCGAGTAGGTTTATATTGGTTTATAAATTGGACGCGGAGCTTTTATTATACAACCGGAACGCGCAAAGGCGCCTTAGAAAACACTACGCCGAGAAGGACGGCAGACCGTGGTGCGAGCATTGCGACGGCCACGGCGAGATGACATATATTGACGACGGGCATTGGTTTTTACCGGGCCGAGCGAAATTCGACTCGCCGGGCTCCAGGATAAACGATGAATTGGTGCCGTGCCCGGTTTGTCGCGGAGACGGTTAATCTGATGACCATGTCTGGGAAAATATACACCGGCTATTTCGTAAAGCATTTTCAATATCCGTGCCCGATTTCGATCGCGCGAACCTCGCCGTTTTGGTTAACCGGAATACCGAGCGCCGCGTGGCTCGCGCCCGGAAAATGGCTGTGGGAATGGAAAAATAAAAGTCGAGGCGGCGCGATTGAGCCGCGCGTTTTAATTGAGGAATATATAAATAAATACACGGCGGATTGCTTAATGGAGGCGCCGGAAATAATTTACGAGCGATTGATGAAAATATCCAATGGCGGCGATTGCACGTTATTGTGCTACGAGGCGGCGCCAAGGTGCGCGAAGCCCGGCGAGGTCCTCGACCTTTATAAACTGGAACCTGGGCTTGATTTTTGTCATCGACATATAGTATCGGCCCACCTTTCGATGGGTGGGTTTGAATCAATGGAGTACGCGGATGGGTAGTCAACGATCGGCCATGCGAAAAATAGCGAGGGCCAGAAGGGACGGCGAGCGCCTTAAGCCGAACGGAAAGGCCATGTATAAGGAGCTCGGCGGCAATATGCTTATGATTGGATACGCCAACGAGCGCGATCCGCTCGTGTATTATCTAAAATCCGATCAAGAAAATTTATTCAATTACTATCGCCTTACCGGCGACGACAACGACCTTGAGCGATACGCGTGGGACGTTAGGCGGCACGAGCCGTCCCACGAGTTCGACCACGGTCGAAGCCCGATCGATATAATCGCGAAGGCGCTTAAGGACATTTGTCAGCGGGAAATAACCCCGGAGGAATTTTATCAAAAACCGAGCCCGCTCGTTCTCGCGCAGGATGAAACGCACGGCCCGGTTGTGCCGAAGGAGAAGGTAAATGACGATGACGATGAAGAAAGAGGATTACGAGAGTCGAATGTTGAAGCTCCGATCGCTCTGCAGAACGATTGAGGTAATTCACCTTGAGATAGAAAGGGTCGGCGCGAGGCACGATCCGCTCGAGGAATGGACCGAGGCTAAAAAGTGGCTTCACCACAACCTGGACAATAAATACGTCGAGCTTTTTTCGGAGCTCGCTCGCGCCTTAATGGCGGGTAAGGACCTCGACGCACAAAAGCAAATCGAGGCGATGACCAAGCTCATCGAGTATCACACGATTCAACTGGGGGACGACACCGATGGACAGGAATAAACTTAGCGCCGAGGTACGATTTAAAATTCTCAAAAACGGCGAGAAGGGAGACCGCGTCGCCGAGCAAATTAAGAAAAACGATGGATATTGCCTTCACATGAAGGAGGCGACGAACGATTGGAGGTGCATTTGTAAAACGTTCCTCGATAAAAAAACCGAGGGACCGTGCAAATGCGGAAGATATAGAAAAATCGAGCGAACCGACGCGGAAATACACGCGTATAAAAAGGTCGCGCCGTGGACGCTCGAGGAGGAAAAGAAAAAAGAGGCGGCAGAGAAGCGAAAGCGCTTCGGTAAACAATTACCGCCGAGGGACGACGAATGAGCGAGGAAACCAAAAGACGAGTTGTAAAACCGCAGGCAACGGATGTAAAATCGACCGAGGCGCCGATCGAGTACCCCCCGACCGACGAGGCGTTATTTTCCTCCAAGAAAAATTACGACGCGGCCAGCAAGGACCTCATCGAGTTCGTCGAGGCCGAGATATCGAAGATGAGGTCGAACATCCTGTTCGACGAGGCGCCGTCGTTCTGGCAATTAAATCAGGCGCTAGCGAGCTACGAGTCGATATTGTTGGCGCTATTGGCGTCGTACGCGTCCGCGCGCGTGCGGGCGAACGTGGCGCAAGAGGCGTACGACGACGAGTGGGCGGCGGCGGTCATGAACACCAAGGCGCAGTACGGCCTTAGCAAATACGTAAGCGGCAAGGAATTGGAGTACGCCGCGCGCGTCGCGCACATGGAGAAGCTCAGCAAATTAAAGGCGGACGTTATCCAGGCCGAGAACGCGAGGTCGTTCGTGGAGCGATTGGTCGACGGCTGGCGGCAATATTGCTTCGTGCTATCGAGGCTTAGCGCGAACGCGGAGGCCGAGGCTCGGGCGAGCGGCGTATCGACGAACGACAGGATCGGGGAGATGGTCGGTGAGCAGGCGAATAATGGATAAATTGACATTTAACAACGACGTCGAGCGAGACCTATGGATTCAGCATTTTTCGTTCCTTATGGAAACGAAAAATATATCGCACGCCCATGCCGGCGATGAGGCCGATGATATGATTAGGGAATACAGAAAAAGATTGCCAGACGCGCCGGATCCGTTTACGAATTAAACCCTACCGAAGCGCTTTCCGAACGGCGTTTTTTCCTTATTGATCGCGGCTTTCATTATCGAATTCATCTCCGTTTTTTCCTCGTTCCACGTCGCGAATTTCGACGGGTCCTGACACAGCGAGAAAATGGCGGATAGATTATTATTTAATTTATCGATGGCGTTGAGCCTGGGCTCCGCCGAGCGAAGCGCGACGATGAGCCTATCGAATGGATTGTCCGGCTCGGCGTTGCCGTTTATTTTTTTATTTATTTCAAGCTTTAGCCGATCCTGCGCCCATTCCTTTTCCGAGACGTATTTAACCGCCTCGAGCCCCATCGTTTTGATCGGTATCACGAACTTCGCTTTTTTCATGAAGACGGCCCCGACGATGTTGTCCGATTTATCGCCGAATAATCCCTTATATAATGCGTTGGCCGCGGCGGTTGGATTGAAGCCGAATTCTTTTTTAAAGTCGGCCCTGGTATACGGCTTTTTGAACGAGCCGCTGATTAGGTGAACGACCGTGTTCGACGTGTCGATCAGGTATCGAGCCCAGTCTTGGTCGGTCGACCACAGCGCGACCGCTTGCGGGCCGGAGCCGGATTTAAACATTTCCGCGTTGGCTTGGTCTATTATCCACGCCACGTAGTCGTCGGCCTCGTATTCGTCCGAGTAAACCTCGATCACGCTCGGCCCGCGATACGCGTAGTATTTTCTAAGCGTCTGCATCGCCGCGGCATAGAATGGGGCGTACGAGCGATTCGCCTTATAGTCGGGTAAAATCTTTTTTCGTATGCCGATGTACGTGAACGACTTATCGAGCTGAAGGTCGTCCTGCGGTATCGGGTCGAAGAGCAGGAAAAGCTTCCCGTCCTTCTCGAGGTGCTTTCGAATCTCCCTCTCGATTCGATCGATCATTTTGGCCGATATGTCGGCCACCGACCCGTTCATCTTGCATTTATGAAACAGGCATGCGCAGTCCACGGCGCAATAATTGTATAGCATATTCATCCTTCTCCCAGATTCACGTGGCGCGGGCGAGTTCGCCTAGCCATGTAATTTTTTGAGCTCGCGAAAATCGCCGCTTCCCTCGCCGCCCTTCTCGACGATCCTGACCGATTTATCCTCCATCCTTTCCTTAAGGTGGTCGTCGGTGACCGGTTGGCCGTTGAGCGTCTTGGGTTTCGGAGCGGTCTGTTCGTTTTGATCACTCATCTTCGTTCTCCTTATTGTCGTCGTCCCTCGCCGACCTTAATTGATCGATGAGGATGCTGTTCAGGAAGAAGTCGTTCGAGGCCTCCTCCAGCGATTTAAATTTATTGTCGCGGTATTTTTTTAGAAAAACCACGAGCGAGCCGGAATATTGGTACCTGGTGATCGCCCCCAATTCGTCGCCGGGCACGTCCGATTGCTCCAGGACGAGCAGGGCTATGTTCCTATAGGTGATTATGCGATCGAGCCTATAGATGCGGGTTCCGATGCGCACCACCTCGCTCGTCCCGACCTCGTCGACGGATTTGCCGGATTGTATCCTCGCGGCGATTTCCTGCGTGGTGAGCTCCTTTTTATTCCATAGCTCCTCGATCAATCGCGGGTAGTGATTCTCCACGAGCTTCGCCTTCACCCTCGCGATGAAGTCCTTGACCTGCTCGTCGTACGCGAACTCGAAGAAATACGTGGTGCCGGAATTGACGTGCGTCACGATGACGCCGGCCTTTCCCATATTCGACACGACGTTGAACGAGAGAAGAACCGGCGATTTTTTTACGAATCCCGACATTTTCTTTAAGAATACGTCGCGCCACTCTTTTTCCGATATGTTTTGAAACAGCATGTTATTTCCTCCGGTGGGTCGGCATCTTTCGCCGTCGCCTTTCGAATTAGTTTAATTCGTCGCGGGTGATCAGTAGTCCCTTGGGTCGTATTCCTCGATTTCCCACGCGTCCACGTACTCGCCCGCGTCCTCGAAGCCCATTCTTTCAAGTAATTCCTCGGCCTCCGCCCTATCGATCTCGCCGGCTTTAAACGCGTCGAACGCGGCCCCGATTGGTTGCTCGGTGGTAAGGCAAGTCTCGCAGAACGTCTTCTCGCCGATCGGCGCGCCGCCGTCGTGCGAGTCGAACGCCTTTCCGCACTCGGAGCAAAGCGCCATCATTTCGTTCAACTTTATCGCGGCCTCGAATAATTTACTCATCTCCGTCCCCTTTTTTATTGAAGTATATCCTGACCGCGTTCGCTGAATATCCTATTGAATAACGCCTTATCTTTGCCGGTTGGTTTCGGTTTCTTTACTTTGATCGCATCTCCGCGATCCTCGAAATAATTTATTTCGCTCGGTCTCTTCGTTCCACGCTCGATATAAAAGTCGTTCTCTCCAAATTGCGAGTTGATAAAGAGTTTCGGATCCTTCAGAGACATGCTGTACGTCAGCAACGTTCCACCCGGAATGTCGTTCCCTTCCGCGCCGCCTTGCTCGATGTATTCGATCGCTAGATTCGGATTCTCGGTGAGGAATTCGAATCCGCTCTCGGAGTCGTTCGGGTCGCCGACGTATTTCGGGTTGTATTTGCCGGAGATGCCGCGATAAAAATTCCTTTTCGCTCGAATCTCGGCTCGATATTTATCGAAATATGGGTCTTCGAACCCCTCGATTTTTTCTTGTAAAGCTTCCGCAATGACGGCTTCGAAGAGTTTCATGTATCGAACTCCGCCGAAACGGAGACGAGCCCTTCGGCCAATGCCTGCGACAGCGTCATCGCCCTTACGTACGCGTCGTTCGTGCTTTCGAAGTCGTCCTGCATCATTTTTTGCATGATGTTCTTTTGATCCTCGAGCTTATTGAGCAGCTCATTTATCTCCTCGACCTTTTGGTTATCCGCCTTTACCTCGCTGATGTTGTACGGCGACGGCACGGCGACGATGCCCGGCAATGGATTATGCGGCTGGTATTGATCGTCGTAATAGTATTTCGTCAGTATATCGGCTTTTTCAAGGACCATGTTCACGTGGTCGATGAGCGTCTCGTTAAATGCCTTCGTCGATTTTTTTAGCGAGTCGATCTTCGCGTCGAGCTCCGCCAATTGATCGGCGAGCCTGGCCACGAGCTTCTGAACGAAGTCGACCTCCCTGCTATTGAGGTTGGCGGCCTTATATATTTGTTGCTGCTCGGCCTTTGCGGGCGTTGGTTGCACCATTTGCGGCGTCATATTACTTCCTCCTAAATACGAGGACGCTTCTCCTCGGGAATGGGCCGACGGCTTCCTTTAGGAATACCTCGTACCTAGACCCGTATTTTTTCGTCTCGATTTTTTTCTCGAGCCTTTTTCTCGTCGACTCGACCACCTGCGGCGGGAACGTCAAAATTTGCGGGGTCCCGACG
>Ga0209737_10001086_pt1 | contig 20172 bp, 15 predicted proteins | sample TergutCu122P3_FD_187284 | JGI IMG/M metagenome (GOLD analysis project Ga0209737, IMG submission 187284) | Cubitermes ugandensis P3 segment gut microbial communities from Kakamega Forest, Kenya - Cu122 P3 (SPAdes) (version 2) | ecosystem: Host-associated > Arthropoda: Insects > Digestive system...
GCCGGGGGGTTTGGACTCAAAGCGGTGGGTGGCGGAAATGTAGCGCACGGTGCCCGTCTTGGAGCGCATGACGATGGAGTTGGTTTCGCACCCTCCGCCATAGAAGCGCACCCCTTTGAGGAATTCGCCTCCTGTGACGCCGGTGGCCGCAAACATGACGTCCCCCTTGGCCAACTCTTCCGCTTTATAAATGTGGTGGACATCCTCAATGCCCATGGCTTTGGCGCGCCTTATCTCCTCCTCGTTTCGCGGTTTGAGCCTTCCTTGAAAGTCCCCCCCCATGGACTTGAGTGCCGCAGCGGAAATAACGCCTTCGGGCGCGCCTCCAATGCCCATCAACACATCCACGCCGGCCGTCTCTATGCAGGTGGAGACAGCGGCCGCTACGTCGCCATCCTCAATGAGGCGTACGCGCGCGCCGACGTCGCGCACTTTGCGAATCAGCTCTTCATGGCGGGGGCGGTCCAGAATGATAACCGTCAAGTCGCGGATGGAGCGGTTTAAGGCCTTGGCCACAGCAGCCAAATTTTCCGCGGGGGGTTTGGACAAGTCAATGCAGCCTTTGGCTTGGGGGCCTACGGCAATTTTTTCCATATAGGTGTCCGGTGCATTCAGCAAGCAACCGCGGTAGGCCAGGGCAACCACGGAAATGGCGCCCGTGCGGCCGTAGGCGCACAGGTTGGTGCCTTCCAGCGGGTCCAAGGCAATGTCAATTTGAGGCGCGCCTTGCACGCGGTTGCCGACGCGCTCACCAATATAAAGCATGGGGGCCTCGTCGCGCTCGCCCTCGCCAATAACCACCGTGCCGTCCATTTGTATCGTGTCGAATGCACGACGCATGGCGTCCACCGCGGCCTGGTCTGCAAGGTTTTTGTCGCCGCGTCCCATGAGTCGGGCGCAGGCAATGGCTGCCATCTCTGTGACACGAACCACTTCCAACGCTAGGTTTCTATCCATGAGTTTTCGTCTCCTTTATGCCGCGCACTGCTGTTGAACAAGGCGAACAACTGAATCCGGCAATCGAGTCACGCGCCCATTTTTGGACATGCACACATGTATTGTTTTGCCTTTGGCCAGAAGAGCTTCTTCTTTGTCCCGCCGAAGCTCATAAGCAAAGGTGACTCTTGCCCTCTCCATCTCCTCCACCCATATTTTCAATTTGAGCAAGTCGTCATAGTGAGCCGGCGCCTTATAGCGACATTGGGCTTCGACGACAGGGAGCATCAAACCCTCCTCCTCCATTTGGCGGTAGCTTCCCCCCAAAAAGCGAAAAAGCTCGCTGCGCGCCTGGTCAAAATAACGCAAGTAGTTAGCATAATAGACGACCCCCATCTGGTCTGTATCGCCATAAATAACGCGAATGGAAACTTCAAACATGCCCACCGGCTTAGCACTTCTAGGAGAAAATAGGGCGCATGAAGGAGCGCTCAAAACTCAAAAAACAGCGCGTCTGGCGGTAATATTCCATGACGGCTTGACATTCGGGGTCCACGGCGATGGCGGCGCGGTAAGTTTCGTAGGCCGCAAGCGACGGAAATGAAAACATGGCCACGGCAATGTTGTTGGGGCCCTCGTGCGGCAGAAAATAGCCGTGGTGCTTGCCGCCGAATTTTTCAACCAGTGGAATCCACTTCCTCCCATAGGTTTCAAATTCCTTGAGTTTGAAGGGGTCCACAACATAGCGCAGGTAGCATGTAATCATCCTCAATCCTCCTCGTGGTTTGTCCTTGTGGTTTGTGTCTTGTGGTTTGTGTGCCAGGCTTCCTCCCCCTGCTCCCTGGAATGCACCCGTATAACACGTGGAAGCTTTAGGGGGTGGCCACTTTTAATACCTCCGCCAAGTCCAACTGGTTTTCAAAGCGCGGCAACACGTTGAGAGGCCGCCTTTTCAAAAAGAAGCTTCAATGTCTGCTCGTCTTTGGCCCTTACAAGGCGGGGCTCCAAAACAACATACAAGCGGTTGGGGTTTTCACTTTCAAAAATGCGGCACTCTTTGGAGTGCCTCATGCGCTGACGCCACGTTTCTGTGGCTTGCACTTCGAGGCAGAGGACACGTTGTCCATGCCAATAATGAAATTTCGCGTTGACAATTTCAGGCCAGGGGATGGTGCCTATCTTGAGTGTCGTGTCCAAAACACCGTCTTCGCCAATGCTCAAACATGGCCTGGAAACTCTCCAAAACCAAACCGTCCAGCATGTGCCTGCGCACCACACAACAAAAGCCAGCCAAGCCATCCACGGTGCGTCTTTGGCTTCTCCTACATAATACAAAAAAATACAAAATGTGACAAACCACTGAAGGGCATACAGGTAAGGCCTGCGTGTATAGCTGCGAACAATTGGAGAAGGTGTGGGCATGGCGAATGGAAAGGGGCCGAAGTTTGTCCAGCTTGTTCTATCCGCAAAAGCTAAATACACAAGCGAATTGCCTGTGGCACCATGCGGACAGTGCAGGGCAGTCTTCCTGGCTGCTCCCCATCACAATCTATCAACACCTCTTGCCGGGAGCGCGCCGTCAACGCCTTGCAGGTGTATTGGTGTGTCCGGCTAAGGCGCGTGTGAGCTCCTGAATAAATGCTTCGGTTTTTCCATATAAAGTCTGAAAGCCCATAGGCAGACCAGCGCGTCACGTTGAAAAAACCATCCATCACGTTGGCTTCGGGGGCTACCTTCATGCCTCCCCCAAAATAGGCGCCATTGGCAACCGTCAAAGAGGTTACAGGCCAGCGCTCTGCTGTGCCGCCATCCATGCAAACCTCCACCTCCTTGTCGACATGGCGGGAAAGTGCCTTCAGGGAGGCCAGCATAAAGGAGACTTTTCCACCCAACACCTTGGTTGTCTCGTTGGCGCGCCTTGCAATGTCACCCGCAATGCCAAAGCTGCACTCGTTAATAAAATACCTGGAATGCGGCTTGCCCTCCATGTCCTCGCATTCTAAAAACCCCACATCCACAAGCACCGTCTTCCTCTGGCGAATGCGCTCAAAGGCTTCCTCCAGCTTGAGGGTCCAACCCAAAGTCCGTCGAAAGTCGCACCCTGTGCCTCGCGGCAAAACGGCCAAACGCGCATCCGGCGCCAGGGCCTTCCCTTCTTCAAAAAAACCGTTGACAACTTCACTGAGGGTGCCGTCGCCACCGACGGCAACAATGCACTCATACCCTTCGCGCAAAGCCTGACGCGTCAGGCGTACCGCATCCATGGGGCGCTCGGTGAAGGCGCAGTGCATTTCGCCTAGGCTGCGCATCCCCTTCGCATAAATCTCCGCCCAACGTCTTCCCGTCTCCCCATTGGCGCTGTGTGCATTGACAACAAAAAAAGTCCTCATGCCATCCCTCTGGGTGAGACGAGCAAACTCATTGCGAAGAGGGAAGCAGTCGTATGCCCAATTCAGCCAGCTGGCTGTTGTCCACGGGAGTTGGCGCACCACTCATCAAGTCACAACCATTTTGTGTCTTCGGGAAAGAAATAACATCCCTCAAGGACTCAGCGTTGGTAAGCAACATCACCAGCCTGTCCATTCCCAAGGCAATGCCTCCGTGCGGGGGCGCACCAAACTTCAACGCGTCCAGCAAAAAGCCAAACTTCTGCTGTGCCTCTTCTTCAGCAATGCCCAAGGCATGGAAAATGCGCGCCTGCAGCTCCGGGTTGTGTACGCGGATGGAGCCTCCTCCAATTTCACAACCATTGAGGACAACGTCATAGCGGTGGCATTTCACCTGGGCGGGGTTGGTTTCCAACCATTCAACATGGCCTTCTTCGGGTTGCGTAAAAGCGTGGTGGGCGGCTGTCCAGCGCTTGTTCTCCTCGTCAAACTCAAACAGCGGCGGGTTGACAACCCAGAGGAATTTCCAGTCGCCACCGGAGCCATACTCGGGAATGATGCCCAGTTGCTTGGCGACATAAACACGCAAGTTGGCCATCACCGTGTGCACTTGCGCTGCACGCCCAAATTGAAACAGCAGCATGTCCCCGGCCTTCGCACCACAGGCCTCGTTCATAGCTTGGCGCAAGGGCGCAGAAACATTTTTGGCCAGCGGAGACTGTGTCCATTCTCCGGCTTCATTCAACTTCGCGCGGGCCAAACCCTGGGCCCCCATGGTTTTGACATAGGCCTCGAGTTTTTCGCTGTCTGAGCGCGACAACGCATGCTTGCCTTCCACCACCATGGCTTTGACGATGCCGCCGCTGTCCACCGCATTCCACATTAACGGAATGCCGCCCTCTGGGCCAAAGCGGCGCACCACCTCCGTTAGCTCAACATGCGGCATCCCAAAACGCAAATCCGGCTTGTCATTGCCATATTTGGACATGGACTGGTCATAGTCCATGCGCAAAAACGGGCGGGGAATTTCCACCCCTAAAATCTCCTTCCATAGGGTGGCCAGCAAGGCCTCTATCACCTCGAAAATGTCATCCTCGGAGACAAAACTCATCTCCAAGTCCATTTGCGTAAACTCCGGCTGGCGATCCAACCTCAAGTCCTCGTCTCGAAAGCATTTCACTATCTGAAAATAGCGCTCAAAACCCGCTACCATAAAAAGCTGTTTATAAAGCTGCGGGCTTTCTGCCAGCGCATAAAACTTTCCGGCATTCAGCCGGGAGGGCACCAAAAAATTGCGCGCACCCCCGGGGGTATATTTGCCAATAAACGGCGTCTCCAATTCCAAAAAGCCGCGCTCTGTCAACACGGAGCGGACCAAAGCATTCATCCTCGCGCGCGTCATGAGTGCCTGCTGCAAAGGGCGCCTTCGCAAGTCCAAATAGCGGTAGGCCAGGCGCTTGGCTTCTGCCGTTGTTACCTTGTCGGCAATCTCAAACGGCGGCGTTTCGGACTTGTTAAACACCGTCAACTGCTCCACCTGTACTTCTATTTCCCCCGTGGCCATCCTCGGGTTGCTGTTGCTCCCCCGCGACACCACCTTTCCCGAAACGCCAATGCACCACTCGTGCCTTAGGCTGCCAGCCAACCCGTGGGACTTGCAAACCCCCGGTTGGAATACAACTTGTGTCAGCCCTTCTCTGTCTCTTAAGTCCACGAAGACGGCTCCCCCGTGGTCGCGGTAATTTTGCACCCACCCAAAAAGCACCACTTCTTTGCCAATATCCAAAGCACGCAGCTGACCGCAATGGTGTGTTCTCTTTTGTTCCTTAATAAATGAGCCTGACATAATGACACCTTATGGTTGCAACACCTGTTTGGGCGACAAACCTAGTGTGCAGCCTGCAAAAAGCAACCTGCAGTTTCTACTTTTGTTGATTTGCTGTATTCTTCGCGCCTTTGTTTGGTCTATTCTTGCCCTTATGCGTTATTTATTGCCTTCTTTTTTTATTGCCCTCCTCCTGGCCTGCGGCAACCCAAGCCCCAATGCTCCCCTCAAGGGTGTCATGGTGCTTGTCCCGAATGCCGATGGCATCTTTGAGCCTCAGAAACAACAGCTCACCACCGTTTCAGACATTTCTAAACTCGAAGGCAGCGTCACCACACTCATTGGCGGCGCTCGGATGATTTGGGATGATAACGATCCGAAGCTGCAAGCGGCAACTACAATAGAGGAAGCAAGGAAGGCTCTTTTCAAAAAGGAAGGCGGCAGTGTACGCGCACAATTCATTGAGAAAAACGGTGTACTTTGGCCTGCGGATTTTCACTCCTGGGCCATGGTAACCGCCTATTGGAACCTAGAGCAGTCCTTTCTTTATTTTCAAGAGATTTATGGCGACCGGCCCACAAAAGAGTTGTTGAAGGTGCCGACTTATTATTGGCTGGACACCAATATTCTAGAGCCGCAGAAGAAAGAAAGCAACACGGACAATGCCATTTTCCATGGCGCTTTTCGAATGATGGCGGTGCTTCCTTTCAAAGATTTTCAAACCATCCCCATGTCCATCAACCTCGGCGTCATGGCTCACGAATATGCGCACTTTGTTTTTGATGCTCGGGTTCACCATGCAAATCCGATGTCACCTACCCATGTCGATCCAGAGCATGAGGCTTCACTCATACAAAACGGCCTCAACGAAGGCCTCGCTGACTTTCATGCTTATGGTATTACGCGCAGGCTCGACGGCCAGGGCAATGTGAGGTTCCTTGAGTGGACTCTTGACGAAGGCGAGGCAAACCGACGTGATTTTGCTGATCCAACGAAATGTTTTTATCCGGCAGATCGCTACAACATCTACGCCATCGGCACTGCCTATGCTGCATCGTTTTATCACGCGGCCAGAGATTTGGGAGAACTCGACAACATGGCCAAATTCCTCATCAACGCCTATGACAGCGACGCCCCTGGAAAACCCATTGGCCTTCGTCAATATTTTCTTGAAAACAGCGAAACTCCCGACAACATCTCCCTTGCATCTGTGGCCAATATTTTCTTGCCCCACATTACCAACAACGAGTTGCGACGCAGAACCTGCAACGAGCTGTTGGACCGATTTGGGTGGTCCCGTGAAGAAATGTTAAAATTCTTGCCAAACTGCCCCAGCACTTCTGCCAGTCACAACAAATGCCGCAGATAATGAAAACACTCCTCGTCTTCATCTCCGTGTTCTCAGGCTCGGCATTGGCGCAATACCAGGATGCACCGATTCCCTTTGAGGATGACACGCCCATTGCGCCTTTGCCAAGGCGTCAACAACCTCGTGAGGCAGACGACTTTTCTGCATTTGTCCGCCATGAGGATACCAAATTCAAAACGCTCGCACGCCAAGACGATCCTTCTTTTGGAATGAGTTTCGACATCCACGGAGGCGCCCTCTGGCTTCATGAGTCCAAAAAAAGCTCCACGGCTCGACTTGCCCTCGGAGCGCGCCTCACCTGGGAGTGGAGCCGCACATTTTTATATCATGAATATTGGCGCAAAGCCTTTTTTGTCGATCTCACCTGGAACATCACCCAGGCCAAAACAGGCTCTGAGCTTGTCTATACCAAGGTGATGCATAACTATCTTGTGCTCGCCCCGGCCTTCTCTTTGCCTTTGGGGAAAAGCCCCTTCGCCTTCTTTGTACAAGGCGGCCTTGGGCTCTTCTTCCTCAACTCCACGCTGACTATGAATTATGCAAAACCGATCGAAGCCAGCAACAAAGGAATGTTCCTGCTAGGCCAATATGGTGCTGGCTTTCGCGCACACATTTCTCCGGATCCGCAAAAAGCACTGTTTATCGTCTTTCGAACGGAGCTCACAGGATATATTCACCGTTACGCGAACGATCTCATGTTGTCAGCTGGCTTCGGCATAGGCTTCTAAACCGGTTCTAAGTGGGTCAGCTGAGCGAACGTATATCCCGGAGCTTCAAGCAGACGTTGGTTCGGCCATTCCAACTGCTGATTTCTGCGCAAAACGCAATGTCAAAGTTGTTTGCGAGCGGAGATATGGCTTTTGCCATATTGAAACCAATCAGATCGACATGGGGCGCATCCAGCAGTTTCAGTTTGAGGTGCGTTGCCACCCCTGTCTGTTTGTTGTTGAGAATGCTTGGCTTGGCTCGAACATTGCTCAACGCCAACACAGGCTCAGGGTTTCCACATCCAAACGGGGCAAGCATTTGGAGGGCATTGACCGTCTCCTCATTGAGCTCCTCCAAAGCGACACTTAAGTCAATGCGACACCGAGGAATCAACGCCTCTTCGCTCAAACACGCTCCCGCAAAAGCCTCAAACCTCTTCTCAAACTCTTGCAAATTTTGCTCTCGAATGGTGAGGCCTGCGGCATGGTGATGGCCACCAAAACGCTCAAACAATTCTGCGCAACCACTGAGCGTTTTAAACAAATGCAAACCCTCAATGCTTCGAGCAGAACCTTTTCCAATGCCGTCACTGAATGCAATAATGACTACAGGGCGATAAAACCTATCCACCAAACGCGAAGCCACAATGCCCACAACGCCCGCATGCCATCCCTCTTTGGCAAGCACCAAACTTTTGAGGCCTTGTGTCATTTTCACTTCCGCCAAAGCTGTAGCCTCTTCTTCAACAGCCTGCTCAATGGCTCTGCGCTCGTTGTTGGCCTCATCCAACATCCGCGCAAGCTTTTGTGCCTCGCCTGGGCTTTTTGAGCATAACAGGCGAACACCCAGGCTCGCATCATCCAACCTGCCTGCAGCGTTGATGCGAGGCGCCAACTGAAAACCCACTTTCCCTGCTGTAAGCGGTTTGCCATTGAGCGCAGAAACCTCTTTGAGTGCACAAATGCCATGACGCTTGGATTGAGAGAGCGCCTCCAAGCCATAACGCACCAAAATCCGGTTGGCTCCTGTGAGAGGAACAACATCTGCAATGGTCGCCAGTGCGGCCAACTCCAAAAAAGATTTTAAAGGGGGCTCCCCTCCATTGGAAAACCACCCGGCTTCTCTCACATGCCTTCTAAGTGCCATGCATAAAGCAAAGGCAAGCCCCGCTGCGCACAGGTTTTTGTCTGGATAACGGCAACCAGGCTTGAGCGGATTTAAAATGACATTGGCTTCAGGAAGCGTCGGTGGGACTGCATGGTGGTCCACAATGACAACATCCATCCCCAGCTTTCTTGCATGGAGAATTTCTTCATGCGCGGAAATTCCACAATCCAACGTCACCAAAAGGCGCGTCCCCCGGAGCGCAATCCGTTCCATGGCGGATATGTTCAGGCCATAACCTTCGTTGAGTCGGTGTGGAATATAAACGTCTGCTTGTCCACCCAGCTCTTCTAAAAACAACTTCAACATGACGGTTGAGCAAACCCCGTCCACATCATAGTCACCAAATAAGGTTATTTTCTCCTTGCGCGCCAAGGCCTTCACCAAACAATCCACCACTTGCGGCATCCCATCCATTTGCCGTGGGTCCGGCAAATCCCCCAGCGAAGCATGCAAAAATTGAAAGGCACTTTGGGCATCCCCTATGTCTCGCCTCAACAAGAGGTGGGCAACCAAAAGCGGAAGCTTCAACTCCTTTGCCAACTTTTCTGCCAATTCATTCGAGCAAGGCTCTGGCCAAACCCAGCGGCGTTTTGTCATACACTCCCTCAGCGCTCTAATGACAAGAGTTGGAGCGGCGACTTTAAAACAAAGGACGCCCCAAAATGATAAAGCTCCCTTTCGCAACGAAACCCCCAGGAAACCCCCACCGCTCGCATTCCCGCTGCACATGCCGTCTTCATGTCCACAGGCGTGTCTCCAACAAAAACCGTCTCCTCCGGTTTTACCTGCAAAGCCCGCGCAATCTCCAATGCCGCCGTTGGGTCCGGTTTTTTGGGGACACCCCCGCGCTCCCCGCGAATTTCGGCAAAATTCCACGGGGCCAAAAGCGTCTTGCTCAGCGCTTGAATAAACTCGTCTCCCTTGTTTGACAACACCGCCATGAGGACCCCTTGCTCTTGCAGTTTGTCCAACAAGGCGGGAACGCCTTCATAAAGCCTCACGGACTCCCACATCCACTGGCGGTAGTGTTGCCGATATTTTGCAATGAGCTCTTCTATGGAACCTGTCCACTCCGCCGGCACCGCTTTTTTTGCCAGGACAGAAACCCCTTCTCCAACTCTGGTTTTGTAGCTCTCCCAAGTATGCTCCAAAAGCCCAAAGTCACGGAGTGCACAATTCATTGCCGCGGCAATTCCACAGAGGGAGTCCACCAAAGTCCCATCAAAATCAAAAATAACGGCCCTAAAAAACAGGGCTTCTCCTTCTGTTTGCTTTTTCAAGACGGCACCTCTTAAAGCACGGTTTCCAGCTGTTGTTAGCAGCTGTCGTTTTGAAAAAACATTCTTTATGCACCTAAATTTATATGCGCTTGAATAAAAAGTCCGAATGCGCCTGAATAAAACGAAACCCATTTCGCTATAAGGTGAAGCCTCCCCACCGCTGTTGTAACCCAAGCCAAATAAAGCTAGGAAACCAACCCTATGTCTGCCGCCTGGTTGTGCATCACTCTGAGCGCTCTGTCTTTGGCAAGCTCGCCACCTCAAGTTTTAACTCTTGAAATGGCCATCCAGCGCGCAACCATGGAAACCCAGCGCTCACAACTGACGAAAGAGCAGGAGCTCATCGCTCAAGCAGCCACTACAAAAGCACGGGCATTTTTCTTCCCAACCCTCAGCACCTCAAGCACTTATACCCGACGGGCTTTTGAAGTTGTCCGCGACATTGGAGGGACTCGCGCCACCATCCAAGCTAAAAATGCATTCTCTTCCACAGCCAACCTCCGTTGGACTTTGCTGGACATTCGAGGAATTCCCCTCTATCGCGCCGCCGTCTCTACGCGCGACGCAGGGAAACTTGAAGCTTCAAACCAACGTCGCCTCAATGGCATGGAAGCAGCTGACGCATTCTTGCAAACCCTGGCAGCACAAGCCGTTGAAGAGGCAGCACGGCACCGCATTTCGCTTGCAGAAAAAAATCTCAACGATGCCACATCGCTTCATGAAGCGGGCTTGGCAAGTCTCAATGATATTACGCGTGCACGGCTTGAAAAAGCCAACGCCACAACACATTTGGAAACCGCTGTTGGAGCAACGCTGACTTCAAAATTGCGTCTGGCAACCTTGTTGGATTTGGAATGGGGAAGCGACTACCAACTGCTGGCCCCCGAAGAGTTTCTTCACCAGGCGGAAAACCAAAAACCTCTCGAGGAGCAACCGCACATTGGAGAAGTGCTCGCAAAACGCTTGGACTTTCTGGCGCTGGAAAAACAAGCCGAAGCTTCAAAGTTTTTTGCCCAGGAGCCGTGGATGCGTCTTTTTCCAAGCCTTAACCTCATCGGCCAAGGACGGTTTACGAATGAAACGGGACTGGCCAATCGCCACTGGGATGGAAACGTGAGTTTTGAGCTTAGCTGGACTTTGTTTGACGGAGGACTTCGCTATGGGGAATGGTACGAAAGGCGCGCTCAAGCCAAAATCGCTTTCATCCAAAAAGAGCTGCAACAACGCCAAATCCGTGCTGACCTTCAAATCGCATTGCAAAACATGCACATCGCACAAACCACCCTCCGCCAGGCAACAGCAACCTTGGAGCTTGCTGAGCAAAACATCCGTGAAACCACCGCACTCTACCACCAAGGGCTGACAACTGCCTTGCAGCTGCTTGACGCCTCTGTTCAAAAATTTGAAGCCGATGTGAATTTTGCTACCCACCGCTATGCACTTGGGCTGGCCTTGCTCAACCTCCACTCAATCATCGGCCTGAATGCTCTCGGGCAGCAGGTGGAATTATGAAATATTTTCTCGCACTCTCTTTCATTCTCTGCGCCCTCTCCACTGCTTGTAACCAACCAAAGCAGGAGCAGACAAACGCTCCCAAAAGCAGACAGCCTGTTTTCCCGGTGGAGCTTACCTCCATTGAAGAGAGAAACCTTGAGTTCGTTATTCATGCAGTCGGCTCTGTGGAGCCTTATGAAAGGGTGCAACTGACTTCCCGCGTGCCTGGCGCTGTTGACAAAGCCAACTTTCTGGAAGGTCAGCATGTGAAGGCCGGAGAGCTCATCGCCGAAATTGACGTCAAACGCTATCAGGTTGCCGTCAAATCCGCAGAAGCTGCCCTTCTGCGCGCCAATGCCAGCCAGACAGAAACCAAAGCGGCTTTGGAGCGACGTCAGCTGGCTCAAAAAAACTCCCCGGGGCTTATTTCCACAGAAGAGATTGAGCTGCATAAAGCAAGACATGCCACCGCGCTTGCAGACCAAATGTCCGCCCAAGCTGCGCTTGAGCAAGCCAAGCTCAATTTAAGCGATGCCTATGTACGGGCACCTTTCGAAGGCGTCCTCCAATCCCGGACTGTGCAAACCGGCCAATATGTGCAGCCGGGACATGTTTTGACGACGCTGCTTCGAAAAAACCCCGTCTTGGTGCGTTTCAAAGTCACAGACGACGAAGCCTCCCAGCTCAAAACCGGAATGAAAATTTCCTTCAACGTCGGCAACCACCTTCCTCCTTTTTCGGGTGAAATTTTCTTCGTCGCTTCCTCTGCGGATGTTGTGTCCCGCATGGTTCTGGTTTCTGCCAAAATTGACAACCCACATTCCATCGACATCCCTCTTGGGGCTTTTGCCAACGTCACTGTCTTTGTCGGCAATAAACCCAAAGCATTGGTTATCCCCCAGCTGGCCATCCGCCCCACGGAGCGGGGGTTCCTCGCCTTCGTCGTGGAAAGCGTTGTGGAAAACAACGTGGAAAGGAAAATAGCACGAGAACGCGTCTTGCAACTTGGGCTTCGCACTGTCGATGGCCTCGTGGAAGTCCAAAAAGGGCTCAACCCCAATGAAATGCTCGTCATCCGAGGAGCAGAGGCTTTGAGAGAAGGCAGCCTCGTCTCCGTGCAAACAGCAAAACCCCCAGCCGTTGAATTGAAAGCCACGCCATGAATTTGACAGAAATCAGCGTGCGAAAGCCTGTCCTGGCATGGATGATAATGGCTTCGACGGTCCTATTCGGCGTCGTCGCGGCAACCCGCATCGGCATCAGCCAATTTCCCGATGTCGACTTTCCCACCATCAACGTCTTCGTCACATGGGAAGGCGCCGCCCCAGAAGCCATGGAGCGCGATGTGGTGGAGCCCATTGAAGAAACCGTCATGCAAGTGGAGGGCATCAAAAGCCTAACCTCCGTCGCCAGACAAGGCTCGGCCAGCATCACCATCGAGTTTGACATTAAGCGCAACATTGACGTTGCCTTGCAGGAAGTCCAAACCAAAGTGGCCCAGGCACAGCGAAGACTTCCCAAAGACATGGACCCTGCCATTGTCTCCAAAACAAATCCCGAAGACATCCCCATCCTCTGGCTTGGGCTTTCCGGCCCCTACTCTGACCAGGAGCTGTCGGACTATGCACGCTATCGCGTCAAAGAGCGCCTTCAAACACTCCAGGGTGTCGGAGAAATTACTGTCAACGGCGCCTTGGAGCGAAACATTCGCGTTTGGATTGATGCCAATGCGCTTGACAGGTTTCGAGTCACCGCAGCGGATGTCGTTCGAGCCATCGGCGAACAACACATTGAGTTGCCTTCGGGGTATTTGGAAACACCAGGGCGGGAAATCAGCGTCCGCGTCATGGGGGAGGCCTTTGACTTGGAAACCATTGGCAACCTCGTTGTCCGAAAAGTCGATGGCGCCCCCATTTATTTAAAACAAGTCGCATTCATTGAAGACGGCTTTGAAGACCAGCGTGTCCTGGCCCGCGTCAACGGAGAGCCCGCCAAAAGCCTGGGGATTCGAAAAATGCGCGGCGCCAATGCCGTTGCTGTGGCACAAAGCGTCAAAGCCGCCATGGTTGAGCTCAACGAAGAGTTGCCTGCCGGCATGAGGCTGGAGGTGAACAATGACGCTACAAGGTTTATTGAAAATGCCATTACGGACATTCAATATGAGTTGCTGGTGGCCATTTTGCTCACGGCTTTGGTGTGCTGGCTGTTTCTGGGGAATTTCTCCAGCACGTTGAATGTCATCCTCGCCATTCCCATGTCGCTTTTGGGGACTGTGGCCGTCATTTATTTTCTGGGCTTCACCCTCAACACCTTCACCCTCTTGGGGTTGTCGCTCGCGGTGGGCCTTGTCGTGGATGATGCCATTATGGTGATAGAAAACATCTTCCGCCATGCAGAGCAGGGCAAACCCAAAAAACGCGCAGCCCTGGAAGGTACCGACGAAATTAAATTCGCAGCCCTTGCTGCAACCATTGCCATTGTCGCCATCTTCATTCCCGTCATTTTCATGGACGGCGTCATCGGCCAATTCTTCCTGCAGTTTGGCGTCACGCTGTGCCTGGCCGTCATGTTCAGCTATGCGGAAGCCGTCACCCTCGCGCCTGCTCGCTCCTCCCAAATTCTGAAACTGAGGCACGCAAAACAATCCGCCCTCAACCGCGGAGTGGAAAAGGCATTTGAAACCTTGGCTCGCCTCTATAAATGGCAACTTCAAATTGCTCTCAAATCCCCCTACCTCGTCTTGGCTCTCGCCACCGTGTTGCTGCTGTTTTCAGGTTGGCTCTTCTCAAAATTGCCCTCCGAGTTTGTCCCCTCGCAAGACCAAAGCCGCCTCATCATCCGCTACCACGCTGCTGTTGGCTCAAGCTTGAGTGAAACCAGCGAGCTCATCAAACGCGCGGAGGCGTTTATGGCAAGCCGCCCTGAAACAGCGCGCGTCTTCACCGTCATCGGTGGGTTTACGGGGAGCGTCGCCAGCGGCCAAACTTTTTGGACACTCAAGCCGATGAAAGAGCGCTCGCTTTCTCAAAATGAGCTGGCGGACATATTGAGAAGGGAGCTGCGCACATACCCCGGGCTGCGCGCCTCCATTCAGGACCCTTCACAAAGCGGCTTTACGGCACAGCGAGGTTATCCAATAGAATTTTCTGTGCAAGGCAATGACTGGAATACGCTCGTCGCACAAGCCAACCTTGTGCAACAAAAGCTTTCAGCCTCCGGCCTCGTTGTGGACTTGGACAGCGACTATCGACTTGGCCAGCCGGAGCTGCGGATTATTCCCAACAGAAATGCCGCCATGGACAAGGAAGTCCCCATTGCTGACATTGCAAACACCATGAATGCATTGGTGGGTGGAGTGCGTGCCGGAAAATTCAACTCCCAAGGGAGGCGGATTGACATTCGCACTCGGCTTATTTCAGACCAGCGCACGCGGGGCGAAGACATTGCAAACCTCCGCTTTCGAGCTGCCTCGGGCGAATGGGTCCCCCTCTCTTCGCTTGTCACCATGGAAGAGCAACCCGCCTTCCAGGCGATTACACGCAAAAACCGGGAGCGTGCTATCACCTTCTTTGCCAACCCTGCCCCCAACCACTCTCAAGACGAAGCCCTCAAGTTTGTCGAGTCTCTTAGACAAGAGCTCCCCCCTGGCTACCGCATCGTCTTCGGCGGCGCCTCGGCAACCTTTCAAGAGTCCTTCCAAAGCCTTCTTTTCACCCTCGTCCTGGGCATCCTCGTCGCCTATATGGTGCTCGCGGCGCAGTTTAATTCCTTTTTGCACCCTGTGACGGTGCTCACCATTTTGCCACTTTCAGCAGCAGGAGCTGCCTTCGCGTTGTGGTCCTTCAGCATTACGCTCAATATTTTTAGTTTGATTGGCATTCTTCTTCTCATGGGAATTGTGAAAAAGAATTCCATCATCCTCGTCGACTATGCCTCCAAACAGCGCGACAAGGGACACAATGCCATTGAAGCCATGTTGATTGCAGGCCCTGTGCGCCTTCGCCCCATTTTGATGACTTCCATCTCCACGGGCATGGCCGCTGTCCCCGCAGCTGTTGGCATCGGCGAGGGCTCCGAAACGCGCCGCCCCATGGCCCTTGCCGTCATTGGGGGGTTGGCACTCTCTACCTTCCTGAGCCTTTTGGTGGTGCCGGCCTTCTATATTGTGGCCGACCGCATTAAAAACTATTTGAGCAAAAAAATAACTCGCCCAACGAATGCAGCTGATGAAGTTGACAACGCTGATAAGCTGGCGGAAGTCTCATAAGCATCAACAGGAGCGTGGTGTGCTTTTCCTTGCATGGTATTTTTTGTCTCTGGGCAACACCTCTGTCGTCGAAGCCACTTCCGCCGAGGCGACTGTTGTCGAAACCACCTCCGAAGAAGCCCCAGCCCCGCAACCGGCCAAACTCACCCCACCTGAAAACTCTAGGGCCTCCGGCTTTGCTTTTTATGGCCTCTACCCCCTCTGGGAAGGCACCGGGAATATGTTGGAGCCCCGCCGTATTTATATTGGGAACAACTGGCTCGCCCTGGGCTTCGCCCAACGCTTCTCCGTTGGAATTCGTCCCGTCAGCTTCTTCTTTCGAGTGCCCAATGCTGAGTTTAAAGCCTTGGTTTATGCGCGCGACACATTGAAAGTCAGCATGCAACTGGCGCCTTCTTTGGTTTTGTCGGGAGCCAGTGAGTCTTTCACCTCCAGCACTTTTGTCTCTCGCTTTGACAACGGCCACCACCACCTATGGTTGTTGCCTCTGTCGGCCAATGCAAGCTGGCAACTCCTGGAGGAGTTTTGTTTGCACGCAAGCCTCACCGCCTTGGGTACGCTTGGAAAGCATGTGCCCAACCTTCAACTCACCTTCGGCTTCACCGCTGTTGCTGAATTTATGGCGCATGAAAACCACTCCCTCATGCTTCATTTCGGAGAAGTCGGCTTTTGGCACCATGCGCTTGCCATGCTGGGTGCCTCTTACCGGCTGCATTGGAAATGGCTTAACGCTCAACTCGGGTATTTTTATCGCCTCTCTCCGGATGGAAACCAGGGAGGGCCGCTCATTGCCCTGGGAGCTTTGCTATGAAACGCCTGGCTGTCTTTGGTTGGCTGCTTCTGGCCGCTTGTGATTGGGAGCACAGCGCGTTGATGAATTCCATTCCGGTGCGCCCCGAAAAAACGCCGGAGAAAACCATTCATGTATTTCTTTCTTTGGATGGAGTCGCCTGGAGCGCCGCCCAGGAGGCGAAGCGGCAGGGGGCCTTTTCCAGTTTCCACCTCTCAAAAATAGTGCCTATGTTTCCGGCAACCAGCATTGCCTGCTGGACACGGATTTTGCACACCCAATCCATTCCTGGGTATGAGTATACTTATTTCGACTTGCCTTCAGACAAAATTGAATACTCGGGGGTTTTGGGGGTGCTTTTGCATGCGCTCCCTCACCACAGCCCTCCTGCTTATTATTCCGTCTTCGACGTCTACGCCTCGGAATATTTGGACGCCGTGTGGGGTTATGACACGCCTCACACCGGCATAGGGAAGACGATGGATAACCTCTTCTTCGTGCTCGCAAGCAGGCTGGAAACCACCCACCTCTTTTCCGCTTATATCCTCGAGACAGATCTGCTCGGACACTATGAAGGAAAAGCAGCCGTTGTACAAAAGCTGCACGCACTCTCTGCGCGCATTGAGGACTTCACTCGACGCCACAAAAATTATAACTTCGTCTTCACCCTCTTTGCGGACCATGGCATGGACCATGTCCCCAAAACCTCCCAAAACCTCATCCGCCTTGAGCCTCTGCTGAAAGAAGCCGGCATCCACATTGCCCACTCTTTCCAGGAAGGCAAAGCTTCGCCCTTCCCCTGGGCCATCCCTGTGGAGCATGCGCGCCTCACCTACGCTTCGCTGCACACCATGCCGGGCCAAATTCCTGCCGTCTCACAACGTCTCTCAAACCACCCCAGCGTCGATCTCATTGTCGCCCGAGGCTTTCAACCACAAGGTGCACCCGACAACCTCTCCTGGACAGATCTCTGGAAAAACGGCCTGCGCGTCGCGCGCATCGGCTATAGCCCCGCCGAAAACCGCTATTGGCTGTCCAACGACATGGACATGGCAGCACTCGACATTGCCCTGGAGCCACCCACACTCCCATGGCAAAGCTACCGCGACGAGGAATTGTTTCTGGCCACACTGAACCGCCGCTACCCAGACTTGTTCTTCAGGGCGCGGACTTCTTTGGAAGCCGTCTCTGTGGAATACCCGGCGGATATTCTCCTCTCCTTCTCAAACCAATGGCTCATGCTTGGGTTCAGCTTTCCCTTTGTCTCCCAAAATACCGGCTCCGCAGGCTCCCACGGAGCCATGGACTTGAGCGGCAGCCAGGCCGCTTTGCTGACACAAGCATCGCATGTGCCGCCTGTCATTCGCTCAGATGACTTTTTGAGCTTCTTCCCCGAGTTCCGAGAGTGGATTGCTCAAAAAAACCTCCTGAAGCGTACACCCTTCCCGCCTTTGCGTTATGAAGAAATTTTTCCTTAACCGGTTCCACTTTGACATGAGCGCTTCGTCAGGCTCATGCCAAAGTGAAGCCGGTCCGTTGAAGCCATTCAACGTGGAAACGCTCTATGGGCGCAGGTGCCCAGGCATTTCAACAGTCTACCCGAAGAGGCCAGGGAGGCTTCCCGGTGGGTATGTCCACGGGGTGGCTCCACACAGCTTCGTCCTCATGGTTAAGCATGCCTTCAAACGCAAGGTTGTTGCTTAAAGAAGCGGTACCGGCGCTTCCTCCCAGCACACGTCTGTTGAGTGCCATGTTGTTTCGAACCTGGCCATCTCGGACATAGAGGGTGGTGCTTCCGGTGGCGTCTTCCATCTCATAGTCACTCGGGACATCCACCACCTCGCAATAGCTGCCCGCGCCTACGCCACAGGGGACATTCGCCGGGGCCTTGCATTCCTCGCTGTCGATATTCAACCGACGATCAACGATGGATTGCGGAAAATGCATCAAAAGATGGGCGTTTTGGATAGTGTGAACAGGCCCTCAGGCGGCAAATAAAAAAGCGAAGCAACCTGGCACCCGAAAAACCCGGGCGCAGATTGCTTCGCTGTTTCAGCACTCCCTGCTCACCTAGGGCTGGAGGTGCGCAGGCATTTCAACGGTTTGGCCAAAGAGGCCTGGGAGGCTTCCCGCCAAATATGTCCACGGGGAGGCAGCGAAGATGCTGTGGAAGCCCGCAATGCTTTGCAGCTGTGCGGCACTTCTGTTTTCGCCGTTGATGGAACCTGGGCCTACGTTGGACCAATTGCTGCCTAGCATGCCGCTAAACGCAAGGTTGTTTGAGAGTCTGTTGCCGTTGCTTGCTCCCACCACACGTCCAACGTCGGAAACGCCGTTCACCCTTGGGTTGAGCGCCATGCTCCATCGCACCATGCCACCGAAGTTTTCGCCCACCAGGCCACCAACATAGCTGAGGCCGCGGACAGCACCCGTGGCATAACTGTTTTCCACCGTGCTGTTGCCAGCGCTGGTTCTGTGGTTATAGCCCACCAGGCCGCCGACATAATTGCCGGTGCCGGTGACATTGCCTGTGGCATAGCTGTTTTGCACTGTGCTGGTGCCAGAGTTAGAGCTGGCGTTGTAGCCCACCAAGCCGCCAATACGGCTGAGACCACTGACATCACCCGTGGCATAGCTGTCTGCCACCGTGCTGTTGCCGGAGCTGCCTCTATTCTCGCCCACAAGGCCGCCAACATAACTGTCGGTGGCGATGACATTGACTTCGGCATGGCTGGAACTCACCATGCTGTTGTTGAGCAGCCCCACCAGGCCGCCGACATAGTTCCTGCCGGTGACTGCACCTGTGGCATAGCAGTTTTGCACTGTGCCATTGTTTTGCCCCACCAGGGCACCGACATAGTCCCTGCCGGTGACGCGGACATCTATCAACCCCAGGTTCTCAATCACCGCACCTGCGGCTACATAGCCAAACATGCCTTGGTTGCTGAGAGTAGAAACGTTAAGGATGAGGTTGCTGATGGTGCGGTTGTCACCGTCAAAGCTGCCGGTAAATGGAGTGCCGTTGTTGCCTATGGCCATCCAGGGCTGCGCAGCGTCGAGGACAACGTTTTCAACCAGCCGATAGTGTCGGCTTTGGCCTTCACCTCTGGCATAGGTGTTGAAGGCCAGAATGTTGGCTTGTTTCACCCAAATGGCGCGGCTGCGCACTTTTTCCTGGCCGTCTCGGACTTTGATGGTGGCGCTTCCGGTGGCATCTTCAAGCTCATAGCCCGCAGGTACATTCACCAACGCGAAGTCGATGGTGGCTGAGCCTGTGGGGAATGCTGTCATGCCGTCATAGGTGACAGAAACCGTGAAGACTCTGGTGAGCTGGTCGGTGCTTCCAACAGAAGAGAGCACCAATCCATCTACAGGAACAATGTCCAAGGTCACGCGGTTTGCATCATCACTGGTGACAAAACCGATAACCCTGACGGAGAAGGTGGTGACAAGCCGAATCGGCGAGACGGGTGCTTTGGAAAGGCGCACAACTCGCAGTTCCAAATCGACTGGCTCGGCACAAGAGCCATCCTCAAAGCAGACGTGGTCTTCTTCCTCGCAATAGGTGCCGGCGCCTATGCCACAGGGGACGTTGGCTGGGTCTTCGCACTCGTTTTCGTAGCAGATGCCTTCCGCGCAATAGGTGCCGGTGCCTATGCCGCAGGGGACTTCATCTTCAGGTTTGCACGCCCCGTTGTAGCAGACTTCGCCTGCTTCCTCGCAAAGGGTGCCACCCTCTTCACAGGGGACATCATCCTCAGGTTCGCATTCCCCGTTGTAGCAAACTTCGCCTGCCTCACAAAGAGTGCCTCCCGCTGCACAGGGGACTTCCTCTTCAGGTTCGCATTCTCCGTTGTAGCAAACTTCGCCTGCCTCACAAAGAGTGCCTCCCGCTGCACAGGGGACTTCCTCTTCAGGTTCGCATTCTCCGTTGTAGCAAACTTCGCCT
>Ga0209737_10001087_pt1 | contig 20164 bp, 12 predicted proteins | sample TergutCu122P3_FD_187284 | JGI IMG/M metagenome (GOLD analysis project Ga0209737, IMG submission 187284) | Cubitermes ugandensis P3 segment gut microbial communities from Kakamega Forest, Kenya - Cu122 P3 (SPAdes) (version 2) | ecosystem: Host-associated > Arthropoda: Insects > Digestive system...
CCAATAGCAGCACAGGATCGGCAGTCAATGTGGCTACCGGTAGAACCGATATCATCAACGCTACAGGCCTTGATGGCACAACCGATCGTTTCAGCTATCTGTATGCCGATGCCGGAATCGCAATCGATCCCAACATCTCGATCGGAGATCTGGTATGGCTCGATACCAACGGTAACGGTACCAAGGATGCTACTGAAAGCGGTATCGAAAACGTGGTAGTCAGACTCTACAGGGTCGTGGGTGGCGTTGCGGAGGCAACCGCACTTGCCGCGACGACTACCAATGCGAGTGGAAATTATCTGTTCAGCGGCCTGCATCCTGGTGACTATCAGGTCGAGGTCGTTATGCCATCGACTCGATTGGTACCCGGATATCTACAAGAATTCACTACTAAGGGTGGTACGACGGCAAACGGCAGTACAGGCTCGGCAGTCAATGTGGCTACCGGTAGAACCGATACCATCAACGCCACAGGTCTTGACGGTGCGGCCGATCGCTTCACCTACCTGTTCGCCGATGCTGGAATCAAGATCATTCCGAACATATCGATTGGTGATACGGTCTGGCTTGATCGTGACGGGAACGGCATTCAGGGTTCCACGGAATCTGGTATCCAAAATGTAGTCGTGAGGCTCTACAGGGTCGTGGGTGGCGTTGCGGAGGCAACCGCACTTGCCACGACGCTGACCAATGCAGCCGGTAACTACCTGTTTGCAGACCTCCATCCTGGCGACTATCAGGTCGAGGTCGTTATGCCAGGCAATACGTTGGTTCCCGGATATCTCCAGCGTTTTACAACGCAAGGTGGTACGACTCTGGACTCCAATACAGGCTCAACGGTTGACGCGACTACCGGAAGAACCGGTGTCATAAATGCTACGGGCCTCAATGGTGCGGCTGATCGCTTCACCTACCTGTTCGCTGATGCGGGTATCGCAATCGATCCGAACATCTCGATCGGTGACTTTGTGTGGCTCGACTTCGATGGAGACGGCCTTGCGAATGACATGATCGATGACGGAGCCGGTGGCGAGAAGCTTTGGGGTATCGAAGGTGTGTTAGTCAAGCTCTACAAATATGATGACAATGCAGATGAATTCGTATATCTTGATGAGACCACAACCGATGCGGATGGATATTACCTATTCGAGGAACTCCATCCTGGTGACTACAGGATCCAGGTAATCATGCCTGACTACACATTGGTTCCAGGCTACACTCAGCGCTTTACCACCAAGGGGCTCTCAAAGGCTAATACTTCGCTCGAGTCTGCAGTAGATCTGGATGGTTGGACCGATACAATCGAGGCCACCGGTCTCGATGGCTTGGCCGATCGTTTCGCCTACAAGTTCAATCATGCGGGAATCGCGGTTGATGGAGCAATCGAGATCGGCGATATGGTCTGGCTTGACCGTGATGGAAACGGCTTGAAGGATGACTTCATCACCGTTGATGGCGTCGAGAAACTCGAAGGCGTTCCAAATGTCAGAGTCGAGCTGTATGTTCCAGCACCGATACAGGGTGCTATGGCCTTTGGATTCGCACCGTTTGGCTCTGGCGAGCAGCTTCTCGATACAACGCTTACCGATGAAGATGGTCATTACGATTTCGTCGGTCTGATTCCTGGCGAGTACAAGGTCAGGGTTATCATGCCGGAATATCGTCTCGTCGATGGCTACGACCAACGATTTACCGAGAAGAACGTGTCAAGCGCGAATGACAATCTCTTCTCCGCGGTCGATGCGGATGGTTGGACCGATTGGTTTACCGTTACGGGTCTCGAGGAAGGCACCGATATCGATCGCTTCAACTATCGTTTCTCTGATGCAGGTATTGCGCTTGATGCGGCCCTCAGCATCGGAGATACCGTCTGGCTTGATCGCAATGCTAACGGTATTCAGGACGATAGGGTAAACGGCAAGCTTGAAGGTATTGCAGATGTCACGGTCGAGCTGTTTGAGGGCAACTTTACGACACCGATCGCAACGACGACTACCGATGTTGATGGCAAGTATCTGTTCAGCAGTCTCGAGCCTGGCACGTATCGCGTCAAAGTGACGATGCCGGATCGGACACTGGTCGAAGGTCACACGCAAGCGTTCTTTGTACCCAAGAACAACACGACTGAGAACGGTAGCACCGGCTCGGCAGTCGATGCTGACGGTTGGACCGATGACATCGTGATTACCGGTGCGAACGAACGTCTCGAGTATCTCTATGCTGATGCAGGTATCTCATTGACGGAGATCCCCGTAGTAGTGGACCCACCAAAGAAGGATCCACCAAAAACCACGCCGAAGGCAGGCGATGATACCCAAGGAATGCTTTTGGGCATGACGGCTCTCACGCTGATGGCAGCAACTATTGCTGGTGCAGGTGTCCTACGTCGTCGCAAGGAACAGGATATGCACGCATAGGCGAGGCATAGTTCCAAAAGGGGGTTTTGCAAGGGGGGCGCTGAAAGGCGTCCCCCTTTATCTTGCACCGCTTACGGTTCTTTTCTTTATAATGACTTCCACGCAAGAGTAATGGGTACGCATATAGTAAAATGAAATATTCGGGTTGATGTGGCTAGATGGAGGTGCAAGGGATATGGAATTTATGGAACTCTTACGTTCACTACTCATTATTGCAGGAACCGTTGCTGTGCTCGCATTGGCTTACTTTCTGTATAAGGCGACCAAAACCCTTACAGTTCTCGATTCGACGCTGAAAGAAGCTGATGCGACACTTGCAGAGGTGCGCGCAGAGGTTTTGCCGCTTGCCAATAAGGTCGGTGTTACGATCGATGCTATCAATATGGAACTTTTGCGTATCGATGAAATCATCACCTCTGTTGAAAATGCGACGAAAAAGGTCGAGCATACCTCCAACTCGATATCAGGACTTGTCAATGCGCCGGTTGACGCGGTGGCTGACTTTGCGGGAAGAGTGCGCAGTGTAATCAAAGGGAGGCGCGCGGAAGCTCAGGATGCACGAAAAGTTGAAGCGGCACTTGTTTCGGAATATTATGAGAACGATTTTGATGCCGACGATGCTGCCGATGAAGAGATAGAAATCATAGAATAAGGAACAAGAATGAAAACAGCTGAGATTCGCGAGAGCTTTCTCGAATTTTTCGAGGGCAAGGGATGTGTTCGTGTGTCGAGCGCATCACTTATCCCCGATGACCCTTCGCTTTTACTTACGGTAGCCGGTATGGTGCCGTTTAAGCCGGTGTTTCTTGGGATCAAGAAACTCGATTTTACTCGCGCGACCACTGCTCAAAAGTGCGTGCGCACCAATGATATCGATATCATTGGCACAACCGCACGACACCTCTCGTTTTTTGAGATGCTTGGCAACTTCAGCTTCGGAGATTACTTCAAGCGTGAAGCCATTACGTGGGCATGGGAGTACTCGACCGAGGTGCTCAAGCTTGATCCCGATAGGATATGGGCGACCGTATATACCGATGATGATGAAGCGGCAGAACTCTGGGTAAAGTGCACCGACATTCCGGCGCAGCGTGTCTTGCGTTTCGGTGATGAGGATAATTTCTGGGCTGCCGGTCCCACCGGTCCGTGCGGTCCTTGCGCAGAATTGTTTTACGATCGTGGCGAGAAATATTCCTGCGGTCCGGATTGTCGCGTCAACTGCGATTGCGATCGGTTCGTCGAGTATTGGAATCTTGTATTCATGCAATACAATCGTGATGACAATGGCGTACTCACACCTCTTGAGAATAAGAGCATCGATACGGGGTTGGGTCTTGAGCGCATGGCCGCTATCATGCAGGACGTCGAGTCCGTGTATGAGATAGATCTGATGCAAGACATCATGAAGCTTGCTCATGAGATTACCAATACGCAATATGGCGATGACGAGAAGGTAAACGTCGCTCTTCGGATCATGACCGATCATGCGCGTGCGGTGACATTCCTAATTGCCGATGGCGTTCTGCCCTCTAATGAGGGGCGTGGATACGTTTTGCGCAGGTTACTTCGTCGAGCGATTCGCTATGCTCGTCTATTGGGGGTCACAGAACCGTTCATGGTGTCCATGACGGACAAAGTTATCGAATGCATGAAGGATGGATATCCTGAGCTGGCGCAGCACCGCGATCTTATTGCGGGAATTGTTGCAGCGGAAGAAGAGCGTTTCAGCGCAACTCTTCGAACAGGACTTGCCTATCTTGATCAGGAGCTTGAGTCACTCGCGTCAGGAGAGGTTCTCGACGGTGTTGTCGCATTCACACTTCATGACACCTACGGCTTTCCTTATGAGCTTACCGTTGAAATAGCGGATGAGCGAGGGATTGCGGTAGATGAGGCGGGATTCAAGGCTGAGATGGAAAAACAGAAGACCCGTGCTCGCGCGAGCGCTAAGGATGGAACGTGGGACCTCGGCAACACTCTTTACACGGATCTAGTCAGAGAGTTTGGTAAAACTGATTTTGTGGGATACAAGAAGGATGAGACCGATGCTACCGTGCTCGCTCTCATTCTCGATGGGGCTCGTGTTGACGTGCTGGAGGAGGGTCAAGAGGGAGAAGTCCTCCTTGATTGTACGCCGTGTTATGGCGAGCAGGGTGGTCAAGTGGGGGATTGGGCCGTCTTTACTTTGGCGGATGGAAGATTCTTCAGGGCTACTGACACCAAGGTAAGCGAAACCGTGCAACTTATTCATGCAGGTTCGATGTGCAAGGGTGCTTTGTCCGTTGGCGACAAAGTAGTCGCTAAGATCAACCGGACACGCCGTCAGCGTATAGAACGCAATCATACGGCGACGCACCTATTGCATTGGGCTCTTCGCAAGGTGCTGGGCACTCATGTCACACAGGCGGGAAGTCATGTCGCAACCAATCGTCTGAGATTCGATTTTACGCATTTTGAAAAATTGACACAAGAGCAACTTAATAGTATCGAGTATGTCATCAACGAGAAGATATTCGACAATGCTCCCGTGCGCGCATATGAGACCTCACTCGAGACTGCGCGCGAGCAGGGAGTGACAGCACTTTTCGGTGAGAAATACGATGAGTTCGTGCGTGTTCTCGATATCGATTCATTCAGCAAGGAACTATGTGGTGGTACCCATGTGGGTCGTACCGCAGAAATAGGATTTTTCAAGATCATCAGCGAATCTTCGGTTGGTGCCAATATGCGTCGTATAGAAGCGGTAACCAGTAAGGATGCATACAATCATCTCGATCATCATGACCGCATACTGCAGGAGGCCGCAGCAACGCTACGTTGCGCACCCCAAGATGTGGGGGAGCGGGTTGCGGTACTGGCGAGCAAGCTGAAGGAAGCAGAAACGCATCTGAAGCAGGCGTTGAGCACGCATTCCGCGCAGAATGAGAAATCCCTTGATGATATTACCTATGAGGTGAACGGGTATAAAGTAGTCGTCGATAACGTCGACCACCTTGGTGCCGCAGACCTGAAACCTGAGTGGGATCGCATTCGTTCCCGGGGAATCGATGCTGTTGTTATCATCGGTGTGGATAAAGATACTCAAAAAGCAATCTATATGGCCGCTGGAAACGATGCCGCTGTCGCACGTGGGTTTGATGCGGGATCCATGATAAAAGAAGTCGCCTCGATCCTTGGTGGACGAGGGGGAGGGAAGCCGACGATGGCGCAAGGTGGCGCGGATGAGACTGCACACCTTGGCAAGGCGCTCGGACGAGTGAATGAATTACTGGGAGTGCTCACTTAATTATGGGACGGATCATGGGATTTGACGTTGGTCGCAAAAGACTGGGAATTGCCATATCCGATGATTCGGCACGGGTCGCATCTCCCGTGTCCGTGCTCGACGTAGAAGCCCTGAAGGCGGATCGACGTTCCTTGATGCGACTCATGGAGGATTATGAACCTGAGTTGGGTGTCGTGGGCCTTCCGCTCACACTCAAGGGCGAAGAGGGCGCGCAGGCCGAAGCGGTTCGTGAGCTGGCAGAGCAGTTGCTCGGCCCCCTTGACTTAAAACTCGTCTTTTTTGACGAGCGCCTCTCTTCGAGTGAGGCGAAACGAACGTTGCGTGAAGCAGGCGTGAAGGAAAAACAAGCGCGTGGCAAAATTGATATGATAGCAGCTACGCTTTTTCTGCAGGCATATCTCGATAATATGAAGGTGATACACAGTGAGTAGTCCAGAGTACCGTCCAAGCACTTCTCGAAGGAGTGACCGCAAGACACGTCAGAGCAGAATAGCGCCGTTAACCGAACGACCGATGCGAGAGAGCCGTACCGCTCCGCTGGAGAATCAGCGTGCGCGAGATACCCAAGCAACGATGCGTTCACTGCGGCAGCAAACGATAAAGCCGAAAAGGGGAATGGGGCCGGCAATCGCATTGGTTGTCCTCGGCATCGTCTTCTCGATCATCTTCGGCGTGGTATTCGGTGGCTGGTTCTTGCTTGTCCGTTCACCGGGTCCGAAAGTCGAGGCAGGTCAGGAGGTCGCGGTTATCATTCCCGATGGTTCGGGAGTAAGCGATATTGCTGACATTCTTGTTGAAAAAGGCATTGTCGCCAATCCGACGATGTTCAAGATTATGGTGCGCATGAAAAGTGGAGGCACCATCTTTCATGCGGGGCGCTATATGATGATCACCGGAAGCGGTTATGAGACCGCTATCGCAGCATTGACCACGCCACCGCCACCGGCCGATGTGGTGAAAGTGACGATTATCGAAGGGCTGCGTATCGATCAGGTCGCACGTAGTGTCTCTGAGCAGTTGGGGGTTTCCGCTGTCGAGTTTGAGGACCGCGCAAAGAGTTCCGCAGCATTTTACTCTGAAAAATACCCTTATCTGGCGGATGCGTATGAGAATTCCCTTGAGGGATTCCTGTTTCCGGACACCTATGAGTTTACGGCTGACGCAACGGTTGATGAAGTCATCGAGCGCATGTTGGCTCGTTTCGATGAAGTGATCAAATCAATGGAAGTGCCTGCGGATAAACTTGATCGCCATGGCATTCAAGGGCTTGTGACCATCGCCTCACTCGTCGAGAGAGAGGCAAGCATAGCCGATGAACGTCCTCTTGTTGCGAGTGTCATAGAGAATCGGCTCGCACAATCGATGCCGTTGCAGTTCTGCTCGACCGTACAGTTCCTTCTTCCGCCCGAGCGATTAACGGATTTGCGCCTGAGTGATGCGGATACAAAGATCGACAATCCGTTCAACACATATATCAATCAAGGATTACCACCGGGACCCATTTGCAGCCCGTCGAAATCATCTCTCGCAGCTGCCCTTAATCCGGCGCAAACCGATTATCTTTATTTTGTGTTGACCGGCAAAGACGGCTCACAGACCTTTTCGCGCACATATGCGGAACATGAGGCAGCTTATGCTATATCCTTGGAGGTGTTCGGGCAATAATGGGTTTTCCTAACTACTATGTGGAGTCGGTATTAGTTATACGCCCTGATTGGCTGAGAGAAAAAGGGACAAAGACAGTTCTCCTTGATTTGGATAATACGGTCTTGGCACGCGATCAGGAGGATATGGATCCCGCGATCGTCGCTTGGATCGAATCGCTCGAAGAAACGGGCATTCAAGTTTGTCTCGTATCGAATGCATGGTTCGGACGCGTGCCCAAATATGCGAAGAGACTCAATCTTCGCTATGTTGACCATGCGGTCAAGCCTCTTCCACCCGCATTCATTCTGGCGCTTTGGAAATGCCGATCGTGGCCTTGGCAGACGACCATGGTGGGCGATCAGCTATTTACCGATGTGTTGGGCGGGACTCTTTTGGGCATGATGACTATCATGGTGCTTCCTTTGGCAGAATTCGACCTGAAGCATACGCTTATGCTCCGTCATCTTGAAAAACTTATCATCCGCGACAGAAAGCCGCTCTCAAGCTTATGACACAACAGTTCGCAGTCATCGGAACTCCGATTGAGCACTCGTTGTCGCCTTTGATTCATAACGCGATATTCGAATATGAGGGTCGGGATGCACAGATGACGGCAGTCGATCCGAAAGCACCCGAAGCCCTCAAGGGCTTGTTGGCGGAATGGCTGGACAGCCGAACGTATCAAGGCTGTGCGGTTACGGCTCCCTATAAACCTCTTGCAGCACATCTTCTGGGGACACATTCTGAGGTGGTTAAGACACTTGACGCTGCTAACACATTGACTTTGCCCGATGATACGGACAGCTGGAGAATCGACAATACCGATGTAGCTGGTTTTACCCATGCGGTTCAAGAGTTGCTCTCGCCCCTTAAGTACCGGACATTCGTTGTGTTTGGCACAGGTGCGACGGCACGGACCATTATTTATGCACTGATTCAAGGGGGTGCGGCAACTATTCAGGTGGTTGGGCGATCGATTGAGAAGGCAGAAGAGTGCACAAGCATATTCTCCGATCACGGTGATACCGACATACTCGTATCAACTGTTCCCTGTGGTAAGCACTTCGATTGCGCCATCAATGCCACCACACTCGGACTTTCCGCACACGACGAACTCGTATTTCCCATCTCATGGTTCGAAGAATATGCCGCGCATGTTTTTGACGTGATGTATCGACCCACGGGTACGACGAGGCTGATTAACGCCTGCCGACAACGGGAAATTCCGGCTCTCGATGGTCGCTCCATGCTCTATGCTCAAGCCGTGGAGCAGGCAAGACTATGGGGTGCGACCTCATCGAGTGAAGAGCTGATGCGTGTCATTCGTGTTGCGTGCGAAGGGGATGTGCTATGAGAGCACGCTTGAGGAAACCCATTGCACTCATTGGATTTATGGGTGCAGGGAAATCAAGTGTGGCGGCTGAGTTATCCCAGCGGCTGCAATGCGCGTTTATCGACCTGGATGAGGTAATCGAAGCTGCTTCAGGATTGACTGTCGCGCAGATATTCGAGCATCACGGAGAAGAGATATTTCGCAATTTTGAGACAGAATTGCTCAAAGCTGCCCTTGCCGAACCTGAGCCTGCGGTCATCGCATGTGGGGGAGGTATCGTTCTCGATGAGAGGAATATCAGCTCTCTTAAGTCCGATGCGTTCGTTATCTACCTTGAAGTATCGGTGTCAGAAGTGATTGATAGAATCGATGATTTTTCTACTCGGCCCCTCATACAGGGAGTCGATGGGCCTGAAGAGATCGCGGATCTTTTGATGTCACGCGAAGAGCTCTACGAATCCGTTGCCGATCTAGTGGTCGATACGGTCGGATTGGACGTGTCTGAGGTATGTGATGAGATAATGATGGCGTTTGAGGCAGGGGATTATGAACTATTTCACTCGTAAGAAATTCGGCAATGTGACGCGCATGGATATTGATGTCGGAGTCGCTGAATACCCTGTGTTCGTGGGCGATAATCCGACGTCGATGTTTGTCAAATACATACTTTCCGCCGATCAACCGAATAAAGTGGTTATGATTGCCGATGAGAATACAGCAGAACTTTTCGGATTGATGTATGAGACGGCATTCGTGTCACAAGGAGTCGAGGTCGTTGCCTTGACGGTGCCTGACGGTGAAGCGTGCAAGACGTGGGAGGTCGCAGGACAGGTCCTCGAAGCGATTGCCGCTGCAAAGGTCGATCGCAATGATATGGTTATCGCGCTCGGCGGAGGAGCAGTCAGCGATCTTGCCGGCTTTATCGCGCATACGTATATGCGCGGGGTCAGATATGCGATTATCGCTACAACACTACTTTCTATGGTTGATGCATGTGTGGGCGGAAAAGCAGCAGTCGATCTTAGGGCGGGCAAGAATCTTGCCGGCGCATTCCATCAGCCTATCGCTGTTATGGCGGATATGCGCTGTCTTGAGCATCTACCCGGCAAGGAGTTTCGAAGCGGGTTGGCCGAAGCTGCAAAGACAGCGTTTCTCGATGGTGATGAATTCACGTCATGGTGTGAGCAGAATGCGACTGGCCTGGTGGAGCGCGACAAGGCGTTATGCACCGATCTCGTGCTTCGCTGCATTGAATTCAAGGCAATCGTGGTTGCAAGTGATCCTGAGGATCATGGCGCACGTGAATGCCTGAACTATGGACATACGCTGGGTCATGCCATTGAGCGTCTTGCGGGCTATGGGGTCATTCCTCACGGGATTGCCATTGCTGAAGGTATACGTTTCGCATCTCGTGTATCCGTACAGGTATCGGGTGCGTCGTTTGAGACGGTTATGCGCCAAGATGCGCTTCTTGATACTTTCGGTATCGAGCCGATAAAGGAGAGATGGTCGCCCCTTGAGGTGATGGAGGCAATGCTCGCGGATAAAAAAGTGCGCAATAATAAAATACGCATGGTATTACTGCAAGATGTAGGGCATTGGGAGGTCGCGGAGATTAGCGATGATATTATTTTCGAGCATCTGCGCGGATGGGAAGCGAGTGGGTCTCAATGAAGTTCCTTGTTCTGAATGGTCCCAATCTCAATATGTTGGGCACACGCGAGCCTGAGGTGTACGGCACAGAGACACTCGACGATCTCATGGACAAGGTCAAGGCGTATGCCAAGGAGCGTGGAGTTACGATTACCGTCTTCACCTCGAACTCCGAAGGTGATCTTATCGATCAGATTCATCTTGCTCCTGCACGCTACAAGGGAATCGTATTCAACCCTGCTGCCTATACTCATTACAGCTACGCGCTCAGAGATGCGATCGCCTGCATTGATATTCCAGTGGTGGAAGTCCATCTATCCGATATCGAATCTCGTGAGGATTTCAGGCGTACGAGCGTAATCGCGCCGGTATGTCTTGCCCAATACGCGGGAGAAGGTGTCAGAAGCTATCTACGAGGACTCGATGCGCTTATCGATCCGCTTGTGAATAAGACAGCCGAGAAACTTAAGAATGAAATATAGCGATGGATTTACGTACAACATTCAACACAATTAAGGCGGAATTCGAGCAGGCGCAAGATGCGTTTGGGCTCGCTATGGTTCCCAGTCGATTAGCGCGCATCCGTGAAGCCATGAAAGACCAAGAGCTCGATGGTTTGATAATCAATCACTGGGCAAACGTCGTTTACGCGACAGGGTTTGATGGAATCGCAGACATCGAGAACCCCCATATCGCCCTGATAACTGCTGATCGCGCAATCGCTTTCATCGATTCTCGTTATTATGAAGTCGCCAGTACCCAGGCAGCGGCAGACCAGTGGGAAGTGATACTGGCACGACATGAAGTGCGGGAAAGGGCTGTCGAGCTGATAGAAGATCTTTCGCTTGATCGAATCGGTATCGAAGAGACGATGAGCTACGTTCAGTTCCTGAAATGGAGAGAGGCGTTAGAGCCCCGAGAGAGCGCGGCTACGCATCGTCTGATAGAGGATGTGCGCGAGGTCAAGGACATCGATGAGATCGCACGCATCGCGCAGGCTCAGGCGATTGCCGATGAAGCTTTTGCGCATCTGCTGGAATACATCAAGCTAGGAATGACTGAGCGTCAGATTGCATTCGAGCTTGAGTTCACGCTTCGCAGACTTGGCGCGGAGGCATTGGCATTTCCACCGATTGTCGCTGCGGGAACCAATGGTTCGATGGCGCATGCGAAGCCGAGCGATTACGTGTTGCAGAAAGGCGATCTTGTCACACTCGATTTCGGCGCCCAGTACGGAGGCTATAAATCCGACATGACGCGCACGATTTGCATCGGTAAAGCGAATGACCTGCAAAAGAGGGTGTACGCAACGGTATTAGAGGCGCAAATAGCAGCATTGGACGCAATCAAGGCTGGCAAAACCTATGCGGAAGTCGACGCAGCAGCACGGGACATCATTAATGCGGCTGGCTATGAGGAAGAGTTCGGGCACGGGACCGGCCATGGGGTAGGGCTTAACATCCATGAACTTCCCAATCTGTCTCCCAACTCAGAAGGTGTTTTGAAAGTAGGCTCTGTAACAACTACCGAGCCGGGCATCTATATCCCAGGCGAACTTGGAGTCAGGATAGAGGATATGGTAGTCGTAACGAAGAATGGATCCCACAATTTAACGGCTTCACCTAAAGAATTGATAGAACTCGACGTATAATAAGACCAACGCATTAGAAACCAAAGGAGCGCACCGTGTCAATCTCAACACCTCAATTCAAGTCCGGTATGTGCATCATGCATGAGGGAAAACGTAAGATCATCGTTGACTTTCAACATGTGAAACCAGGCAAGGGTCCTGCGTTCGTGCGCACAAAGCTCAAGGAGCTCGAAACGGGCAAGATCGCTGAGTACACGTTTCGTCCTCAGGACAAATTCGACGATGTGCGTGTTGAGAACAAGAAGATGCAGTATCTCTATAACGATGGTACGACATACTATTTCATGGATAACAATACGTATGAGCAGATCGAGATGGATCCCGACTTCATCGGAGATGCTAAAAGATGGCTTCTCGAAAACATGGAAGTCGATGTGCTTACGGCCGATGGCGAGCATATCGGTGTCGAGGCACCAATGTTTGTTGAGCTTACGGTAACCGAGACCGAGCCAGGATTCAAAGGCGATACCGTGCAAGGTGGCACGAAGCCTGCGACGCTTGAAACGGGCACCGTCATTCAAGTACCGATGTTTATCGACATTGGCGAAAAACTTCAGATCGATACGCGTGAAGGCGGACGCTACATCAAGCGCGCGTAATCTTTTAGCAATTACACACATCAGTTCGTTCACATAAAACCGACAAACTTGCGTCGGCCCTATCAAACTTGCGATAATACGAGCAATTGGTTGCCTATTGGCGCTTGTTGGCATGATTCGGAGAAATACGAACTAATCAACAATAATAAAGTTTTTGCAATTCTTGTTAATCAAGGGCTGCGAAATGGAGTCTTTATACATAAGGAAGACTTTTTAGCAGCAAAGACATCTGGGGAAGAGAGGTCACCATCGTATCCGCATATCTGAAACATATCGACATCTATGATGCTGACGCAGTCGAGCGTTTAGTACGTCGCGTTCGCAGCAACCCGGATCAACATTACTCAGAATTCTATCAGGCTTTCTGGGCTGATTCTTATAGACTTGCGTACGGGATACTCGGTAATGTGCAAGATGCTGAGGATACTGCGCACGCAGCACTTACTCGCGCTTTTGACAGGCTCGATACGCTCGAGGAACCTCGCGCGACACTCAAGTGGGTTCATAGAATCGTAGGAAATGCCGCACGCGACCATTATCGCAACGAGGATCGTCGTATGGCAGGATTTCATCATGCGGATACCGATATCAGCGAGATGGAGATGTATGCTGAGGTACCTGAGGCCTTGACAGGCACCGATTCATTGCAATCGCATCAGGCGCATTCTCATCATTTACCGGATGAACTGGTCGCACGCAAAGAGGTCAATCGTATTATTTTCAACCTTGTCGAAGAATTGCCGCCCAGGCAACGGCAAGTCGTTATGATGTATTACTACGCCGAGTTATCCACAAAAGAAATCGCTGAAGATTTGAACATGGATAAGAACGCGGTAGGCGGGTCACTCTTTCGTGCACGAGAGACTCTTAATGCACGTATTCGAGAGGTCGAAGAAACTCAAGACATTCATTTGTTCGGCGCGACTACGCTTCCTTTGATGCAGGTGCTCAAAGAGGCAGCGCAAGCAGAAATTGAACCTCCCGTCTCATCAGTAGGCGGTGCGTCAGATACCTCAGGGGCAATGCGGAGCGTCGCTTCCCAACACAAGAGCCCGATGCTATCCCTCAAGGGGGTGGTGGCAATCAGTGCGACGACGCTCCTGCTTCTTGCAGGAGGGGTCTATGCCCTCAATAGCAATACGCCTGATCTTGATGATGTGGCGGTAAGCATGTTAGATACTTCCTATGAAACAACACAGACCGCAAAGAGACCCGCTTCACCAAATACGGACCCGAAGCCTTCCGCGGATGATTCCCCAAGTATTTCCGATGCAGACGGGAGCGACAAACCTTCCCCTGTCGCTCCCGCTCCTCTGTATGAAATAGTACCTGAAACACAAGATGATTGTGAGTTCTTTATCGAGTTTACGGAACCAGCACCTCCTGCACCCTCCGAGGTGATTTCGGAGCATTTGCGTATGCCAGGCATTGGATCCCTCGTGCGCTTCGGCGTGATTGAGGGTACTTTTGCCGTGTGGGAAGTTACCGCAAAAACCGAGACCACACTCACGATGGCGGCACTTCAGGATACTCCTGTATTGGACAGCGTGTTATCACCTTCCGAAAGAGCAACGATTCTGAATTCCACTGGCACCACAAGACCGACGATACAGCTTGACGGATACAGGCTCAATTTTGTAATCAGGGATGGAGTTTGTTATGCCGAGCCGATTTGATATGAACAGACGAAAAGATAGAACAGAAGAAACAAAAGGGAAGGACAGAGGGATGAAAAACAACACAACACGATACAAGAGGATAGGACAACTGCTTGCAGTTGTCATCACCGTATGTGCGGTTGCAGCACTCACACTATCTTCCCTTACCTCAGCATACGCATCAGGGGGCATACCTAATGCGAATGGCACAAAACTCGATATGACGCTTCGAAGTGGTAGTTTAGGGATGAACTCGATTGCATTTACCGAGTATCCCGCAGGAACTCCCATCAACTACAACATACAGCATCAGTTGTCATTCAATCTCAATATCAGTGACAGAGAGCCGGCCGGTGGTGTACGGACCATTCAGTTCGACAAGCCTGTGAACTCAACTGTTACAAATATCGCCTCATCGAATTGGAGCACCTATGTCCAATCGATGACGGGAAATAACGCAGGCAGCACACGCGTGACGATCACTCTCAGAAACTCCGAGAACCAGCAATTCAACATCGGGTGGACTCTCACCTATGACAATTCGAGGACCCTGACAGAGACCTTTGACTACCAACCGACGATGTATGTGGATGGTGTTGAAGTCGTAGCCGCAAATGCAACATCGATCTTTACCGATACCACAACAGATATGTACTGCGGTGTTCAGGTAGCTCCATTGAGAGGACTAAATGGAAATTCCGCTACTTTTCTTATCGACCTACCTTCACGCCAACAACCTCTGGCTACCCAGTCAGCACGGCCGAATACGCAATATACTATGCGCCCAATGATTTTCAGTCACCTTCCAGCTTATGCAGCATTTAGTGCAGCCGGCAATAATGTCGCGACAAATGGCAATGGCCAACGTCTGACTGCTCTTTCATACTCGGTGACTCTTCCTCTTGAGGCGGATCTTATTTCCTATAACACGAATCGATTCGCTCTCTCGACAGAACCGAGCGGGCGCACGACACTCACGGCACTCAATATTCCACAACCAGCGGCAGCTACCACGCAAGCGAATTTTGCAAGTTACTCTGACCTAATAATGGCACCTGAACTTGGATCGATCGTTGTCTCCTACAATCGCATTCCAGACGGGGGAGCGACTACCTATAACTACGAAAGCCGCGTGTGGGGCACGCGCTTTGATGGAACCACATTTGATTATTCAAACCCGCTCTCGCAGCATGTATACAACCCGACTCCACCTTCTATTAATCTGTTTGTTGGAACAAACATCGTTAATCCCCGGTTCCTTGGGGCAAATACTGCGGGGTTCAGAATAGATCTCTTTACTTCTAATCTGTTGATGCCGGGAGATACAGTACGTCATGCCTATATGGTTCATAACAACAACTGCGAGGCTGACCTTCAAGACATCAATGTCACGGTTCCCTTCAATGGCGATATTTGGGATATAAATGATTTTGTCATTGGGTTCAATACGTTAGGCTCTCCAATTATCGATCGCATTGATTCAATGACCTTTACCTACAGTGACGGTACTGATTACACGGTCCCATTTAGCGATGCGACAAAGTTCAACCAAGTGAGACTTGCAGGAACCGCAAATGACTGGCGGGGGCAACCCGTAAGTCTGGATATGCCTTCGTGGTATATGAATGGAAAGCCGGCAGGTATCCATCTTACTCAAGTCAGTCTTAAGATAAACAGCATTCCTGCCACAGGTAGCAATAGTGGCATCATGTTTGGGTTTACGGCCACACTTCGCACTGAGCGGGTAAGTGACGAAACTCCTATCGCTCCTGGCCCCGGTGTTGTGACAAACGGAGCGAGAACCGATATTACCGCAAATGCCGTCTCAGCATGGGATGGCACTACCTCGACGGGCAACCGGACCGCAAGTAGACAGATGAACATCACGCCCTACCATAGTCCGGTACTTGCCAATCAGCTCTTGACGGTTGCCAACAGCAATCCAGGGACTACTTTGGTGGGGTCAACAGTCTCGGCAAATTCTCAGATATTTTTTATTGCAAATCCCACCAGCGGAGCTGACGGCAATATCGCATGGCACCCACTCATCAGAGTCCAAAATCCCACCATCCATCTCGTGGTGCCTCAAGGTTGGCCGATCAACTTCACATCGTTGGAAATCGGAAGTGACGGAGCGACCGCGCAGGCTGTGCCTTCGACATACACCACGCTTACTTCTTCGCAATACACCTACCTCGGCATGACCCCAAGGTCAGATCAGAATGTCGACGTATACTCATGGCGATACGATGGGGATATGACGATCGATCAGTGGGGTTTCAGACTCAATTTCACGATGGGTATTCCCATCGATGTATCAGTTGCCTCAGGCGCCTTCTATGAGATATTTGTCACCGACAGCAATAATCTTTTGGAAGGAATGTCACCCGGGTCGCGCCTGGCTGATCGTCTTGACCTAGACAATAACGGCTCGACAACCAACATTCTCTATGGCGCAAGAACGAATTTCGCCCTCAATCCAGTCTTTGTCTTGACGGCCCAAGCTCTCTCGAACGGTGATCTTGATGGCTCGACTTTCAGGCGGGATGCGGCCAATGTCGGATTGCTTAACGATGCCAATCTCTCGCGGACGCAAGACTCAGGGACGGTTCGCTTCCAGCTTGCCAATACCTTTGCCACGCCTATGACAATCGGATCGGGATCATCCTATCTTGTAACTCCCGTGCTGGGAGAGACGGGTGATTTCATTCCGACTCTTACCGGGATACGTCTTACCTCGACAACAAACAATGTCTTAAGTGATGTTACGGCAGCGACACCGGTCTATTTCACAACAAGTCCTCTTGCCGCTAGCGCGCCGGTCGGCTCATGGACATTACTTAATCCAGCGACTCCTGCAGCAGCAGTAGGTGCGACCGCATTCAGGGTCGATCACGGGCTTCTTCCCGGCTCGACTATTTTCCGTGCTGATTTCGACTATGATGTGCCTGTGGGGGCAACTCACAATCAGATGGCACGTTGGCATGTGTTCTCAGATGTCTCAGGTGAATACAGCTTGCAGAACTACGCAGGCTTTCGTGTCGTACGCCCTGCGGTGACGGTCAACTACTACAAGGACTCGGTTGGAGTATCCAACCTGTATGCGACAAGTACTGTCGCATCGACCTACAACACGCCTTGGACGATACCTGCAGGCACCAATGCGAGACAGCTGTCCTACCAGCTTCCCGCAGGCTATGAGAATCCCACCCAGCTCGGAGCTATTCCTCGTCTTATGGCAGACTTCCTACCGGGAACTGCTGATCCCAACATCATAAACGTCGTAGCTGACAAGAGGACCGATCTGACATACGTCATCGAATACTACATCGGCACTACCTTGGTAACTGCGACCAAGATAGGCGATAGTCTTCCATTCGGGCCTTTCACCACAGGAGACAGTATCCCTGCATCAGCGATCACCGCATTGCTGCTTGATGCACAGAAGCCGGCTGTGGGATATAACAGTGGCGTGATCCAGACGAGCATGCCTTATGTGATGACAGGCGATAACGACGTCATCAAGGTGCTCTATACACCACTGAACAATCTCACAGGATCGATCAGTTACTACAAGGATGCGGTAGGTCTGCCGGGACTGATCGTCACTGATGCCCTGTCCAATCTGGTGTTCGGATCTACCTATACACCCACCCAGGCTCAGATAGATGCGCATAAGCCTGTCGGGTATACCGCCACCATCACACCGACCTCTCGTACAGTAGGTATGAGTGGCAACACCTTCGAGGTGCTATACCTTCCCACTACGAACAATACCGCAACGGTGCGGTATTGGAAGGATTCTGTGGGTGTGGGCAATCAGTTAGGCAGTGATGTATCTTTGACGGGCCTTACCTTCGGGGTGCGCTATGACGCGTTAGGCATCGATGTCGATCTACTCAGACCCACAGGATACCAGGCAGGAGTCATACAAAGCCCTGCCACAACGATCACCACCGTTGGGGCAAACAACATCATCGATATCGTCTATTCACCACGTGATGATCTGACCTATATCATCAAGTACTATCAGGACACCTTCGATGCATTGGGTTACATGGCAGGTAACGACTCATCAGCCCAAGGTCCTGTCACCTTCGGGACTCGCGTGCTGCTTAGCATCGCGCAACTTAACGCGCACAAGCCTTTCGGGTATCAGACCGGAATACAGCAAGGTGACGCGTTGGGTTATCTGATTCAAGTAACGGACAACGTCATATCGGTACTCTACCTGCCCGAAGGTGCGGTTCCCTATACCGTGCGCTACTACAAGGGTTCTGTCTCACCGGCAAACGAGATCGCAGGTACGATGGTCACGAGCACCGCTGTGTTTGGCTCCACCGTCACCGTGACCGATATGGCCGCTAAACAGCCGGCAGGTTATGGTCCGGGCACTCAAAGTTCAGGTCTGATCTCCTCAATGACAGAAAACATCATCAATGTGACCTACCCACCACTGTCTAACAACAACGTGGATGTGGGTTACTACATGGAAGGACTTACTGCTGGTACCTACTCTTTGATAGTGACCGATACGATTACAGGATTTACCACCGATGCGACTCTCACTCTTCCCGCAAGTGGTGTGGGATCTGTCAATCACAGACAGCCGGAAAACTTCGCGGCTGGAGTGATACAACCGCAATCCGACTCTATCGTCAAGCCAGGCACCTCGCATGTGATCGTGCATTACGATAGGCCTCGCAACCTTGCAGGCTCGATCAGCTACTACAAAGATACGGTAGATATTGCAGGATTTATCCAAACAGATGGTCTTACCAACCTTGTGTTGGGTGCCACCTACACACCAACGCAGTTGCTTATCGATGCGCATAAGCCCACCGGTTATGTCGGCACTATCACGCCTGCGTCCAAAACAATAGCGATGAGTGGCAACACCTTCGAGGTACTGTATCTTCCTTCCACCAATAACACAGCGACAGTTCGCTACTGGAAGGATTCTGTCGGTGTGGGTAATCAACTCGGTGCCGATGTGGCGCTTACCGACCTTACCTTCGGTGCGCGCTATGACGCGTTAGGAATTGATGTCAACCTTCGTCAGCCTGTAGGCTATCAGGTAGGCATCATCCAGTCAGCTGCAAACACGATAGGGATAGTTGCTGCAAACAACATCATAGATATCATCTATCTACCCAGAACAGATCTTGAGTATACGATCCGTTACTATCAAGACACACTCGATCTAGCCGGATACATGATAGGACAAGATGTGGGACCTGTAGGTCCTGTGACCTTCGGATCACGCGTATTGCTCAACATCGCGCAACTGGATGCCAAGAAGCCTTACGGATACCAATCAGGTATCCAGCAAGGGGATGCGTCTGGATATCTGATCCAAGTTTCCGGTAACGTCATATCCGTACTCTACCTACCCATAGAATCAGTTCCTTATACCGTCAGGTACTACAAGGGATCTGTGGCAATAGCTAATGAGATACCGAATACCTCTGTTGAGGCAACAGGCACCTTCGGTGCCACCATTGCGGTAACCGATATGGCGGCCAAACAACCGGCAGGATACGGTCCGGGAACCCAATCAAGCGGACTTTTGTCCTCTACGACCGAAAACATCATCAATGTAATCTATCAGCCACTGTCTAACAACAACGTCGCTGTCGGATACTACATGGAGGATGTCACAGCCGGACAGTATTCGCTGATCGCGACAGATACCATCTCAGGATTTACGACTGACACGTCTTTGGTGCTTCCTGCAAGTGGTGTGGGATCGCTCAATCACAGACAGCCCGCCGACTTTACTGCAGGAGTGATTCAGGCAGGTAGCGACACGGTAGTGCAACCAGGTACCTCGCATGTGATCGTGCATTATGATAGACCGCGCAATCTGGCAGGTTCTATCACCTACTATCGCGATACGCAGGATAGTGCAGGGCTCATA
>Ga0209737_10001088_pt1 | contig 20158 bp, 19 predicted proteins | sample TergutCu122P3_FD_187284 | JGI IMG/M metagenome (GOLD analysis project Ga0209737, IMG submission 187284) | Cubitermes ugandensis P3 segment gut microbial communities from Kakamega Forest, Kenya - Cu122 P3 (SPAdes) (version 2) | ecosystem: Host-associated > Arthropoda: Insects > Digestive system...
AGCCGGTGAAATACATCGGCGTATGGTGGGAAATGATTACCGGAAAAAGCTCGTGGTCTTATACGGACGACCTGCCAAGCGTACAGTTGGGAATAACCGATTATACGAAGGTAAAACCCAACGGACGTCATGCCGCCAATACAGCCCATGTAAAAAAATACATTGATTTTGCCGCCCTGCACGGTTTCGATGCCGTGCTGGTCGAAGGCTGGAACATCGGATGGGAAGATTGGTTCGGAAATTCAAAGGATTATGTTTTTGATTTCATGACACCTTATCCCGATTTCGACTTGCAGGAGATACGCCGCTATGCCGAAAGCAAAGGGGTGAAGATGATGATGCACCACGAAACCTCCGCCTCTGTTCGCAATTACGAACGGCACCTCGACCGTGCCTATCAATTCATGAAAGACAACGGCTACGATGCCGTAAAAAGCGGTTATGTGGGCAACATAGTTCCACGCGGCGAATACCATTACAGCCAATGGATGAACAACCATTACCAGTATGCCGTTCAAAAAGCAGCCGATTATGGAATTATGGTCAATGCGCATGAAGCGACCCGTCCGACCGGAATCTGCCGTACCTATCCAAATCTAATTGCCAACGAATCGGCTCGCGGGAACGAATATCAGGCTTTTGGCGGCAGCAACCCCAATCACGCGACTATTCTTCCTTTTACGCGATTGTTGGGTGGTCCGATGGATTATACGCCGGGCATTTTTGAGATGGATATTTCCAAAATCAATCCGGACAATACCTCGCACGTCAATTCAACGCTGGCTAATCAATTAGCGCTATACGTAACCATGTACAGCCCTTTGCAGATGGCTGCCGACTTGCCGGAAAATTACAACCGCTTCCTTGACGCTTTCCAATTTATCAAGGATGTAGCGTTAGATTGGGACGACAGCAAATACCTGGAAGCCGAACCGGGCGAATACCTCACCATTGCCCGCAAAGCGAAAGGAAACGATAACTGGTTTATCGGAAATGTTTGCGGAGAAAAAGGCTTTACCTCAACCATCTCATTCGACTTTCTGGAACCGGGTAAAAAATACACCGCAACTATTTATGCCGACGGCAAGGATGCACATTACAAAACAAATCCGCAATCCTATACGATTCGAAAAATGGAAGTAACAAGTAAAACGAAATTGACACAAAAGTCAGCTCCGGGCGGGGGATATGCGATTAGTGTTGTAGCGAAGTGAAAGCTTGCGATTGCCCCTGTGCTGGCACTGGTCACAGACCAGCGCCAGTCTAGGGGCTACTATAGCGATAATCTTCCGCTCTGAAAACCAATCCTTCTTCAACCGGATTTTGATGTATAATTTTGCTGTTGGAGATATTCTTTTTTTGTGTAAATTTGTATTTTCGGAAAATTATTTTACAAACTACTAATATATATATGAAAATGAGAAATATAGGAATACTGATTGCATTTGTTTTTTTAAGTTTTGCCGGATACTCGCAACAATATGAAGGGCGGAACTATTTGGGAGCAGAGTTATACTCCAGTCAACTGTTCCGGTTCGGGAGGTTTGAAGCACGCATGTGTATGGCAGCGCAATCGGGAACCGTCAGTTCCATGTTTCTTTACCATAACGACTCGTATATGGGAGCGCCGGAACCCTGGAGGGAAATCGATATAGAAGTACTGGGAAAATCGCCTTCAAGATTTCAATCCAACATGATTACGGGAGTAGCGGGAAAGCAGATAATGAGCGAACAACATCATGAACTTGGATTTTATGCCAATGCCGGCTACCATACTTATGCTATTGAGTGGACACCGGATTATATCGCCTGGTTTGTAAATAACATTGAAGTAAGGCGAGCGAAAACATCCCAGGTAACCGATCTGCGCGACACCAATTTAGGTTTGCGTTTCAACCTGTGGGTTTCTTCGGAAACATCCTGGGTCGGAAATTTTAATCCTCAACTCTTGTCTGCACACCAGTTTATAAACTGGGTAAAATATTACGAATACACTCCCGGACAAGGAGATAATAATTCCGATTTCAAATTAAGTTGGCAAGACGATTTCAATACCTTCAATACCAGCCGTTGGAAAAAAGGAAATTGGACATTCGATGGCAACCTGACTTATCTGGCGCCATCAAATATCAATGTAAAAGACGGCGTTTTGATCATCAGCCTGACGGAAAAAAACAGCCCGGGTTTTTCGGGGGATGTGCCGGAAGACAACAATCAGGTAAGCATCATTGAACCACATTCCTCCACTTTCAGGGTATATCCCAATCCGGTAAAAGATATTTTATATGTCCGGTATCCTGTTTTGGAAGACGAACAAAAAAATATTCAGGTATATAATGTTTTCGGAAAATTGGTACAGGAAACAAAAGACGGGAAAATTGATTTTTCCGGATTACCAAGTAGTATTTATGTCGTAAAGGTGAAAGACGAATGGGTAAAAGTTGTAAAACAGTAAAAAGTCTATAAATGAAACCGCTTGACAGGTTGGTTATCCATAAAAATATTTCTTATTTTCCTTTGTCAAATAAAAAATTCTTCTTACTTTCGCAGGATTTTAAAAATGAAAGTTAGAAAGAGAAATGAAAGTTCCGGTTTATACATTCAATGATGAGGTTGGCATAAAGAGTTGGGATTTTTGTTTTTATTATAAAAGCTAAATGCGTTGGTGTTTTCCCAACGCATTTTTTTTGAAATCTGAAATTAAAAATTTGAAATTATATATTTTATCAAGATGTTACAAGAAATTAAAAAAGTCGTTTTGCTCGGATCCGGAGCATTGAAAATCGGACAAGCGGGAGAGTTTGACTACTCAGGTTCGCAAGCGTTGAAAGCAATGAAAGAAGAGGGTATCAATACGATATTGGTCAACCCGAACATTGCAACCATTCAGACTTCCGAAGGGGTAGCGGATAAAGTTTATTTCTTGCCGATTACCCCGTATTTTGTGGAAGAAGTGATTAAAAAGGAAAAGCCGGACGGCATCCTTTTGGCATTCGGAGGACAAACAGCATTGAACTGTGGAACAGAATTATACCTTTCCGGAACATTGGAAAAATACAACGTAAAAGTATTGGGAACATCGGTAGAGGCAATTATGATTACCGAAGACCGCGACTTGTTCGTGAAAAAACTGAACGAAATTGATGCTAAAACGCCTATTTCACAAGCAGTTGAAAATTACGAAGATGCTTTGAAAGCCGCTAACAAAATAGGATTTCCGGTAATGGTACGCTCTGCCTACTCGCTTGGCGGTCTGGGTTCGGGTATTTGTAAAAACGAAGCTGAATTTGCCGAACTTTGCGAAAGCGCGTTGGCTCACTCGAAACAAATCTTGGTGGAGGAGTCAATAAAGGGATGGAAGGAGATTGAATTTGAAGTGATTCGCGATAAAAACGACCATTGTTTCACGGTTGTTCCGATGGAAAACTTCGACCCGCTTGGTATTCACACGGGCGAAAGTATTGTAGTTGCACCGATTATTACGCTTAATCAAGAGCAAATTGATTTGTTGCAAGACGTGGCTAAAAAAGTGGTTCGCCATATCGGAATTGTGGGCGAATGTAACATTCAGTATGGTTTCAACGTTGAAACTAACGACTACCGGATCATTGAAATCAATGCTCGTTTGAGTCGATCGTCGGCGTTGGCTTCCAAAGCATCGGGGTATCCGTTGGCATTCGTGGCTGCTAAATTGGCATTGGGTTACTCGCTCGATCAAATCGGGGAAATGGGTACGCCAAATTCAGCTTACGTAGCTCCTTCGGTCGACTATATGATTGTGAAAATCCCGCGTTGGGACTTGACAAAATTTGCAGGTGTAAGCCGCCAAATCGGAACCGGAATGAAATCGGTGGGTGAAATTATGTCTGTCGGAAAATCGTTTGAAGAGATTATCCAAAAAGGTCTTCGTATGATTGGACAAGGTATGCACGGTTTTGTGGGCAACCGCGAATTGGACTTCCCGAATCTTGACGACGAATTGGCAAACCCTACCGACTTGCGTATTTTTGCCATTGCAAAAGCGCTTGAAGAGGGTTACACCATCGACCGCATTTACGATTTGACCAAGATTGACAAATGGTTCTTGGGTAAATTGAAAAACATTGTTGATTATGCCAAAGTACTTGCAGGATACAAGAAAATCGAAAACCTTCCGGCTGACATAATCAAAGAGGCAAAAAGATTAGGATTTTCAGATTTTCAGATTGCCCGGTGTGTTGAAAATCCGGCAGGAAACTTGGAAAAAGAATCGCTTCGTGTGCGTGCCGTGCGTAAGAATGCCGGTATTTTGCCGTCCGTTCGCCGCATCAACACCATCGCGTCCGAACATCCGGAGTTGACCAACTACCTCTATATGACTTACGGAACGGAAGGTTACGCCATCAGCTACGACTACAAACACGACAAAACAGTTGTTGTGCTTGGCTCGGGCGCTTACCGCATCGGCTCGTCGGTTGAGTTTGACTGGTGCTCGGTAAATGCCGTGCAAACAGCGCGTAAATTGGGTTACAAATCTATTATGATCAACTACAATCCGGAAACCGTTTCGACCGACTACGATGAGTGCGACCGCCTATATTTCGACGAATTGAGCTTCGAGCGCGTACTCGACATCATTGACCTTGAAACACCGAAAGGGGTAATCGTATCGGTGGGCGGACAAATTCCAAACAACTTGGCAATGAAACTTCACCGTCAAAATGTGCCGGTATTGGGTACTTCGCCGATTTCAATCGACCGCGCCGAAAACCGCCACAAATTTTCGGCAATGCTTGACTTGCTCAACATTGACCAACCGCGTTGGAAAGAGTTGACTAACTTCGACGAAATCGGAAAATTTGTTGATGAAGTAGGTTTCCCTGTCTTGATTCGTCCGTCTTATGTGCTTTCAGGTGCAGCGATGAACGTGTGCTACGACAAGGAGCAAATGGTTACTTTCTTGCAAGCCGCAGCCAAAGTTTCCAAAGAACATCCGGTAGTTGTTTCCGAGTTTTTGCAAAACGCCAAAGAAATTGAATTTGATGCTGTTGCCAAAAACGGCGAGGTAATCGAATACGCCATTTCCGAACACGTTGAGTTTGCCGGCGTACATTCAGGCGATGCTACGCTTGTTTTCCCTGCGCAAAAAGTCTATATGGAAACAGCAAGACGTATCAAGAAAATCAGCAAGAAAATTGCGAAAGAACTTAATATCAGTGGTCCTTTTAATATCCAATTCTTGGCTAAAAACAACGATATTAAAGTAATTGAGTGTAACTTGCGTGCATCAAGAAGTTTCCCTTTTGTGTCAAAAGTATTGAAAAGAAACTTCATCGAAACGGCTACCAAAATTATGCTGGACGTACCGGTAGAAAAACCAGATTCTTCTACATTCGACCTTGATTACGTGGGTGTGAAAGCCTCTCAATTCTCCTTCGCCCGCTTGCACAAGGCTGACCCGATTTTGGGCGTCGATATGGCTTCCACCGGCGAAGTGGGCTGCTTGGGTGTTGATTTTGACGAAGCAATCGTCAATGCGATGCTCTCCGTAGGCTATCACATTCCGAAAAAAGGCATCTTGGTCTCTTCGGGCGATGTGAAAGGAAAAGTGGATTTATTGGATGCTTGCAAAATGCTTGGCGCACAAGGTTACCAACTTTACGCTACCGAAGGGACACAAAAATTCTTAGCTGACAACGGTGTCGCTGCAACTATCGTGAGCTGGCCTGATGAGACAAAACACAAAAATATTCTCAAGCTCATCGCCAACCACGAAGTGGATTTGGTCATCAACATCCCGAAAGACCACACGAAACGCGAATTGACCAACGGCTACAAAATCCGTCGTTCTTCCATCGACCACAACATTCCGTTGATTACGAACGCTCGCTTGGCAAGTGCTTTCATTCAAGCATTTGCTAATACCAAAGAGGCGGATATTCAAATCAAGAGCTGGCAAGAGTATAAAAATAGCTAAGTTTGAACCGCGATTTTAATAAGATTTACAGGATTATCAAGATGATAAAATTTTGGTAATCTTGTAAATCTTACTAGGGACATTCAGAAAAAAAGTAACGTATTGATAGTAAACTAGTAGTAGGCTGTCATTTTCTGAAAATTACCCCAATTTTACCCATAAAAGTGGTAAAATTGGGGTAATTATAATATAGTAAATATTTGCAGGAGATTCCGAGTGAAGCGTAGCGGAACGAGGAATAACCGGTTTTTCTAAGAACGAGGGAGAGCGATAGGGACGGCAAAGCCGTCCCTATCGCTCTCCCCTATCCTCATCATGTGAAAGTCATTCCGACCGGAGGGAGGAATCTTCTGCAAACTGAGCCGTTATTTCAAAATTTTCCGCATTTACTGAATTTCCTTTGCTAAAATCCTGGTTCAAGACAAAAACGAAGTTGCGAAAATGCAGAGTTAATCTATCCTCTTGCATTTTCGCAACTTCGTTTTTATGCGTTAGCGAGTCCTTCCGCTCCCTCCGCCGGAATTTGGTCGTTGAGCACCGCCGCCGCTTAGTTCTCCTCCGCCCGGTGATGATTTGCCCAAGGTGTTGATACGGTAAACAAAATGAACCATACAGTAACTGCCTAAGGTGTTGTATTCGGTATCTCTCATAGATGTTTCGCTGATGGTGCGTATCAGATTACTTTGTTGTTGCAAGATGTCATAGACTTTGAAACGAACGGTAGCAGCGTTATTTTTCAAAAAGTTCTTAGAAACGTGCGCGTTCCATATCATGTTATTCGTGTTAAATCCTTCCGAGTATCCGGTGAAAATGCGGTAGTTGATGTCGGTCGAGAAAAACATATTCCAGGGTAGGTTGACATTGGTATTTCCGCCAAATTCGTAATCGAACGTTTCGCGGTTGCTGCTTGTGCGGATGCTGTTTTGCGCAAACATATAATTCACGGAGGCGTTGAGCGTAACATCCAGCAAGTCGGTACGAAAGCTGCTTGACAAGCGTTCTCTCAAATTGAATGTATGCGTGGTGCTTCTGATGGCATCGCCCGGAAGTCTACTGTCTTGTTCATTGGTAAAAGAAACTTCGTCGGTATAGCCAACCCTGGTGGTCGATGATACGGTAATTTTACGGTAAGGGAGCGGTGAGCTGAACGTAAAAAAAGCGTCGGCATTCCAGTTTCCGTTCACGTTGAGCATAAGCGATTCTTTGCCGCCGGTTTCGGTGTTGTAATTCACTTGCCGGGTCACAGCATTTAACGTGTTGCTGAAATTTCCGTTCAGGGAGTAGCTCCGTTGACTTTCGCTAATGAAATTACTGTATCTCAACGAGACTATATTCCGGTACGAAGGTTTCAAATCAGGATTACCGAATTGCAGGTTGAGCGGGTCGCTGATGTCGATGATCTCTTGCAGAAATTCCACATTGGGTGCACTGCTCTGTCCGCGATACGTTACCATAAGCATCTCTTGTTTGGAAAAGCGGTAACGCAAACGCAAGTTAGGCGAAAAATTAACCACTTGCTGCTTCAAATCTTTTCCGGTATTAAGTCCTACGGTCGTTTCGCTTTGCGATGATTGCGGTTCGAGCGAAAAACCGATGTTGTAATTAAGCTTGGAATGTTGCCCTTGCACGTTGGTTTCAACCTGATGCGTGTTGTATTGATTTTTTACCTTGTTGCTCAACGAATCGGAGTAATTGTCGAGCACATCGTCCAAATAAACAAACGCGCTTGCGGTCGAATTTCGCTGTTGATAAGCATACCTGAATTGGAGGCGATAGTTGGTCGAAAGCGGTTCCGTGTAAGAGCCTTGAAGGCGGTAGGTCAGTCCGTTATTATCTTTATCCGTGTACCAATTTTCGATGTCCTCCCGTTCAAAAAAATAAAAATAAGTGTTGGAGTTAGAGTAAACGTCCGATGTGTTGTCAAAGTAAATCATACGGGCAGAGAGGGAAAAATTTCGTCCCTGTTTGTTCAATCGGCGAACATATTGCAGATTTCCGTTAAATTCCGCGCTATTACCATTAAACTCTGTAACAGACTGTTTGTAGTTTACCGGCTCACGCAAACTGTTTGTAGTGCGCGAACTTCCTGCACTCGACAATTCGGTTTTCGCATACGTTAAGTTTGGTCGGAAGGTAATGGTTGACATTGAGTCGGGTTTATATTCCATTTGGAAATTAACCGACACATCGTCTCGTGTTCTTAGCGAAGAAGAGGTATCGGCACGGTATGACGAACCGTTTTGCAAGAAGGTTTCCGTGTTGCGTTTCATCCTTGCATCGTTGTCCGAACGTCCGTATTGCACGCTTCCTCCCAATTGTATGTTGTTTAAATTTTGTGCAAAAGTACCACCGATTATTTTAGATGAGGTAATTCCCGCACCGGCGGTAGAATTTCCCCGTCCGCCGGAACCTGTATTGGCAAGCTCGGAAAATCCTTGATTATTGGTGTTATTCATCGAGGCAATAACCGAAACATTGGTATTTTCCTGAAAGCGGTTGATTGTTCCGCCCGCCTCGTATCTCAAATTATCGCTCGTACCACTTAATTTACTTCCCGTACCGGCAAGTACATTTCCAAACCAACCTTGCTTCATTCCCTTCTTTACGGAAAGATCAAGCACGGTCTCCTCATCGCCGTCGTCCATTCCGGTCAGGCGGGCGTTGTCGCTTTTGCGGTCGTATGTTTTGATTTTTTCCACCATATTGGCAGGTAGATTTTGCAATGCCACTTGCGGGTCATTGGTAAAAAATTCCTTCCCGTCCACCATAATTTTTTTAATCTCTTTGCCGTTGACATAGATTTTCCCGTCATCCTTGATTTCGGCTCCGGGAAGTTTCCTGACCAGCTCCTCCAGCGCGGCTCCATCGGCAACCCGGAAGGCAGCGGCGTTGAATATGGTGGTATCTTCTCTTACTACAATCGGAATTGCCTCTGCAATAATGACTGCCTCTTCCAGCAAAACGGCATCCATATTCATCGTGATTCTTCCGATGTTAACGTTTTCGGACTTTACGCTAAACTTTTTATCAAAGGTTTCATACCCGACAAAAGACATTCGCAAAAAATAGTCGCCCGGCGTTATATCCGATGAAATGGTGAAACTTCCGTCCATTTCGGTAATGGTTCCCCTGAGATAAGTACTGTCGGGCAACGAAAAGAGTTGAATATTAGCAAAAGGCAGCGGAAGATGATCCTCGCCGTCTAAGATTTTTCCCGATATGGAAATGGTATTTTTTTGCGCAAATGTAACGATTGGAAGAAGCAAGAACAGGGATAAAAATAGTTTTCTCATAAAAAATTAAAAGTTAAACGAAAGACTGAATGAAGTTATCCTGCCGCTGCCGTCCCTGAACAGGGTAGTCAGTCCGTAGTAATAACTTGCATTGATACTGAATCTACTTAACAAGCGCAGGGAAGTTCCTGCTATTAATCCTGCCTGACTTGTATTGATGGCAGAGGCAGCATTATTACTGTCGGACGAATGTAGAATTTGCTCATAACGAACACCACCGAAAATATTCATCCCGACAGATTGTTGCTGAAACAATTGGTATCCCACCGTAACGGGAACGGCAATCGAAGTCGTCTTAACGTAATAGTTACTTTGATACCTGAATTCGCCCCATCTTACGCTCACTTCGGGTTTGATGTATGCTTTTTGTTGGTAAAAAAAGTGCACATATCCGGTTCCTACAAATCCGGAATAACTTGTTTGCCCGTTGACATTATGGAGTTCCACACCACCGTGGGCATTTCGTATGAGTTGTTGTACGACCTCTTGTGAAGTAGGGCTTGCCGCCTGCAATCCGAGTGAAAACAGCCACGCGGCGATGAAGAGTATTTTTTTTGCCATTTTTTATCTATTTTTTTCTTAATATAAATATGATGTTAAGAGATGACTTTATTAATAGCTGATATTAGTCGCAAATAGGTTTCGTTTCTTAATTCGGATATTTTTTTTAGTTTATGATGGCATTTGAGCAAGTAAATTATCCCATTCTTCATCTTCTTTGGAATCCCATTCTTTTGCTAATGAAGACAAAGATAGCTGAACAAACGGCATTTCTTTTGCTTTTATAGGCATACGCAAACGTTTGGTACTGCTAATTATTCCACCTAACTGAATAGTCAATTCTTTCAATAAATTCAACTTTTCGTCAGATTGTATTTGTATAACTAATTGTGTCATAAAATAATATCTTGATTATTAAGAATGCAATGTATATTTTTTGAGAGATAAAAAAACATCTTCTGTTCGGAAATCCAAATCGAAGATGTTTTATTCCATATATTTAGAAAAATATTATTTTCCTGTCTCTATATCAAATCCGGCATTTTTCCAAGCATTAAAACCTCCCACCAAAAGAACTGAATTTGCTTGTCCGAATCCGATTTTAGAAATACGCCCCGCAACAATTTTATCAAGGACCATTCCACCATACATATATACCGGTCTACTTCTGTCAAATTTTGCCAATACTGCTTTTGCAAATTCACCATCATTTGACGCTGTGTTTTTGGCAGTTGCCGGAATATTTATCGCACCCGGAATATGACCTGCTGCGAAATCTTCAGCCGAACGAAAATCTAAAATTTGTGCACCCGGAACAGAAATTTTCTCTTTAAACCGTTCAACATTTGGTTCCTCCGTGTGAGGTCCTAATTCTTCCTCATCACTACCACCTTTACAAGAGTTAACCGATAAAACCAACGCCGAAGCGAATAAAAGTAAAAAAAATGCTTTGAATGTTTTCATTATAAAATCCTCCTTAGTTATATAAATTATACGATATTTTTTGCTAATTGCAAATATATTAAACTTTTCATTATTGAAAAAATTTATCAGTGGTTATTTTTTAATGCGGAAGTTTTTCAATCAGTTGAGATAAATATTGTTTCTCTTAAAAATATCTTCTACAAGTAGTTGAGGGTTACGTTTAGACATAAACTATATCTTTTTCTATTTCTTTAAAATATTTATCTTTTAATCCTTTACGGGAAACGACATCTACTTTCCGGTTTAATTCTTTTTCAAGCAAATCGGATAAATCAATAAATTCGATACCAATGGGTTGGGTGAAATTTACAACAATATCCACATCGCTCGAATCAGGAACAAAATCATCACGGACTATCGCACCGAATAATCCGATTGTGTCAATGTGGTAACGATCTACCAATGTAGGTTTCAATTTCCGCAATATCTTTTTCGTATTTCTTAAATAGACTGTCATATCCATTCGATCTTGTTCTTACAAAGTTATTCTTTTTTTAAACTTTTCCAACTCTTCCGAAAAGATTTTTCACACGTATATTTTTTATTCTCATTCGTGCTGTTTTTTTGCCGATGTTTCCACCCTTTTTGTCTCGGGCAATGTTTTATGCCTGATTTCCACTTGTTCTACTACATTTCGGGCAAGGTCGGCAAATGCTTGTCCGGTTATACTTTCGGGATTACAAGCCACCGGCACACCGTTGTCGCCTCCCTCACGGATGCTTTGAACAATCGGGATTTGCCCTAGCAAAGGAACATGCAATTCTTCTGCCAATTTCTTACCGCCCTCTTTTCCAAAAAGATAGTATTTATTGTTGGGCAATTCGGCAGGGGTAAACCACGACATATTTTCGACCAAACCAAGTATCGGGACGTTTACCTTATCTCCGGTAAACATACTGATTCCTTTACGGGCATCGGCAAGGGCAACTTCTTGTGGGGTAGTAACTACAATTGCTCCTGTTATTGCCAATGTCTGCACCATTGTGAGGTGTATGTCGCTCGTCCCCGGTGGGAGGTCGATGATGAAAAAATCCAATTCACCCCAATTGGCATCGGTAATCAGTTGTTTGAGTGCGTTGCTTGCCATACCTCCGCGCCAAAGGACGGCGTTGTTTGGTTCAACAAAAAAACCGATTGAGAGCATTTTTACGCCGTATTTTTCTTCCGGACGGATTAAATTCCGGTCGCCAACCGGCTCCAAATAAGGGCGGGCATCTTCCAACCCGAACATTTTGGGAACGGACGGACCGAAAATATCGGCATCCAATAATCCTACTTTATACCCTTCAATAGCCAACGCCACAGCGAGATTGGATGAAATGGTCGATTTACCGACTCCTCCCTTTCCTGATGAAACCGCAATGATATTTTTCACTTGCGGAAGCGCTTTTTCGGGCGCTTTCGGAATCTCATTCTTAAAACGAACCGCAATATTTCCCTTGATTTCAGCATCGGCGCCGGCATACATCAAGACGGCTTGTTCGGCAGCTTTCACTAACGATTTGGCAAACGGGTCGTTCGGCTTGTCAAAAACAAGGGAAAATGAAATCTTGTTTCCGTCAATGCGAATATCGTCGTCGACCATTTCGGCGGAAACAATGTCGATACCTGTTCCGGGGTAACGGACGTGTTTGAGGGCATCGAGGATTAGTTGGGGGTAAAAAGCCTCCCCCCGACCCCCTCCACAAGGAGGGGGAGTGGAGCGTTTTTTTATCATTTGTACAATAATATATTATTTTTCAATTATCAGAAGAACCTTCGGGCTTAGCCACTCCCCCTCTTGTGGAGGGGGTTGGGGGGAGGCTGATTATCTCATCCATCACTTCCTCCATACTCATTCCCGCAGCGCTTACTTGTTGAGGAATAAAACTTGTCGCGGTCATTCCCGGATTGGTGTTCACTTCCAACAGATAAATCGTTTCGTCTTTGGCGATGATGTAATCCACTCGGATAATTCCTTTGGCTTCAATGATGTCGTAGATTGAGGAAGTCTGTTGTTGTATTTTTTTTGTCAGTTCTTCCGACAAGCGGGCAGGGGTGATTTCCTTTACCTGTCCGTTGTACTTGGCATCGAAATCGAAAAACTCGTTTTCGCTGACCACTTCCGTAACGGGCAGTACTGTTTTTCTGCCTTTTGCTTTGTATATGCCGCAGGTTACTTCTGTTCCCGACAGAAAACTTTCCATAATAACTTCGTCGCCTTCAGTGAAAGCCAATTCGATAGCAGGGAGCACTTGTTCCGCATTTTTTACTTTCGTCACGCCAAAACTGCTACCACCGGCATTGGGTTTGATAAAGCAGGGAAGACCCAATTTTTCTACTACTTCTTTGGCAGAAATGGATTCTCCTTTGCGAAGTAGAATGGATTTCGCTACGTTGATACCGAAGGATTTGAGGTAATTGTTGCAAAAGAACTTGTTGAAGGTCAACGCTGCTGCAAGCACTCCACAGCAAGAATACGGAATTTCGAGCATATCGAAATAGCCTTGCAATTTGCCGTCTTCCCCCGGCATCCCGTGAATGGTTATGTAGGCAAAATCGAATGTGATTTTCTGATTGTTAAAAACGAAACTGAAATCATTTTTATCAATCGCTATTTTTTTGCTATCACATTCCACTGTCCACTCTTTTCCGATGATAGTTACGATATAGAGATTGTATTTTTCTTTATTGATGAAAGAATAAATTCCCGCCGCACTTTTCAGGGAGACGACTACTTCCGACTGATTGCCGCCGGCTACGATTGCTATGTTTTTTTTCATATCTTTAATTATAGTTACTGCAAAAATATTGTTTTTTTAATCAACTGCAAAAATCTAAATTTAAAAACAGATTTTATATATTTGCCGGCAATTCGATATCAATCTACGCAAATGTTTAGACGCGCTGTTTTTTTTCTGTTTATTGTTGTTGGGAATGTTACTTTTTCCAATGCCCAATTGTATTTGGAAGATGAGACGAGACAGGTAGATTCAACCGCAAGTTACACTCAAACAGTCTTCGAAGGAAAGATTATCCGTGAGATTTTTATTGTAAATGAAACATTTTCCAGACCGGCAGTGCAGGACAGTGCTGATACAAGTACAAGAAGTATCCAATTAGGTCGCTATTTTCACATCAATACTCGTTCGTTTGTTATTCGTAAATTGTTATTATTCAACACAAAAGACCGGATTGATTCATTGCGAATAAAAGAATCTGAACGTTTGATTCGTGCCCAACGGTATATTGATCGCGGGAGCATTGAGGTCGTACCGATTGCCGGTTGTGCGGATTCGGTTGATATTCGGGTGCTTGTCCGCGATGCGTTCGGTCTTGTTCCGGAAGGGCAACTTTCGACTTCACGATTTGGCGTTGGATTGAAAGCTATCAATCTGCTGGGTTGGGGGCATCAGATTCGTGGTTTTTATACTTGGAATCGCGATGTCGAACTGAATAATTACACATACTCTTACGATATTCCGAGTATTGCTAACACGTTCGTCAATTTCAATGTATTGTATCACAGCAACTTAATAGACACTACAAGTGCCAAGCGACTTTCGTTTCAAAGACCGTTTTATTCATTTTTTACTCATTGGGCAGGCGGCGTTACACTTATGCAAGAATCACAACAAAGTAACGTGTTTTTACCCGGTGTTGTCGATCCTGTTTTACAACGGTTACAATATGACGAACAGGACTATTGGGCGGCTTATGCACTAAGATTAATGAGGGAAGAAAATCAACGTCTCGTCTTGTCGGTGCGCTATTATCGCATTGATTATACGGAAAAACCTTTACCGGAATTTGACCCTCTGCGTATTTACACCGAAGAGAATCTTTATTTGCTGGGTGTTGGCTTCTCGGAACGGAAGTATAAACAAGAGCGTTATTTGCTGAGGTTTGGCTATATAGAGGATATTCCTGTTGGTCAGGCGTATAATATTATCGGCGGCATTCAAAACAAAAATGGATTAAACCGTTTATATTTGGGAACAAGTTTATCACGCGGACAATACATCCAATGGGGATACATAGAAATGTTGATCCAGTTGGGGGCTTTTTTTAACAATGCAAGCGTACAAGAAGGCGTTTTTAGAAGTGAACTTAACTATTTCAGTCCGCTAATTGAAATAAATGGATGGAAAATACGCCATTTTTTTAGACCGCGATTGCTGCTTGGAATCAATCGGCTGGCTACCGATCGAATAACCTTGAATGATTATTTCGATATAAGAGGTTTCAACAGTATCCGTCCTTTTGGCACACACAAAATGGTCGGACATTTGCGAACGAGCGTTTACACTCCATACGCTCCTTGGGGTTTTAAAATCGGAGGCTATCTTTCTTATTCGATGGGTATGTTGGGTGACGACAAGTCTAGATTTTTCAGTGGGGTGTATTCTTCCTTCGGTTTGGGCTTGATGTTTCGCAACGACCGCTTAGGTTTCAGCTTTTTTAGCGTGGGTCTATCCTATTTTCCATACGTTCCGGACGAAGGTTATCATATTTTCAACCTGTACGAGTCTAAAAAATTCAATCATCACGATTTTGACATCAATAAACCGAATATCATTCGGTATAGGTAAATTATAGAATTACAAGTAAAGAGACTGTCTAAAAAACTCGTCATCCCGCGCTTGACGCGGGATCTCCTAAAAAAATAATACTGATTATTAGCGGATTGCGGGTCAATCCCGCCGCTCGGCTTTGCCGCTTGGCTCTGCCAAGAATGACGGATCGTCTTTTTTGACTTTTAAGACAGTCTCTTGCTTTTATTACTTCGCCTCTTCCTTGATAAAAGCCCCTTGTTTGGTAAATGTCAATTCAACGTTGTTCGGCTTATTCAAAGCAATGCGAAAACCGTACCCTTTGCGTTCTATTTTGCGAATGGTTTGGTTAGGATAATTCGTTTTTACGTAATTTACCATTTGTTGAGGCAACGTTTTCATAATGGATTCGGGAAATACGTTCTTTTTGACTTTTATCTCTTCCCAAATTCCTTTGCGATCAAAATAGATTTCTACGCCATTTTCCAAATTCACTTCGTAATCGCGGTCTTCGTCCTGTTCAATTGAAACAATCTCTATTCCGTCAAAATGTTTATTCAAGAATGTCTTTGCGTTTGAAGGCAAACTATCGGTATTCAAAGCGGTGCAAGCTCCCAAAAATACCATCATTCCGAAAAGGAAAAAACAAAAATTCCACAATTTTACTTTTTTCATACACTATTCTGTTTTGTGATAAATAATATTTCAAAGATAAAATTTTATATTTGTAATTTTATATGTTTGAGTAAAAAAATCATATTGTTATATGAACGACCTTATAAATCAGGCACAAGAGGATGCTGTTGAGTTGCTGAAAAATCTGATTTCAATCCCTTCTTACAGCAGAGACGAGAAGGAAGCGGCAGATTTTCTACAAAGACACATCGAGGCGACAGGATATATCTGCGGAAGAAAAGGGAACAATGTGTGGGTATTAAGTCCTGCTTTCGACACTTCCAAGCCTACTATTTTGTTAAATTCGCACATAGATACGGTCAAACCTACGCAGGGTTGGAGCCGTGACCCGCACATTCCGACGGAAGAAAACGGACGATTGTACGGCTTGGGTAGCAATGATGCAGGAGCTTCGTTGGTCTCGTTGTTTTACGTCTTTACCACGTTGACGGCTAAGGAACAACCTTATAACTTGATTTTTGCCGCCTCAGCCGAGGAAGAGGTTTCGGGAAAAGAGGGCGTTGAAAGTCTGTTGCAGGAAATGCCGCGAATAGACCTTGCCATCGTGGGCGAGCCGACCGGAATGTCGCTTGCTGTTGCCGAAAAAGGATTGATGGTGGTGGACTGCACGGCTCACGGCACATCGGGACACGCCGCGCGAAACGAAGGCGTAAACGCAATATACAAAGCAATAGAGGATATTGAATGGATTCGCACAATGGAATTACCCAAAAAATCGGAACTTTTGGGCGCTGTAAAAATGAGTGTGACGATGATTCAATCGGGCACGCAACACAATGTAGTTCCCGACAAGTGTGATTTCGTGGTTGATATTCGTTCCAATGAATGTTATACGAATCAGGAAATTTTTGACATTCTCAAACAAAATCTTCAAAGTGAGTTGAAAGCGAGATCATTTCGATTGAGTTCTTCGGGTATCGACATTCAGCATCCGATAGTGAAAAGGGGCAAAAGTATGGGATTAAGCACATTCGGTTCTCCAACCCTTTCCGACCAAGCGTTAATGTCTTTTCCGAGTGTAAAAATTGGACCCGGTGATTCTGCTCGTTCTCACTCGGCTGATGAGTATATTATCATTCAAGAGATTGAGGATGCGATTGAGGTGTATTATGAGTTGTTGGATGGGTTGAAAATTTGAGTTATCAGAAAAAATTCGTAGATTTGTGTTGAAAAGTAAGAATATCAATTATGACAGAATTAATATTAAAAAATAAAATAGACCATCGAAAATTAAACTCTATTGTAGGGTTTCTTAAAGCGTGGGATATAGAAGTTGAAATAAAGACTTCTACCAGAAAAGAAAGCAAAACTCGTCGAAATGTTGTATTTACCGATTTTGGACTTGCGGCTCCAAATGGTTACAAATTTAACAGGGAAGAAGCCAATGCAAGGTAATCAAAAAATATTTCTTGACAGTAATATTGTGATATATTCTTATCGCAACGATGAAATAGAAAAACAACGAATAGCGAAAGAATTGTTTGGTAAACATAATGTTACAATTAGTACACAAGTATTGCAGGAAACAGCTAATACGCTGTACCGAAAATTCAAAACCGACATTCATATCATCAGTTTATTGCTCGAAGAATGTATTCGTAATGTAACCTCACTCCATATTAATACGGAAAAAACCATTATCAAAGCTTGTAACATTACAGAACGTTATCAATATTCTTTTTATGATAGTCTGATTATCGCTGCTGCTTTAGAATCAGGGTGTCAAATCCTTTATTCCGAAGATATGCAACACAATATGACGATAGAGGGAAAATTAACAATAATCAATCCTTTTATTTAACGTCCAAAATGGCAAGTAAATTTTACGTCGTTTGGCAAGGACACGCGCCGGGAGTGTATCGCGATTGGAATGTTTGTAAGCAACAAATAACCAATTTCCCCGATGCCAAATACAAAAGTTTTGAAAAAGAAGAGGAGGCTAATGTGGCTTTCAAACGTGGTTTTCAAGATTATGTAAAAAGGAGAACAAGCGCGAATCAAATGCCCTTGCAGGTTGGAAAGCCCGATCCGGAAAGTCTCTCCGTAGATGCCGCATGCGCCGGAAATCCGGGCATAATGGAATACCGAGGAGTATATACCCGTACCGGACAGGAAATATTTCGGATTGGTCCGTACATGGAAGGAACCAACAACATCGGCGAATTTCTCGCCATCGTCCACGGATTGGCATTTTTGAAAAAACAGCGAAGTCCGCTACCTATTTATACGGATAGTGTTACGGCAATTGCTTGGATTCGGCAAAAAAAATGCAAAACGAAGTTGGAAGAAAATGAAAAAAACGCACCTCTTTTCGACCTTATCGAACGGGCGGAAAAGTGGTTGGCTGAAAACACTTACGACACCAAAATATTAAAATGGGAGACAACGGTTTGGGGTGAAATTCCGGCAGATTTTGGCAGAAAATAAACCTTCGCGTCTTTGCGTCCTTTGCGCCTTCGCGTTTAATAAAAAAACGTAAGTGCTTTATATTATTAACGCAGAGACGCAAAGGTTGCAAAGACGCAAAGATTTTAGTAGCAATTTAGATTTAATATAAAATGTCAATAACAGTTCAAAATTTACATAAAAGCTATGGTAAGCAATTAGTATTGAATGATATTAGTTTTTCCATTCCAAGCGGGGAGATTGTCGGATTTTTGGGTAATAACGGAGCCGGAAAATCGACCACGATGAAAATAATTACCGGATATGTGGAAGCCGATAAAGGCAAAGTGGAAGTTTGCGGCATAGACATTGCCAAAAATCCGTTGGAGGCAGCCCGTCAAATAGGCTACCTGCCGGAACACAACCCCATTTATCCGGAAATGTTTGTCAAAGAATACCTTCGCTTTGTGGCGAAAATATATAAGTTGGGCAAACAGACAAACGTCCGCGTGGACGAGATGATCGAAAAGACCGGACTGACGCGGGAATACAAGAAAAAAATCGGTATGCTCTCCAAAGGATACCGGCAACGGGTAGGTTTGGCTCAAGCCTTGATTTCCGACCCGCAAGTGCTTATCTTGGACGAACCGACTACCGGATTAGACCCTAACCAAATCATCGAAGTCCGGAATCTGATAAAAGAGATCGGAAAAGAGAAAACCGTGATGCTTTCCACCCACATTATGCAGGAAGTTTCTGCAATCTGTAAACGAGTGATTATCATTAATAAAGGACGAATTGTAGCCGATGATAAGGAGAGTGTTATTGTTTCGTCAAGTTCCGGTTCAGGATTTTCGGTGTTGGTGGAATTTAACCAGCCGCAAGATGTGAGTGTACTGAAAAAAATAGAAAATATCATTTCTGTAACTCCCGTCTCTGCAAACAGCTATCTTTTCGAGAGCCTCCAAGATGTCCGTGAAACTGTTTTTCACTATGCAGTGAAAAATGGGTATATTATTCTCACAATGAAACAGCAGGAACGCAGTATGGAAGAGGTTTTCCGGTCGTTGACGAAGTAGGTAAAAATACTATTATTGATTTATTGACACAATAACTCCGAATCTTTATACCAATCCAATGTTTATATTGTTCATCCAATTCGCCATCAGTAGAAGAAGACACATACACGCTTATTCCACAACTTTTTCTATTGTCAATGTTCCCCCCCAAAAAATAGGGAGTAAAATCGCGGTAGATGACTGTTTTTGACATTTGTTGTTTGAATGCAGTAATAGCTGATTGATTTTGAATGGCTTGTGATAGATAATCTTCCAAATCATAAAAAATAGCTTGTTCGTGTGTTTCGTATTTTTGAACACTCATTTTGTCGGGGGATATTTAACTGTTTGGTTCCTACTCTTAGCGGCAAATATAATATGGGTTGTGCAACAAGCACTGCATTTTTTTTAAAGTTTTTGTAACCTTAATTTAAGGTGAATTTGATGTAAAATTAGAATAAGCAAAGTTGTTTATCTTGTACATAATTCACATTGATAGATGGTTTCTTGGGTAAGAAGCTATATGCTAAAAGTCCGGCAATATTAGTTTACAGTGTCATAAAATATATTTTGCAATTAAAAATTTATGAAAATTACAAAAATATCTATAAAATAGCACTTAGGAGCGATTGATAAAAGCAATCTAAAAAAATACTTTTGCTAAAATATTTTTTAGATACTGTTTAACGTTTTAAGTGTTTCCATTTTTAGAGGTAATATATTTATGGTCAATTTTACCCCGAAAAAGTATAA
>Ga0209737_10001089_pt1 | contig 20148 bp, 14 predicted proteins | sample TergutCu122P3_FD_187284 | JGI IMG/M metagenome (GOLD analysis project Ga0209737, IMG submission 187284) | Cubitermes ugandensis P3 segment gut microbial communities from Kakamega Forest, Kenya - Cu122 P3 (SPAdes) (version 2) | ecosystem: Host-associated > Arthropoda: Insects > Digestive system...
ACCCCGTTCGACTTGCATGTGTAAGGCATGCCGCCAGCGTTCAATCTGAGCCAGGATCAAACTCTTGAGTTCAATCCATACAGCACTCAAAATCACTGACTTTGAGTACTCAACTTTTTTGCAACTTCACCTGTCTTGCGACAGGTTCGCGCTTAAAAACCGAGCACCCACACTTTTCGGTTGTCCGAGTTGTTAAAGAACTTTGCCCCCTAGCGACCGCTTTGGTCTTGCTGCTTTTCGCTAGGAGGCGAAGGATTGAATTGTGTCAGAAGGGGCAGAATGTGTCAACAGCCTTCTGCGATTTCTTTGTGAGAAAGTTGCTCGAGGAAGGTCACCGCAACGCTTTCCTCGCGCGTGCGGCGCATCGGGGGCAGGCTGCGCCAGATGGCCTTGCCGTAGGATTTGTCGATCATGCGCGGGTCGCAGATGCACAGAAGTCCACGGTCGCGTTCGCTGCGGATGAGCCGCCCCGCCCCCTGCTTCATGCTGATGACGGCACGCGGTAACTGGTGATGGAGAAAAGGGTTGATGCCCTGTTTTTCCAGGTGCTCGACACGGGCAGCGAATACGGGATCGTCAGGCGAAGCGAACGGGAGTTTGTCGATGATGACGAGCGAGAGCGCATCGCCCGGCACATCGACGCCTTCCCAGAAACTCTGGCTTGCCACGAGCACGGCGTTGCCCAGGCGACGGAAACGTTCCAGCAGTTCAGTGCGCGACCCCTCGCCCTGTAGTAATAGAGGCAGCGGTTCTTCATCCTGTCGCAACCCTTCGGCGAGCAGATCGTGAATGCGACGCATCGCCCTGAGCGAAGTGCAGAGCACGAAAGCGCGTCCGCGCGCGGCGCGGATGAGCGGCAAGGCAACGCGCGTTACAGCCTCTGTATACAGAGGGAAATTGGGATTGGGCATGCCGGTAGGCGCGTAGAGCAATGCCTGTTCACCATAATTGAAGGGACTGCCCCATACGCCGGTGAGCGGCGCGGGCTCCAGCCCGGTGATGCCGATCTCCCGACTGTAGTGGCCGAGATCGGCGCCAATGGCCAGCGTGGCAGAGGTGAAAATCCACGCGCGAGGATGACCTCTGTCGAGTTGCTGCCGGAAGAGGCTTGCCACATCGAGCGGGGTGGCGTTGAGCGTCACGGCGTGCGTGAAGACTTCGACCCATCGGATCGTCTCTTCCGCCTCACCAGGGTTGCGCCAATGTTCGAGTTGCGCGGCCAGTTCCCGCGTGCGGCGCAGGCAATTCGCCAGTCCTTCGGAACGCTCGGCCTGGGTGTCCAGCAGGGCATCGAGACGCGCGAGCGCCCCGGCAAACGCTGCGAGTTGGGACGCAAACTCTTCCCGTTGTGTGGCCTGCGCCGCCGAGAGTCTGGTCGGTTCAAGGCCAAAGGCGAGACGAAAATCCTTTGCAGCCTTTTCCAGCGCGCGCGTCTCGTCGATCAGCGCCACACAGTCGCGCGCGGCGGCGATGGTCTCGGAACGGGTGTCCCGCGCGAGTTCCAGCGCCTGCGAGGTGGAAATGCTTTCCCCGAAGAACAGACTCGCGGTTTCCGGCAACTGGTGGGCTTCATCGAAGATCACCGTGTTGCAATTGGGCAGCAACTCTCCCATGCCCTCGTCTTTCAGCATGACGTCGGCGAAGAAAAGATGGTGGTTCACGACCACTACATCGGCTTCCATCGCTCGCCTCCGCGCTTGCAGGACAAAACAATTCTTGATGTCCGGACAATCCTGTCCGAGACAGTTGTCGCGGGTAGACGTGGCCGCAACCCAGGCGCCGGAATCTTCCCGCACGTCGGTGCATTCGCTCTTGTCGCCACTCCCGGTGATCTGCGCAAAACGGGCAATGGCGCGCAGATCCGTTGCATCCTGTGCGGTCAGAAATCGCCCGTCGCGGCGGTTGCGTTCCAGGTGATAGGGACACACGTAGTTGGCCCGCCCCTTGAGGAGCGCGGTGGTGACCGGCACCTTGAGCGCGTCGCGCACGGTCGGCAGGTCGCGGATGAACAACTGATCCTGCAAGGTGCGCGTGCCGGTAGAGATGATGGTCTTGCCGCCCGAGAGCAAGGCCGGAACGAGATAGGCGAAGGTTTTGCCCGTCCCCGTGCCTGCCTCGGCCACGAGCACGCGATGGCCCACAATGGCATCAAAGATGCGTTGGGCCATTTCAAGCTGCTGATCCCGCGCACGAAACCCCGAAACAGCAGTGGCCAGCGGTCCGTCCGTTGCGAAGATGCGAGGCAGATCAGGGAGTCGTTCCCCGGAGCAGTTCATCGGAAACTGTTTATCGCCTCACTGGAGCGGTTTTGGTTCATTTTGCACTGCTTGCCCCCATCCCAACCTGTCCAGGGCTGGCTATGCATAGCCAGCCCGCTCGGGCAGCGCAGAGCAGTGCTCTGCGAAACCCTGCCTTCGCCCCCCGCAAGCGGGGGAAGGAGACTGGTTTTCTCCCCCGCTTGCAGGGCGAAAGAGACTGATCCCCTCCCCCGCTTGCGGGGCGAAAGAAACTGATCTCCTCCCCCGCTTGCAGAGGATGAAGACCGATTCCCTCCCCCGCTTGCAGAGGAAGAAAACCGATTCCCTCCCCCGCTTGCGGGGGAGGGCTAGGGTGGGGGCAAACAACGCAGGAAAGTACACAACCAAAAGTGCTCTAGCAGTGATCTTTCACGAAAACGGCAATGGCCTCGATGACGGCATCGCGCTTGGCGAGATAGGGAACGTGTCCGCACTCGTCGATCTTGATCAATTTCGTCTGCGGCGCGTGGCGCTGGACGGTTTCGATCTGGTCGAGCGTTGCGTATTCGTCCTGCTCGCCCTGGATGGCGAGTGTCGGGCAGGTAATGTTCTTGAGCATGGGCTCGATGCTCCAGTCGCGCCGCGCCGGATCGAGCCAGGCATTGCACCAGCCGTAAAAGGTGGCATCCACGTCCCGATGATATTTCGCCAGCCGCTCGCGAAGACCTCTCTGTTCATAGGCGACGCGGGCGCGCTCGATCCCCTCGAGGCAAACCTCTTCGACCCGGTAATGCGACGCAATGATGACGATACCCGCATAACGCGCGGGGTCGTTTGCCGCCGCAACCAGGGCGATGGTTCCGCCGTCGCTGTGCCCGATCAGCCAGGGCCGCTCGATGCCGAGCGAGTCGAGCACGGCGGGCAATACGTCCTGAGCCTCGCGTTCAAGGTAATCGGCAGGCAGAGGCTCATCGATCGGACGGGGCGTAGACTCGCCGTAGGCGAAGCGGGAATAGGCGATTCCCCGGCATTGCAGGCGTTCGCACAAGGCCTGGGGAAAATCGCGCCACAACGTGACGCAGCCCAGACCTTCATGAAGAAAAACGAGCGTCGGCGCGTCCGCCGGAACGTTTTCCGGGCCGTACCAGGCGAATTCGAGCGTCAGTGCACGGGTTCTTACATCGTTCGGCGGAAGGGTAAGGAATCGTTTCATGGGTTCGTATTTTCAGGTTGCAAGGTTTCCTGCCGATGCGGCTCGGCCAGGTACTCGTGTGAGCGCATCTCGATGAGACGGCTCACGGTACGGGTGAATTCGCTGGCGTGCAGGCCCTCGACGTAGAGCGTATTGGCCGGGCCTGCCGCGCTGGCGACAAGTTTGACACGAAAATCGTAGAGTACGTCGATGAGCCACGTGAGTCGCCGCGCTTCCGATGCTTCGCCCGCGCGCATGACCGGAATGTTCGAGAGCAGCACGGTATGGTGAGCGCGGGCGATTTCCAGGTAATCGTTCTGCGAACGGGCCGTTCGGCAAAGCGTGTCGAAATCGAACCAGATCACGTCGTCGGCGCGGCCACGCACGGGCAGCCGGCGCTCCAGCACTTCGATCTCTCCCGCCTGCGGAGCAAGCCCCGTCAAACGCCGAAAGTCCTCGACCAGCCGCGCATCCGCATCGGCGTCGGCAGGAACGAGCCAGGACTCGATTTCTTCCAGCGCGCGCAGGCGATAATCAAAACCGTTATCAACTTCGAGCACGTCGAACCGCGCCTTGATCATCTTGATCGCGGGCAGGAAATTGACCCGCATCAGTCCGTCCGGGTACAGACCGTCGGGCGGATAGTTGGAGGTCATCACGAAGACCACTCCGCGCTCGAACAGAGCTTCCAGCAGGCGGCCCAGGATCATCGCGTCGGCGATGTCCGAGACGTGGAATTCATCGAAACAGAGAAGCCGCGTCTGGGTGGCGATGCGGTCGGCGATTTTTTGCAGCGGGTCGGCCAGATTGTTGAGACGGCGCAAATCGTTTTGCACTTCCTGCATGAAGGCATGGAAATGCACACGGCGCTTTCTGCGGTACGGAAGCGTATCGAAGAAGCAATCCATCAAAAAACTCTTGCCGCGCCCTACCCCGCCCCAGAGGTAGACGCTTTTCGGCAAGTCAGGATTGATGAACATCTTGCGCAGTTTCGTGCGGCGTGCGGCCTTGAAGGCCAGCAGTTCGCCATAGAGTTTTTGCAGGCGCGCCATCGCCGCGCGCTGCGCCGGATCGGCCGTGTAGCCGCGGGCAACGAGTTGCGATTCATAGGCTTCGAGCACGCCGTGCTCGGGAACATTCAGGATTTTGTGAGGAGACACTTTTCAGGCCCTGTGTCCGTTTGTGACATCCTTATGATGCGCCCGATCGGCCAGCGCATCGGTATCGACACGAAAGAAAATCGAGTCGCCGACGGCTGTCAGCTCATCGCCTGCGCGAATTTCGCAGATCACCCGCGTTTTGCGTCCGACTTCGCCTTCGATCCATGCGCGAAGATGAAGCGGGACGCCCATCGGCGTAGGTTTCAGGTATCGAACGCCCAGTTGCCCCGTGACGCAGTTGATGCTGGGCAAACTGCCCGGCGCGCGGCCATCGGCGCGATAGTGATGCGCCATGACCGTCCAGTTGGAATGGCAATCCACCAGCATCGCCAGAAAACCGCCGTACACCAGTCCCGGCCAGCTCGTGTATTTCTGGTCGGGATTGACCGTGGCGATGACGTGTCTGCCGTCTTCGTCCCAATGGCTCTTGATCTGGATGCCCTTTGGATTGGCGGGGCCGCAACCGTAACAGATACCGTTCGGCCCGCAGACATCCTGCAAGGCTTCTTTCATGTTTTTTTCTCCTCTGCGCCGGAAACACCGGATGGCGTGGAACGATACGAGCAATATTAGAGCAGTTTTGGTTCAAACCAGTACAGTACGAGCCATTTTCCTGGATCCCCGCCTTCGCGGGGATGACGCATTTCTGGACACTTCCCCCGTCATTCCCGCGAAGGCGGGAATCCAGAATGTATGCACTTGGATCAAAACAGCTCTAATCCACGATCTCGACCGGCGTCCCCACACTCACCAACTCGAAAAGCTCGATCACATCGCGGTTGCGCATACGGATACAGCCGTGGGAGAGCGGTTCGCCCATCGGTTGATCCTCTCCGGTTCCGTGGATGTAGATGTAGCGCCGCATGGTGTCGCATTGGCCGCCGCGATTGAAACCGGGTTCTTCGCCGCAAAGCCACAGAATGCGCGAGAGTATCCAGTCGCGCTCGGGATGGGCCTTTGCCAGTTCGGGCGTCCAGATTTCCCCGGTCGGCCTGCGTCCGCGAAAAACCGCGCCAAACGGCGCATCGGCCCCGATCTTCGCCCGGATGCGATGCCGTCCACGCGGCGTGCAACCGCTGCCATTCACCTCGCCCATGCCATTGCGGGCCGTGGAGACGGGATAACGGCGAATGCACGCGCCGTCCATAGCGAGAAGTTCGAGTTCCTGGCGGGCGATGTCGATCCGGATATACATGGTTCAGGCCAGCAACGTGCGGGTGCGCCGCGCGGCAAAAAAGGAAGAAAGCAACCCGCCGCACTCCTCGGCCAGCACGCCGCCCACGATCCCGGCATGGTGGTTCAGGCGAGATTCGGCATAGAGGTCGAGCACGCTGCCCGCCGCGCCGGTCTTGGGGTCGCGCGCGCCGAAGACGACGCGGGCGATGCGGGCGTGGAAGATGGCCCCGGTGCACATCGCACACGGCTCCAGGGTCACGAACAGTTCGCATTCCGGCAGGCGGTAGTTGCCAAGGCGCTTCGCCGCGTCGCGCAGCGCAACGATTTCGGCGTGCGCCGTGGGGTCGTGTGAGGTGATGGGCCGGTTGAACCCGCGCCCGACGATTGCGTCCTCAAACACCACGACCGCTCCGACGGGCACTTCACCCGCTGCGCCCGCTTCCCGCGCAAGCGCGAGGGCTTCGCGCATGAAACGTTCGTCGCGCACCGTGCAGGGGTCGGGGGTCACGTCCGCATTCGTTTCCGTACTCGTCTCCGTATTCACTTTTCCGATCATGCCCACGCTACGCTCACCGCAGGGAAAAACGCACGCCATTGCCTTCGCGTCCGCTTTCCTTGACTTCTTCATCGGTCAACGCCCGTCGGAACAGACGCTCGGGCGGGATGCCGCCGTGGTCGGTCAACCAGCGCTGTACGTTAGTTTCGCGGCGGCTGGCCAGTGAGTCGACATCTTCCTGTTTGACGTCGATGCTCTCCAGCAGCAATTTTTCCATTTCCTCAACCGGCAGGCTCTTGGCCAGACCGACGAAATTGCGCGGCTTCTTGATTTTTGCCTGCTTATAGACCGCGTCGAGCAATTCGGCGTATTCCTCGCCTTCCAGATCGATCTCATCCATCGGGGCGTTCAGAGGCTTGTCCATGGCTTTGCGTTTTTCGGCCATGACCATGTGGCGCAGTTTGTTGTGCCGAATGCCTTCAGTGTCGCGCTGGATGTCGGCCATGCCGGTGATGTCGAGTTTCAGGGACGGACGCTCTTCCAGCGACTTCGCAAGCTCGCGCAGCTTTTCTTCCTGCTGCGCGCCGATCCTGAAGCTGCCGGGATCGAAATCGAGCTGCGAGAGTTCCTCCCGCCCGAACAGGGCGAACGGCGCGGTAAACGCCTTGCCGATGAGATTGACGAAGGCGCGCACCACCAGCCCGAAAACGCTGAACTGCGGATCGTCGAGCGTGCCGCCGACCGGCAGGTTGATGTCGATTTCGCCGCGCGCGTTCTTCAGCAATGAGACCGCCAGCCGAACCGGCAGTTTGGTTGCGTCCGGGCTGTCGACGGCGTCCCCGAAGGTGAGCTGATCGAGAAACACACGGTTTTCAGCCGAAAGCTTGCGATCTTCGATTCGGTAATTGAGGTTGGCCGAGAGCTTTCCCCGGGCGATGCCGTAGCCGATATAGCGCCCGGAATAGCTCGAAAGCCCGGGCAGGTCGAAATCCTTGACTTCAGCATCGATGTTCAGCCGTTGATCCTGACGGAAAGGATTGAATTCGCCCTTGATCGTCACCGGAGCCTCGCGCCCTATTTTGGCTTGCAGGTCGAGCCTTGCCATCGAGTCCTCGTCCGAAGAAAGGCCGGTGAGTTCGCCGGAAAGACTTCCCAGCATGACATTGTAGTTTGGCCGGATGAAGCGATCCGTAAAGGCGATGTTGCTGTTTCTGACGGCGATACGCCCCACTTTCACGGAGGATTGCGGCGCGGCCGCGGTCTCCTTCGCTTCCTCGGCAATCTCTCCGGCGTCGTCGGCTTGCGCCGATTCTCCCGGAGAACGCTGAATCTCGCGCAGATTGAGCCTTCCCTCTTCATCAAGAATCAGCCGGGAAGTCAATCCGTCGACGGCAACCTCTCCAATGGCGAATGCAAACGGCTCCAGCTCAACCTTGGCCTGACGCACCGCAAATTCGTTCCAACGCAGGAAATCCTGCTGATTGACGTAATCGAAGGAACTGAAATTCCTGACCGTGAGGTTGCCCGCGAGTGAGCCTCGCAGGCTCTCGCGATGCTGTTTGAGCGCCAGCCGCCCCTTGGTCGACAGATGCCCGGCCCTGACGTCGAGTTGCGCATGCTGCGCAAGATAAGGCTGCACAAGAGGCAACGCGAAGCCTTGCAGATCGAGTTCGAGATCGGTTCGGAAGGGTTCGGGCGCGAAAGTCCCTTTCAGCGCGAGACGGCCTTCCTTGCCGATACGCCCGCGCAGAGCGAGGTTGGCAGGAGCCGATCCTTTTGCCGTCGCCAGAGCGCTCAACTGCAATTCGACGCCATCGGCCGTCATCACTGCGGGTCGTTCGCCGGTGGTGCGATCCTCGAAGCGGATCGATGAGTTCGACACTTCGGCCTTGTCCAGGGAAAACGTCCAGGGGGGCGGAGGCTTCTTGCCCGGGGTAGGCTTGCCCGTCAGCGCCATGAAGTCGAAGCGCCCATCGGCAAATCGGGTCACGGCCAGCGCCACGCCCTGCGCGTCGATCTCTCCGATCCGCACCTGCTGCGTCTCGGGCTGGATCATGGCGTCGGTGAGGGTAAAACTCCCGAGTTTGAGCAGCTCCCCCTTGCGTCCGGACAGGCCGAACACGAACTCGGAAAGGTCGAGCCGCTCGATTCCGGCTTCAACCTGCAACGCATCCCCGGCATTTTGCGACGCAATCCTTATACGGAAAACACCGTCGACGTTCCCCCGACGGATTTCACCGCCGGACAGAAAAGCGGTGTAATACCGCCCGTAAAGCGCGGGCTGCAAACCCTTTACCGTCAGGTTGCCGTCGTACTCGAAAGGTTGCAACCGCAGACGATCCTGATGACTGACTCTTTCTCCGGAAGCGCTCGTGTAATCGAGACGGATTTCCGCAGGAAGTTGCCCGTTGGTGGCCAACTCGCGCAAATCGAGGCTGATGCCTTCCAGCCGGGTGCTGAACCCGCCCGCCACGGCGTTATCGTTGTAGCGTATCAGCCCATCGCGGATACGCGCCGAGGAAAGCAGAAAATCCAATGGCGCTTCCGTGCCGGTTCGCGCCGTGCCGGGCGCAGGCTTTTGAGAGTCTGCGGGCAACAGTCCCTCTACGTTGAAGCGGCCATCGGGCATGCGGACGAGATCGAACTCGGGCCGCTGCAAGCGTAACTTGCTGAAGTAGTAACGCCCGGAAAGCGGCTGAATGTCCGCCAGTTCGACTTCCAGTTCAGCCGCCGACAGCACCGGCCTGCCCGCGCGATCCTGAACCGCCAACTGGTTCACCTCTACCCTGCCCAGAATGGACACTTTCGCCGCTTCATTCGCGTTCTGGCTGAATTCCACGCGCAGATCGAGATCGAGCACGCCCGAAGGCAGTTTGAAAGACGGCTCGAAAGGCAGATAGGCCAGCCAGGGCGGCAGTTCGAAGTCCTTGAGCGTCAGTTGTTCGAGTCTTCCCTGAAAACCATCCGGAAGCAGATCCAGCCGCCCCTTCGCGGCCAGGGGACGACCGTTGAACAGCATCGACAAATCCGGCTCGATGAAGACATCGACCATGACCGGCAAGATGGAAACGGCGGGAATACCCAGTTTCAGGCTGGATATGTGATGCGTGGTTCCGGCGACGAGGTCTTCCACCTCCACCGTTCCGTCATCGAGGTGGATATTGGCAATCGAGAACGGAACCGGCGCGTCCTCCGTCTGCGGCCGCGCCGCAAGCCGGTCCAACACGTCCGACCAGTTATAACGCCCTTCGGCAAGCCTCACCAGGCGGACATGCAGCCCCTTGAGCGCCAGTTCCTGCACCACCGGCCCGCCGTGCCAGAGCGAAGCAAGCTCGAAATTGACCATGAGCCGCTCGAACCCCAGAGCCGACCCGGCGGAATCGCCGCCGTGATCGGCGCCCTCCATGATCTTCAGACCGCGAAATTCCGCAGCCAGGGTAAAAGGATTGAAAGCGGCCTTATCGATCGATACCGCGCGCCCAAGCAGATCGCCCAGAAATTGCGGCGCGTAATACCTCGCCAGCAAAGGAACGCCGATGAACCCTGCACCGGCATACAGGAGCAGTGCGAAAACGGCCCACGCGAGCGGGCGGACGATGCGCCGCAGCCTCGATGACAACGCCGGCGCCGGAATTGGATCGACTGCGGATGAACCCGAATCCATTTACAAAAGTATCCTCTGTCATGAACGCTCGGATACCGATAGTACTCACGGATACCTATAGTATCCATGGATACTATAGGTATCCAAAAAGAATGCATTATGCAGCTAAAACCCCGAATCCACGCCATTCAGAGGAAATATTTCTCATCATCTATTCCATCATCTTCGTAGAGTGATGTACGTCCTCTGCGTTCGGTGTTCATCACGTACGCATGATAATACGAACGAGGTTCCGAAATGAAAAACCTTACATTGCGCGCCTTGTTGATGATCGGCTTTGGGCTGCTTCTCAGCCTGCTGGCCATCAGCGGCGGCCTGTCCATCTACTCCTCGAGCAACTCGTCAGACGCCATCTCGGACATGGTGGTTCGACGCATGCCGAACCTCAGCAACTTTTCCAAACTCGAGTCGAGCGTCTACACGATCCGCGCGCTCGCACTGTCCGTCTTCAAGGAAGAAACCGCCTCCCACGAATCGGCAAAACACCTCAACGAGATCGTCGATGAGCGTAAAAGAATGTGGGCCTCTCTCGACGAGGTCATGCAGAAGATCGAAGCCATTCCCCGGCTAAGACCGGAAGCCCAGGAAATGCACAGCAAGCTGATCGAAGCCCTGGACGAATATCGCAAGATCTCCGTCCCGCTGGACAGCGCCATTCAGAAGCTGGCCTCCGCCGCAGCCTCCGGAGACTCCGCCCAATTCAGCCGCGCGCACGAAGAATACATAGAGGTTTTCGAGAAGGTGCAAACCCCCTCGACGCACTTGCGCGACACAGTGAGCGCAATCATTCAAACGCAGGCATTTCTGGGCGAAGAGGAAGGCAAGGTTTCCATCGAACAGTCCAGGACATTCACTGCGCTCATCACCATGCTGACGATTGGCGGAATGCTGTGCGGCATCTTCATCGGTACCGTCATCCTGCGCGCAGTGCTCCGCCAGATCGGCGGCGAGCCCGCCTACATCCAGTCGATCATGCAAAGCCTCAGCAACGCGGACCTCAGCGTCAAGGTCGATTTACGTCCCGGCGATACCACGAGCGCCCTGCACGCCGTTGCCGTCACCATCTCAAAACTGCGCGAGATCATCGACATCATCAGCTCCAACGCCAACGAAATCGCCACCTCCAGCGAAGAACTGAGCGCCACCAGCGAGAAGATCGCCGCCTCCAGCGAGAGCCAATCCCAGGCCGCCACCTCGATGGCCGCCTCCGTCGAGCAGATGACCGTCTCCATCAATCAAGTTTCCAACTCGGCCAACGATGCCAACAAGATGGCGCAACAGGCTGGCCAGGCTGCGCACGAAGGCGCGAGCACCATCCGCTCCGTGGTTGCCGACATCTGCCGCGTAGCGAACGACATCGGAGGCGCTGCGAGAAGCGTTGAAGAACTCGGGGAACAGTCGCGTGAAATCGCTTCAGTGGTTAATATCATCAAGGAAGTGGCCGATCAGACCAATCTGCTTGCGCTCAACGCAGCCATCGAAGCGGCGCGCGCGGGCGAACAGGGCCGAGGTTTCGCCGTGGTCGCCGACGAAGTGCGCAAACTCGCCGAACGCACCGCCGCCTCCACCGAGGACATCGCCCGCATCGTGGGCCAGATCAGCAACGGAACCACGCATGCCGTTCAAACCATGCGCCAACAGAGCGAAGGCGTGAAATCCACCGTCGAGCTATCCGAGCGCGCAGGCTGTACCGTCGGAAAAATCAACGACGCCTCGGAGTCGGTGCTCAATGCCGTCTCGGAAATCTCGCTCGCACTCTCCGAACAGACTTCGGCCAGTTCCGAGATTGCCAGGAGCGTCGAGCACATCGCTACCATGAGTGAAGACAACACCGCCGCCGTGCGCGAAGTCGCCCAGGCAACACACGCCCTCTCCAACCGCGCCGCGCAACTCCAGGAAACGGTTCACCGCTTCAGGCTGTAGGGCGGTTTCAATTTAACGTTGCTTGCCCCCCATCCCAACCTTCCCCCGCTCGCGGGGGAAGGAGACAGGCCATAGCGGGCTTTCTCGTCATGCACGAAACCTTCCCCCGCTCGCGGGGGAAGGAGACTGCCCCCCTCCTCCGCGCGGGGGAGAATTAGGGTGGGGGGGCAATATCCGTGCGCGGTAACACATAAAACAAAAAACTTCATTCTGAGGAAATAATCCACTTCATTAATTTGTCACTCTTCGTAGAGTGTCACTCGTCGTAATGTCACTCATCGGAGAGTGATGTGTGCCTGTGTACAAAACGCTTCTCTCACGCACACGACACAACGAATGAACGGGAGACCAGAATGAAGAGTTTCAAGCTACGTTCCCTGTTGATGATCGGCTTCGGGTTGCTCATCACCCTTCTCGCCACCGTCGGCAGCCTGTCCATCTTCGCCATCAACAGCCTGTCGCACAGCATCTCGGACATTGCGATCCGGCGAATGCCAAACCTCATCAATTTTGGTTCGCTCGAAACGGAAACGTACACGCTCCGCAGTCTGGCGCTGTCCGCCATCAGAGAGGATACCGCCTCTTCCACGGCGGCAAAAAACCTCAACGAGATCCTCAATGAACGCAGGAAAGCCTGGGCACATTTCGACGAGACAATGCAAAAGATCGAAGCCGTTCCCCGGACAACCCAGGCAACCCAGGATCTGCACAGGAAGCTGCTCACATCCCTGAATGAATATCGCAGGTTCAACGCTCCGCTGGACGACACTCTCTCAAGGCTGGCTTCAGCCGCAGCCGCCGGGGACTCCGCGCAATTAAGGCGCGCGCATGAAGAATACGGGCAAGCCATCGAGAATGTCCTTGCCCCTGCGGCACAGTTTCGAGCGATAGTGCACGAATGTCTGAGTATGCAGGCAACCCTTGCCGAAAAAGATGGACAGGCTTCCATCGATCAGTCCAAGGCAGACAGCACACTCATCACTTCGCTGGTGATTGGCGGAATCCTGTTCGGCATCTTCATCGGCTTCGCAATCCTGCGCGCAGTGTTCCGCCAGATCGGCGGAGAACCCGCCTATATCCAGTCGATCATGCAAAGCGTCAGCGACGCGGATCTCAGCGTCAAGGTCGACTTGCTCCCCGGCGACACGGACAGCGCCCTGCATTCCGTCGCCGCCACCATCTCCAAACTGCGCGAGATCATCAACATCATCAGTGCCAACGCCAGCGAAATTGCTGCCGCCAGCGAAGAACTGAGCGCCACCAGCGAGAAGATCGCCGCCTCCAGCGAGAGCCAGTCCCAGGCCGCCACCTCGATGGCCGCCTCCGTCGAACAGATGACCGTCTCCATCAATCATGTCTCCAATTCGGCCAATGATGCCAACAAGATGGCACAACAGGCCGGCGAAGCCGCGCACAAGGGCGCGGACACCATCCACTCCGTGGTCGCCGATATCAGCCGCGTGGCGCGCGATATTGCGGATGCCGCAAAAAGCGTTGAAGAACTCGGGGAACAGTCGCGTGAAATCGCCTCGGTCGTCAACATCATCAAGGAAGTGGCCGACCAGACCAATCTGCTCGCGCTCAACGCGGCCATCGAAGCGGCGCGCGCGGGCGAACAGGGCAGAGGTTTCGCCGTGGTCGCCGACGAAGTGCGCAAGCTTGCTGAACGCACCGCCACCTCCACCGAGGACATCGCCCGCATCGTGGGGCAGATCAGCAACGGAACCACGCATGCCGTTCAAACCATGCGCCAGCAGAGCGAAAGCGTGAAGTCCACCGTCGGACTGTCCGAATGCGCGGGCGCAAGCGTCGGGAAGATCAACGACGCCTCCGGTTCGGTACTCAACGCCGTGTCGGAAATTTCGCTCGCACTCTCCGAGCAATCCTCGGCCAGCACCGAAATTGCCAAAAACGTCGAGAACATCGCCTCCATGAGCGAAGACAACACGGCCGCCGTGCGCGAAGTCGCCCAGGCGACACACGCCCTCTCCAGCCGTGCCGCGCAGCTTCAGGGAACGGTCAACCGCTTCAGGCTCTAGGGCTTTCGCCACTGCTGCCAGCATCCGCTGGCGGCAGTGGCATTTTGAGCCAAATGGCAAAAACTCCTCCAATTCCATTTGCGCCATAACAATTATCTTATTCACTTCGTTGTAAATGGCGAGGATTGCGCCAGCCCTGTTTTCAGGATTTACAGTGAGGAAATATTTCCCACTCTGCGCACAGTACTAATCGCGCCATTTTTGCCTTTCATCGTAGAGTAATCTGCGTCTTGCGTACTAAACGGCTATCTCATGCGCATTGCAACAGCGGAGTTTTGAAATGCTGAAAAATCTCAAGTTGCGTACATTGGTGATAAGCGGCTTTGGATTGCTTATCGGCCTGTTCGTCATCGCCTGCACCCTGTCCATCTATTCCATCAATAGCCTGTCACACAGCATTTCGGATATTGCAATCCGACGAATGCCGAACCTCATCAATTTTGGTTCGCTCGAAACGGATACGTACACGCTCCGTAGCCTGGCGCTGTCCGCCATCAGAGAGGATACCGCCTCTTCCATATCGGCAAAAAACCTCAACGAGATCATTGATTCCCGCAGGAAAGCCTGGGCACATTTCGACGAGACAATACGAAAGATCGAAGCCGTTCCCCGGACAACCCAGGCAACCCAGGATCTGCACAGGAAGCTGCTCACATCCCTGAATGAATATCGCAGGTTCAACGATCCTCTGGACGACACCCTCTCAAGGCTGGCTTCAGCCGCAGCCGCCGGGGACTCCGCGCAATTAAGCCGTGCGCATGAAGAATACAGGCAAGCCATCGAGAATGTCCTTGCCCCCGCGGCACAGTTTCGAGCAATAGTGAGCGAATGTCTGAATATGCAGGCAACTCTTGGAGAGAGCGACGGCAAAGCTTCCATCGAGCAGTCAAAGACATACTCTGCACTCATCACCACGCTGATGATTGGCGGAATCCTGTGCGGTGCCTTCATCGGTTTAATGACCCTGTCCAGGGTGCTCCGCCAGATCGGCTGCGAACCCGCCTACATCCAGTCGATCATGCAAAGCGTCAGCAATGCGGATCTCAGTGTCAAGGTCCATTTACGCCCCGGCGATACGACGAGCGCCTTGCATGCCGTTGCCGTTACCATCTCCAAACTGCACGACATCATCGAGGTCATCAACTCCAGCGCCGAGGAAATCGCTGCCGCCAGCGAAAAACTGAGCGACACCAGCGACAGGATCGCTGCCGCCAGCGAGAGCCAGTCCCAGACCGCCAACGCGATGGCCGCCTCCGTCGAACAGATGACCGTCTCCATCAATCAGGTTTCCGGCTCGGCCAACGATGTCAACAAGATGGCGCATCGAGCCGGTGAAGCCGCGCACAAGGGCGCGGACACCATTCGCTCCGTGGTTGCCGACATCAGCCGCGTGGCGAACGATATTGGAGACGCCGCAAAAAGCGTGGAAGCACTCGGAGAGCATTCGCGTGAAATCGCCTCGGTCGTCAACATCATCAAGGAAGTGGCCGACCAGACCAATCTGCTCGCACTCAACGCAGCCATCGAAGCGGCGCGCGCGGGCGAACGGGGGAGCGGTTTCGCCGTGGTCGCCGACGAAGTGCGCAAACTCGCTGAACGCACCGCCGCCTCCACCGAGGACATCGCCCGTATCGTGGGCCAGATCAGCAACGGAACCGCACACGCCGTTAAAACCATGCGCCAACAGAGCGAAGGCGTAAAAACCACCGTTGAACTGTCCGAACGCGCAGGCACAACCGTCGGGGAAATCAACGACTCCTCGGGTTCGGTACTCAACGCCGTAAAGGAAATCTCGCTCGCGCTCTCCGAGCAATCCTCGGCCAGCGTCGAGATTGCCAAAAACGTCGAGAACATCGCCTCCATGAGCGAAAACAACAGTTCCGCCGTGCGCGAAGTCGTCCATGCGGCACATGCCCTTGCCAGCCACGCCGCGCAACTCCAGGAAACGGTCCACCGCTTCAAGCTGTAGCGCTGTCTTCCTCTGTCACAGCCGCCAGCATCTGCTGGCGGCTCTCCGGCGTCTCCAGACTGATACGCCCCAATGCGCCCGCGCGGTAATCCACAAGAAAGACATTGGCTGCCTTTTCCAGATCGAGTCCTCCGCCCTTGCGCACGCAGCCGCGCCGATGGGCGATGCATTCCAGCAGCCCTTCCCCATCCAGCCCAACCGTGTCGACCCGGTAACGGGCCTCGATGAGCGCCGGATAGCGCGCCAGCAGGATCGCTCCCAGGTTCACCGCCACCTCCTCATCGATCACCGCATTGCGGCCGATCGCGTGGCTGGCGGCCAGCATGAAACCATCCGCATCATGTTCGATCTTCGGCCACATCAGGCCCGGCGTATCCGTCAGCGTCATTCCCGACCCCAGATCAAGCGTCTGCTGGCTTTTCGTCACCGCCGGTTCATCGCCGACCTTTGCCACGCGGCGTTTGAGCAGCGCGTTCATCAGCGTGGATTTCCCCACGTTCGGAATCCCCGCAAAAATCATCCGCAAAGGCTTTTCCGCCCCGGTGCGGTGCGGCGCAAGTTGCCGGGCCAGCGCCGGAATACGCGCTACTTCCGCCGGATGCTTGGCCGAAATGTCCACTGCCAGCACGCCGGGTTGGGCGCTGTAGTACGCGATCCACTCGCGTGTCGCCTTCGGGTCGGCGAGATCGGACTTGTTGAGCAGCTTCAGGCAGGGACGGTTCCGGAAACGGCGCAACTCCTCGATCATCGGATTGCTGCTCGCTCCGGGCAGGCGCGCGTCCGTCACCTCGATGACCACGTCCACTGCCGCCAGCGCCTTGGCAAATGCGCGGCGCGCGGAATTCATGTGACCGGGGAACCACTGGATGGCAGGCATTGGAAAGAAGGAAAACGAAATGGGCACGCATTATCCCATTGCCCGGCACAACGCAGTCACCACATCGTAAGAAAGAAGAAATCTCCTTTCACAAATCATCAAATGCACATGCGCAACATTGCTGAATTATGATAAACAATCGCCCTTATCGCATATTTCTCAAAGGCCCGACCATGCCCGCCCTCAACGACCCCTTCGTCCTGCAAGACCCCCAGCTTCTTCGCCGTCAACCCTTCGTCAACGGCCAGTGGATGACCGGGGACGGCCCGGCGCTGACGGTAAACAACCCCGCTACGGGCACGAGCCTGGGCGAAGTCGATACGCTCTCTCCCGCCTCGGTAAACGCCGCCATCGACGCAGCGCAGGCCGCGCTGCCGGGCTGGAGGGCCATGACGGCGCGGGAACGCTCGGTGCGGATGGAACGCTGGCACGACCTCATCCTCGAACATAGCGACGACCTCGCCCGCATCATGACCCTCGAACAGGGCAAACCGCTGGCTGAGGCGCGCGGAGAAATTCTCTACGGCGCATCGTTTGCCAAGTGGTTCGCGGAAGAAGGCCGCCGCGCCTGTGGCGAGATCATCCCGCCGCCCCAACGCGGCCGACGGCTGCTCGTCCTGCGCGAACCCGTCGGCGTATGCGCGGCCATCACCCCGTGGAACTTCCCCTGCGCCATGATCATGCGCAAAACCGCGCCCGCGCTCGCCGCCGGATGCCCGATCGTTCTCAAACCGGCGGAATCCACCCCCTTTTCCGCGCTGGCGCTGGCCGAACTTGCGCAACGCGCGGGCATTCCTCCCGGCGTTTTCAACATCGTCCTCGGCAACCCGCCGGACATCGGCAAAACCTTCGCTGCCCGCCCGGAAGTCAGAAAACTCTCCTTCACCGGCTCCACGCGCACGGGGCGCATCCTGCTGGCGCAGGCGGCGGAACAGATACAGAAAGTGACCCTCGAACTGGGCGGAAACGCCCCCTTCATCGTCTTTGAAGACGCCGATTTCGACGCCGCCGTCGACGGCGCCATCGCCGCCAAATTCCGCAACGCCGGGCAAGTGTGTATCGCTGTCAACCGCATTCTCGTGCATGAAAACCTTTTCGGCCGCTTCACCGAACGCTTTGCCGCCCGCACGGCGGCATTGAAGGTCGGTAACGGACTCGACCCGGACACCGACATCGGCCCGCTCATCAACGCTGCCGCCATCGAACGCCTCACCGCGCTCGTGGCCGAGGCAAAAGCCGACGGCGCGAAAATCCACACCGGCGGACAAACGCACAAGCTTGGCGGCCTCTACTTTGAGCCGACCGTCATTACCCAGATCAAACCGCAATCCCGTCTCTGGCAGGAAGAAATCTTCGGTCCCGTCACCGCCATCCTTCCTTTCCGCGACGAAGCCGAAGCCCTGCGGCTTGCCAATGCCACCGAATACGGACTGGCCGCCTACTTCTACAGCCGCGATATGGGCAGACTCTTTCGCGTCTCCGAAGGGCTGCAATTCGGCATGGTGGGCGTCAACACCCCCGTCATCTCCGGCGATTGCGCGCCATTTGGCGGTATCAAGGCATCCGGTTTCGGTCGCGAAGGATCGAGTCACGGCATCGACGACTACCTCGAATTCAAAACCGTGTGGATAGGGGGTATCTGAACCGCTAGAATGCAACATTCAGTCACAACGCTGTTTCAGGGGTTCAATTCATGGCCGGTCACTCCAAATGGGCCAACATCCAGCACCGCAAAGGTCGCCAGGATGCAAAACGCGGCAAGATTTTTACCAAGCTGATCAAGGAAATCACTGTCGCCGCCAAGATGGGCGGCGCCGACGTCAGCGCCAACCCGCGCCTGCGGCTGGCCATCGACAAGGCCAAGGGCGAATCCGTCCCCAAGGACACCATCGAAAACGCCATCAAGCGCGGCACGGGCCAACTGGAAGGCGTCGTCTATGAGGAAGCGCGTTACGAAGGCTACGGCATTGCGGGCGCGGCGGTCATCGTCGACTGCCTCACCGACAGCAAGAACCGCACCGTTGCCGACGTGCGCCACGCCTTCAGCAAATACGGCGGCAGTCTGGGTACGGACGGCTGCGTCGCCTTCCAGTTCAAGCACTGCGGGCAAATGCTCTTCTCCCCGGAAACCGATGAAGACGCCCTGATGGAAGCCGCGCTCGAAGCCGGCGCCGAAGACATCCTCACCAACGAGGACGGCTCCATCGAAGTCACAACCGGCCCCTGGGAATTCTCCGCCGTGCGCGAGGCGCTGGAGACTGCCGGATTCAAACCCGAATTCGGCGAAGTCACGATGAAACCGCTGAACGAGACGGAACTCTCCGGCGAAGACGGCCAGCGCATGCAAAAACTGCTCGACGCGCTCGAAGCCCTCGACGACGTTCAGGATGTCTACACCTCCGCCGTGCTCGACGGCGAATAACCCTCATGCCGGACGCGCCATCTCCCGCACCCGCCACCCGCATCCTCGGACTCGATCCGGGGCTGCGGATCACCGGCTTTGGCGTCATCGACGTCTCCGGCGCCCATCTGCGCTACGTCGCCAGCGGCTGCATCCGCACCAGTGAAAGCGGCGACCGCCCCCTGCCCGACCGCCTGAAGACCCTTCTCGACGGCGTGCGCGAAATCATCTCTACCTACCACCCTGCTATCGCCGCCGTCGAAAAAGTCTTCGTCAACGTCAATCCCCAATCCACCCTCCTTCTTGGGCAAGCGCGCGGCGCGGTCATCTGCGGCGCGGTTTCCCACGGGTTGCCGGTCGCCGAATACACGGCGCTGCAAATCAAGCAGGCCGTCGTCGGCCAGGGCAAAGCCAGCAAGGAACAAGTACAGCACATGGTTGCCCGGCTGCTGTCGCTCACCGGCGAACCGCAGGCGGACGCCGCCGACGCGCTGGCCTGCGCAATCTGCCACGCCCACGGCAGCACCGGCCTGGGCGCGCTCACCGGCCCCTTCGCCCGACAGCGCGGCGGGCGAATTCTGGGTATTTAACCGCTGAATTCCCTTCCCCGGCTTGTAGGCCAAGGCGACATCGTTTATGATCACGCTCCTTCTCGGGGGGTATAGCTCAGCTGGTAGAGCAGCGGACTCTTAATCCGTAGGTCCAAGGTTCGAATCCTTGTGCCCCTACCAAAAACACAGCAGTTCACTAAAGGCCGAAACCTTAAGAAAAAGGGGTTTTGGTCTTTTTTATTGGTTTTTGTGATTCGGTGAGAGTGACCCGCCCGAACGGCGATCAGTCATGGACCTGGGCACAACCGTATGAATGTTGTCTATCGCTATTGCGGCTGACGCAGAGTAATTCTAATTCGCATTAGAAATAGAGTTAATGATCCACTCCCACCCTGTGATGGACTGAACCAGCTTGGGGCGCACCTCAAACTGACGCAAACCTTCGACGAGCCGCTCCTCCAAC
>Ga0209737_10001090_pt1 | contig 20136 bp, 18 predicted proteins | sample TergutCu122P3_FD_187284 | JGI IMG/M metagenome (GOLD analysis project Ga0209737, IMG submission 187284) | Cubitermes ugandensis P3 segment gut microbial communities from Kakamega Forest, Kenya - Cu122 P3 (SPAdes) (version 2) | ecosystem: Host-associated > Arthropoda: Insects > Digestive system...
CCCCTCCTCTGGGTGCGGCGGCGATGGCGACAAGCTTGATCTGGACAAATTCTATTTGCCAAGTTTGGCAAGGCCTTTAGAGAAAAGCGCGCCTTCGACAAGCGATGCTTAAAAAATAACTCCCACCCCAAAAAAATATTTCCCAACACCTCCGAAGAATGCTATGTCTCCTCCCGCTGCAAGAGTTTTGTAGCTGGGCCTGATAAACCCATTTATTGTTGAACAATAACGAACGGAGAGAGCCTTTACCGGCGACCCTTTTCTCTTCGTTCTGCGTGTCTCACCTTTGGCGGTCTAGGTGAGGAACCGCGAGGTTCGCCGGTTTTCGTTATTGTTCGCCGGGTTTATCAGCTCATTTGGGCCGCCATTTTTTGGGCTCCAATGAAAGGCCTGGCCTCCTGCAGCATGGGAGGCTGGACATGTGCGAAGAAAAACTCAATGAAGGAAACGGGCTCACTCAAGGCGAATGCCTGACACTCTATGCAAGCTATAAGTTGCTGGATTGTCTGCAGGAAGCGCATTTCTCGGAGGCTGCCCTTGTACGCAGTCAACTCTATGTCTTCATCGGGCTGCCGCCTGGCGGCGCCTTGCAGTTGCACGACATTTTTGCCATGCTCGTCGAAGCCATCCAAAAGCATGGGTGCACGGAGCTGCACTTGGTGGCTCTTGTTGAAATGCTGAACGAGGCCATCACCGAAGCCCCGGCCCCGGCCACAAACCTGCCGCCACCGTGGTGGTGCCTCGAAGACACCCTCCCCTATGGCCAACCCCAGCCCCTGGAGGAGCCCGCCCTGCCGGAATGCGCGACGCCAAGGAGCAACCATGGACGGTGAAAGAAAAGAGCTCGCAGAAATAAAAGCCCTGCTGCTGGCGCTTGCCACTGCTTTGGCGGGGCTTCTGGCCACGCTCAGCAAAATATTCAAAACCATGGCGCTTGTATTTTCCGTTGTGCTGCTTGCCTTGCTTGCCACGCTTGCTTGGTTTATGTTTTTTTAGGGGGAAGCACCCGAGCTATACCCCATCCTGGGGAGAAAGCTCACGCCAGCAAACTCATGTGCCCATAAATATTTTCAAAAGGTTTTAGAAATATTCCCAGGTTTTCTCTTTTTCTTGGCAACTATGTAAGCGTGGGAACGACAATACAAATAACAGTACAAGTGTGCTTTCTGAAAGAAGCCTTTCTTTCATTAGGGTGATGGCAGGGGAACGGCCGTCCCCTGAGGAGATCTCACAACGAAACCACGCAGGGAGCGGAACGACCGTCCGCCAAGAAGAGTTTCTTCCGTTGTCCTATCCATGAAAGGATTTTTCAATGAATTGTTTTTCTTATAAAAAATACATGCTCTTTGGTCTTGCCATGGCCTTTTTGTCAGGCTGTGCGGATGGCGAGGTAACGGGGCTACCGGCAAACGACGAGCGCACGGATTCTTTGCTGGAATCAAAACCAGACATTTTGAAAGAAAAGCGCTCAGAAACCATTGAGCTTCAACTCGAACCCAGCGCATTCACAGACAAAGTCTTAGAGGATGTCCGTGTTGTCATTGAGCCGGACGACACCATTATTGTTAGCTTCAAAGGACAGCTGGCTCCAGGCGCAATTATGGAAGCCTTTGATGTTAATGTGGATTTGGATAAAAAGACGTATACTGCCACACTGGAAAATGAAGAGGATTCAGATGAATTCATTGAAAAATTACTTCAAGAAGATCCTCTCTTCTTCGAGAACAAAGAAACTCCTCATGCTCCAGTTATGAATAAAACAATCTGGAAGACAACATTAAACCTAGAAATAACGACGAAAGATCCTTTGTTTCTAACTTTATGCAGAACCACTCACATATTGAGCTGGAACTATGATGGAACGACCGCTCAGTTTAACTCTCGAGCTCTCAAATATTTTGCCGCAAATCCTACGCTTGTCGGAACACGTTGGTATCATTCAAGTTCTGGGTATTCTTACTTAACTTCTACCAGCACTAAAATTATGTCAGAAGCTTATGCAAAGTATTGGAACTCTGATTTTGGGAACCCCACGCTCAGAACCTATGTTGACCACCGTATATACCTAGCGGGCCTTAAAAATGGATATTTGGAGTATTCCTCCAGCACCAAAAAAAGTGGTGAATTTTCGTGGTTATTAATCTCTTCTGTCAGAGTTTGGGTGTCGTAGTTTATTTGGGGGGGCGGCCTTGCCGTTCAATTTGGAGGTGCTGCTGCCGTGCCAACCAGCCCACCAGGCGCAAGGGGAGGTGTCGCGACAGGAAAGTGAGGAGTTTGTAGCGAAAAGAGGGAACAATCACCACCCGCCCTCGGCGGACTTTGTTCAGGCAATCCTCCACAAGCCGGTCCACGCCAATCCAAGCCCAACGGGGCAAAGACGCGGCGTTGACGCCCGCACGTTGAAAAATTTCCGTCCGGACGTAGCCGGGGCAAAGCGCGGAAATGTTCACCCCCGTGCCATGAAGCTGCCCTGCCACAGAAGTCACAAAGGTGGTCGCCCATGCCTTGGCGGCGGAATAAGTCCCCAGGAAGCTGAACCCTGCCACGGAGGACACCACAATAACGGTGCCGCTGCCGCGCGCCACCATCCCCGGCACAGCCGCATGCGTGAGGACAAGCACCGCGCGTACAAGCACGTCCAGCAAGCGCTCTTCTTCAAGAAGCGTGCTCCGAATGAAAGGTTCAGCGAGAATAAGGCCGGCGTTGTTGACCAAAATCTCCACCGGGCGCGCGCTGTCCCTAAGGCGCTCTGCCACCTTCTCCAGCTGCTCTCTTTCACACAAATCCGCTTGGAGAAGCTCCACTTGGATGCCATAGCGCTCCTGAAGCTCCAAAGAAAGCGCTTCCAGACGGACAAGCTCCCGGGCGACAAGCACCAGACTGTGCCCTTGGGCGGCCAACTTTTGGGCGAAAACTTTGCCGATTCCGGAGGATGCTCCTGTAATAAGTGCAATGGCCATGGCTTTGCTTATACTTCATGGCATGACACTTTCAAAGGAACAGGTTTTAAAAAATGCCTCTGCGTTCAGCTCCCATATGTGTTGCTCGCCTCAACTGTGTGGAAACTGTGTGTCTCGCGACAACCCCTTCAAAGTTAAACCCTCTATTCAATTTTATTGAGAACAATAGGAATTGAAATTTTCAAAAGTTTTTTATATGTTTCTTGCAAAACACACACTTCTTTTCAAATATTTTAAAACAGGAAAAACGAAAAATGGATAAACTCAAACAATTGATAAAAGGTGAAGGTGACTATGCTCTTTATGTTTATTCAGACAATCAATATCCAGACCCGTCACATACCGTCAACTTGACTCTTTTATTCTTTTCACCGGATGGAAAAGTGTTTGGCGCATACGACGCTTATGGCGGCGACATAAAATATGGGAGCAATGACAATGAGATAGATGAAGACGCCGATGAATCTATGAGCATTGAGGATGAAGACACAGATGAATCTATAAGCTCCGAGGACGAAGATGAAGACGAATATGAAGATGAATGCATCATCTCCGCGGAGGAGATATTTGATCTTCATGCCCATAGGCTTCATTCTCAGCCAGAACACCCTTCCTTTCTTCGCGGCGAGGTGATTTTGGATGATACAAATCCAAAAGATCTGAGAATACGTTTTTCTGTGAACAGCCAAGATGGCAAACGCTCCTTTGTGTATGAGGGAGGATTTGCCAAAGAGGCTGGTTTTGCTAAAATCATCGACTGTGAGGTAGAGAGCAGTTTGATCTTGGCCTCCAACCATCTCTATGATGCATATCCTATAGCTGCCTATTATTATGCCGGCATGGTAAAAGACGGCAAAATTCAATATGATAAATCTTTCCAGGAAATGACTTATGAGGAAGGATTCTATTCTGATGTTGAATTGGAATTGGCGGAAAGTGAATTTTTAAAACTGGGCTCTGACATGAAACTCAATGTTGTCAGAACTTCTATTTTTCCATCGGATGAAGACAAACTCAAAACATTTATATCTCATTTGACAGAAGGCGAAATTTTTTCATTGTTAAATTCATTAAAGAAAGAGCATGCACAGCTGATGTTAGAAAAGGCAGGCAAAGAATCGTTTGAAAAATTTCCGAGCATTCAGCAATGGTTTCAGAATATTGAAGGTTGACAAAAAACAACCGCTCGAGGCACTCAAAAAGAAAACCAAACCCCAATGAAAGACGCGCAGATCTTTGTTCCACACAAGCTCTACCTGCTGCGGTCCTCAACGCCGTACTTCGTCCACAGTTTTTTCGCAAACTCCCGGAATTCTTTGGGAGCTTTCTGGAATGCGCTGTCAAATTGGTATTTCCCCCCGTAGCTGGTTTTGCCACCTCCCTGGGTGGGCATGATCATCTTTTGCTCCCCTCTCATGGCAAACTTTTGCGCCCCCTCATACATGATAATTTTCATCCCCCAGGGGGACACATCTCCCTTGCAACCGATGACATACATCAGCCAAATTTCCGCAACGCCGTCATGGTTCAGATCTGTCGCCCCCAAAGCCTCCAGGATGAACTCCCCTGTGGAGTCCACGGGGCAACCCTTGACAAAGTCATACACTCGCCATGCTTGCTTCAGAGTTTTGTCTTCTTGCACCACAAAGCGATAGGCAAACAATTCTTGGTTGAGCTCTTCATCCAAGTCCTCCGAGCGACGCGTGTCATCGATTTTTTTTGAGAGGATGACAATGTTTTCGCCAGACTTGTCAAAACATCGAATCCCCACTTGGAATCTGCCTTGAAAGACAAGGCCTGGCGGTGGTTTGGACAAACGCTCCACCTTCAGCCCGTCATCTGCGCTGGCTTTGGCACTTTTTTGAAGCGGTGTCACCGCTTTGTCCCCCTCCGGCGGGGCGGCATGGGTGGGAAACCCGCTCCCCCATGCAAAGAACAACAAAGACACCGCGCACCACTTTTCCCCGTAAGCTTTCGCGAGGTTCCTCAGCATGTTGGGCCTCTTCGAGCCTGTGAGCACCATAGTTCTCCATTCAGTAGGCTCTTGTAGCCTTTTATCTTTTGTATTCCAAGAGGAATGAACTCACTTAAGCCCCTGCTCCTTGGCTTGCTGAGAAAAGAGCTCGCCTGCACAACGCTCGGCCTACCCATGCCCCAACCAGAGGCAGTTTTCCGTGTCGGCGTAGCACCACAGGGAGGCTGTCATGCGCGGATGGGGGATGCCTGCCGCATGCGCCCATGCACGGAGCCTCCTTGCGGCATTTGGCTCAGCGCCGTTGGCACGAGCTGCCGCGCAATAGGTTTGGCGCCATTGCTCGAGTCCGGGAAGTTCCGGATACCAGCTCATGGCGGCATAGTCCGCGTCGCGGGCGGCCACCCAGCCTCCGGGTTTGCACACCCGAAGCATTTCCCGCAAGGCGGTGAGGGGGGCGGCCAAATGCTGCAAAACCTGATGGGCGTGTACCACGTCAAACCTGTCGTCCTCGAAGGGCAAGTTCAGAGCGTCCCCAAACTGAAACATGGTGCTTGTGTCCGATCGGGCTGCGGCTTCAGCGCGAGCGGCCAAGAGGGGCGTTTCGGTGTTTTCCAAACCAATGACTTTGCCGGGGGCGACAAGCGCCGCCAAGTCCAGGCTGATTGTCCCCGGGCCACAACCAATGTCGAGGAGCTGCATTCCTGGCTTCAGGTGCGGCAGCAGGTAGGCGGCCGAGTTTGCCGCAGTGCGCGTGCGATGTGAAGCAAGGGTGCTGTGCTCGTGACCGAGTGTATAGCGACCGGATGGATTTGAACGCATGGGCTTTGTGGCAAGGTGGAAAGGCCCCCCTGCTCCCGGGCGGGAACAAACGCCCATCCTCTGGAAAAAGCAAACACAAAAAAACAATATGCGTACTTAGGAGGAGTGAAAGTAACTTTTCATGCTGCAAACAGATAAACAGCGTAGGAGGGTAGCAAAACACATCGCGGGGGAGGGGGAATTGGCCTACATTTACCTATATTTATCCAGCTTTTGTTCTCAAAGGAGAAGTCCCATGGCAATCCATGCATTGAAATTTGGAAAAGCAGTGGCAACCCCACAAAGAAACTTAACACAACACACGACTGCAGATGCTGACACTCCCAAGCGTCACTGGGAAGCCTTAAAAAAGGCAAACAATTATGAAAGGGTGGAGACTTCTGACCAGGGTTTCTTCTGCGGGAAAGTGAAGAAGACGGGCGCGAAGAAGGTGGGCTCCCCCCCCATCACACGCACAGGCTATGTGGATGGAAAAGAGGTCGACATCCGACTCTCCTGGATTGGCCCCTCCATTTGGATGGAGATGGAAGCGGCCAGAAACTTTCAAGAGATGCAAGAGGCGGCCGCGAGGGACGGAGTCACCCTCACGCCCGACGAAGGCTTCAGGACATATGAAAGGCAGAAGGAGCTCTATGAGGAAAACCCGGACATCGCCAAGAAGCCAGGCTACAGCAGACACCAAGCCGGCACTGCTGTTGATATCGAGCTGAATCCAGAGAACCATTTTTGGATTGGGCCCAAGAAAGACATCAAAACCTCAAAGGAATATCAATGGCTCAAGGAGAACGCGCACAAATATGGTTTCATTGCAGACGAATTCATGGCGAACGGGACACATGAGGCTTGGCATTGGGCCTATGTTGGAAAAGAAGCGGCAGAAGCCTATGACAAGTCCGCCTATTGAAAGCAATACCCTCCTCTGTTGAGGAATAGCATCTGCTGTTTTCATGGAGCCTGCGCCACAAACTGTACCCCATGTGGCGCTCTTCGAAATGGCCCTTATATTTTTCTCAACACCTTGCATGGGTTTCCAGCGGCGACCACCCCGGAAGGAATGTCTTTGGTTACAATGCTTCCGGCCCCAACCACAACCTCATTTCCAATGGAAACGCCAGGCAAAACCATGACGCCTGCTCCAAACCAAACACTGTCCCCAACCTTTATGGGGTAAGCAAATTCCAAACCTCGATCTCTTCGCTCTGCGTCTATGGGGTGCGTTGCAGTTGAAAAACAACAATTTGGAGCGATAAAAACATTGTTTCCAAATGTTATTTTTGCAGCATCTAAAAAAACGCAATTGTGGTTTGCATAGAAGTTTTCTCCTATCTCTATGTTGTAACCATAGTCACACCAAAATGGCGCTGTAAGGGTGAAAGAGCCTTTTATATATCCAAACAAGCTTTTTATAATCTCTTGCTGTTTTTCAAACTCTGAGGGGAGCAAATGGTTATACACATGACATCGCTCTTTGCTCTTTAACCTTTCCGCAACCAACACTTTGTCATAATTGGCATCATAGATTATTCCTGCCAACATTTTTTCTTTTTCAGTCATGGATAGGTTTCTTATTCAGCCCGACCAGATCTTTGATAAACAGCAAAAAGAGTTGCGCATCTTTCAGCAGGTGAAACACCACTTTGTGCGGCCGCGCGAAAAGTGTTTTGGGGCGGAATGTGCGCTGCCAGAAAAATTTCAAGTCACGGCGCGAATACGTCAAACGTTTGGACATGGAAAAACTAAAATTGCGCAGCATGAGGGCCAGCCGCGAAGGCACTCGAATTTCCGGGAAATGCAGGCGCGCCCGCACGTAGGCAAGCTGCAACTCGGCCGAGCGCAGGTTTCGCTTGAGGTGTTTGCGCAGGCTTTCTATTTCCAGGCGCAACCGCTTTTCCGGCTCGGAGCGCACACGCGTCTGCAGCCAGAGCTCTTCCATCTCCAGCAGCAACAAACCCCAGCCGCGAAGCGTACGGGCAATTTCACGTGTGCGACGGAAAAAGTGAGAAAGGCGTGACTCCACAGGGAAACCAGCTCTTTTGTCTGTGCGGTTTTTCAGACGGAAAAACCCATGCAGCATGGGGTGCCCGCCTTCAATGAGGGTGGAGCTTTTGTACCACAGAAAGTCAAAGAGAAGGCCCCAATAGTTTTTGGGATGGGCGCGAGAGAGGGCATTTTTCATATACCCAAAGGAATAGAAATTTTTCCAGGCCTCGCGGTAGGAGGCCAACAATTCGCCGGGGGCGAAATTCGGATGGCGGATGGTCTCGTGAAAGGAGTCATAGTCATTCAAGTCCGCGTGCGTTTTCTCGCCGCGCGCCACCATGTCGGCATGATCTTTAGAGCCGGGAATGGGCGTCAACATGAAAAACGATGCCAAGTCCACGCGCAACTCTTCTTGCAAACGCCGAACGTCCTCGCGCAGAGACTTGGGCTCATCCAAAGGAAACCCGAAAATATAGGCGGCATGCGTAATGACTTTCGCCTCATGCCAGGCCGCAATCAGCTTTTGATAGTCCCCCGCGTTGTTCTGGTGCTTGCCCGCGGCTTTCAGGTTCTGCGGGTTGATGCTTTCCATGCCGATGAAAACCTGTGCGCAGCCGGCTTGGGCGGCCAGCGGAATGAAGTCGGGAATTTTGTGCGACTGCGCATCCACCTGAATCATAAATTGGATGGGAATTTTCTCTTCTTCACGCAGCTTCGCAAGGCCGGTGAAAATTTCGCGCCAGTGGGTGTTTCGGGCGAAATTGTCATCCGTAAAAAAATAGGAGCAGATTTTCTGCTTGCGATGGTTTTCTCGCAGCGCATGGATCAAAGTTTCAGCGGCGCGGACACGCATTTTTCGCCCCTGCACATGGATGATGCTGCAAAAGCTGCAATTGAAAGGACAGCCGCGGCTGCAGTCGATGGTTCCACTGGAAACAGCGAATTTTTTGAGGTATTTCCCGTGAATCACCGGAATCGGCTTGTGCGTCAAGTCTGGTTTTTTGTCCATGAAGTCATACAAGGGCTGCAAACAATCCGCGTCGGCGTCGCGCAGAATGTCTCCCCAGGTGTCTTCGACTTCGCCTTTGACAAGGGTGACGCCTATGTCAAGAAGCTCCTGAATTTCCGGTGTCACGCCAGGCGACAAAGCCAGTGTCCCGCTGACGTGAAACCCGCCGAGCAGCACCTGCACCCCACCCGCTCGAAACCTCTTCGCCAACTCGGCCGCCCTCGGAAACTGATTCGTCTGTACGCCGGCCAAAGCCACCACAACGCGCCGCCGCGGGAGTCTGTGCTTGCGGAGAATGCGCTTTATCGGCACTTTCTGCACGGTGTCGTCGAAAAGCTCTACTTCAAGCTTGACACCGTCTCCCAGAAACTTGCGCTCGGAAAGATCCTGCGTAAGGCCCGACAGGCAGGCAAGCGTATTGCTGGGAAGTACGCCGCGAAAGTGACGAATGACATAGCCTTCATCGTCATATTTGGAAGGTCTAACAATGACGACGCGAAGGGTGCGTTGCCTGGGGAGGGGCAAGGAGGTATTTGGGGGGCTCAATGTTCACTTTCTTAAAACCTTCGAAGGTGTGAGCCGTTTAGCAAAAATCCACGGGACGTCAACGACAAAACAACGCTGGGCTTCCCTCATTGGGCGCAAGACTTCTTGTGCAAGGTGGCGGCGTCGGCATGCATCTGTTCGGCAGCTTGCCGCAAAAACTCGCAAGCTTTTTTCTTGTTGCGGGCGACGCCCTGGCCTTTGAGGTACATTTCGCCGAGTCTGTGTTGAGCGTCGGCATTCCGTCGGGCAGCTTGGGTATACCACTCCACCGCTCTCTCACTGTCTTGGGGGACACCCTCACCCTTGTCATACATTTCACCGAGCTTGTATTGAGCATGATCATTCCAATGGGCGACTTTGGTATAGCTCTCCACCGCCTTCGCGCCGTCCGGGGGAACGCCCTCGCCTTTCTTGTATATTTCCGCAAGCCTGAGCGGCGCCACCGGGTGCTGGTTATTGGCGGCTTTGGTATACCACTGGATGGCCTTCTCCATGTCTTTGCCAATGCCCTCGCCCTCGTCATAAATTTTAGCAAGACTGTATTGGGACTCCAGATCCCAGGAGGTCAGCTGGATGGCTTTTGTATACCAGTGGATGGCCTTCGCGTTGTCCCTGGGAAGATCTGTGTCTTCGGCGTAAATTTTGCCAAGACTGCTGCAAGCAAGGGGATGATCCTGGTTGGCAGCCACAGTATGCCAGTGGATGGCTTTTTGAATATCTCTGGGAATGCCTTTGTCACCCTCGTATATTTTGGCGAGCTCAAACTGGGCCTCTATACTCCCCAAGTTGGCGGATTGGGTATACCATTCCACGGCTTTGTGGATGTCTTCGGGAATGTTTTTGCCTTTGAGGTACATGTCGGCCAGCATGTCCTGAGCCCTCGTATAGCCTTGGTTTGCAGACTTCATGTACAACTCGATGGCTTTGGAGACGTCCTTGGGAATGCCTTCATGCACACCGTCTGCCGCATAGAGCGTACCCAAGTGAAATTGAGCCGGGGCACTGCCCGCTTGGGCGGCTTTGATCATCCACTCCAAAGCTTTTTCCTCGTCCTTGAGCATGCCAGGGCCGTCGAGGTAGATCTCACTCATCAGAAGCAGAGCCTTCATCTCCCCCCGGTTTGCGGCGTTTGAAAAACTTTCTATGGCTTTTGCGAACCACGCTGAGGCCCTGCCCATGTCTTGCGAGACACCCCGGTTTGTATAATACATGTTTCCCAAAACAAGTTGGGCCACAGGATCTCCCTGCTGGGCCGCCTGGGTATACCACGCCAGGGCTTTGGGGAGGTTCATCGGAACCTCCATGCCTTCGTCATAAAGCTTGGCAAGCTCAAACTGAGCCCGCAGATCTCCCTGCTTCGCGGCTCGGGTGAGTTGCTCCACCTTGTCGTCGGCCAAAACTGCGCCCTGGGTGCCTATGTCTCTGTGCGTTCCCGAGCTTGCACAGCCAGGCAGAACCAGACACAGAGTAAGAAACAGCACGGGACGGCTTGGATCCAAAGACAGTGCCAGGCGGGTTTTTGGCAGGGGGGGTTGAATGTCTTTCATAGGGAAGAAGCCACATACCCCAAACTGTGTGTCGCAACAACTGAAATGCTCAAAACAATTTGACTTTGCGCTCATTGTTCATTAGGAAGCCTTGCCTTAAGAAGAGCCTCAAGGAGAGCATCATGTCTTATAAAAAAGTTGTTTTTGCCGCCTGCGTACTGGCATGCGCGACGCTTGTGGTCGCCGTTGCGCCCGCCTATGCGCAAACTACGGAAACCGTTGGAAATGTCCTGAAAGTTTGGAATGAGCAGGGCTCGGGCAGCGAGTTCATTTTCACCTTAAGCGTCAATGGAAGGTGTGGCACTCCACATTTTCAAGTGAGCCGCTCCAGTGCAAACTACCAGGAGATGACGGCCATTGTGCTCGCGGCATTTACGGCCAACAAAAAAGTGGGCATGCATGTGGCCAGCTGCAGAAACTACCAGGGGGCCAGCCGAAACATTGTCAGCCACGGCTATGTGACTCAATAGGCGAGCCGGGCTGTCAGCACTTGCCTGAGGGCTTCGTTGTCGGCCCAGTCTCTGGCGCTCACAGTCGCGCGGACTTCGAAGGTGTCGGTCGGCTGCACGTGGGCAAACTCTATGCGGTGATCTGCCTGCGAGGGCTGGGGGTAGGAAATGTGCCCCTCGGCCCCCACAATGGTTGAAATTTCGTCACCATTTCTGATCACTTCCAGCTGAAAATAGTGGACCTCCTCCAGCCAGGCCCCCGCCTCCCCCCCCGGGGTGGCCGCTTTCTTGTGGACGCTCACCTCCAGAAAAGGGCCTTCCAGCCTGGCTTCCAAAACCAGCTCCAAAGGCTGGGTATCCACCCAAAAACGGCCTGTCCAGGGAAAGTCTTTGCCGCTTTCTGTCCAAAGCCTCAGCTCCAAAGGCTCCCTCGTGTGGGTGCCGGCCCAGCCCTCTTCAAAACGGCACTCCCACAACCTCCACCCCGGGGCGCTGTCCTTGGCCACACACGCCTCCTGCTCCACCCCCCGCACCGACACTTTGAGTTGCTCTGCCTCCGCGCGGGGCCCTCGTACACTCACGCTCAGGACGGCAGCTGCCTTGCCAAAGCCAAACCAACCCGGCAACAGGAGGACTTCGTCGGTGGCAACCCCCCCAAAAAAGCGCTCTCTGCTGGAGGAATGGAAGCTGCGGGACATGGGCCATACCCACCGCTCGCCTTGCTCAAACCCTTGAAATACCACCACCGCAACCAGCGCCCCCTGCGCATTCAACTGCCCCTCCGTGCAGGCGCCCATCGTGCCTTTGGGGGCACCCTCGCCCGCATAGCATACCTGCTCCCAACTGCAGTCGCCGTCATAACCCACCACACAGGAGACTTCGCCGACTTTGCAACGCCTGTCACCCGCCTCACAGAGTTTTTCCTCCTCCGGGAATGCCTTAAGCCATGCTTCCCCACTGCATGCCATCAGCGACAAGGCCAACAAAGCTGTCAGTCCCAACATGCACTCGCGCATAGAAAGCCTCCCTGGACAAAATCCAGGAAAATCCTGACATAATGCCACAACCTAGGCAAGCGTCCTACCTGCATTGTGCACAACTGTTGGCGGGTTTTATTTTTGTGGCTTTTGTATTTGGGCGATGAAGGGGGCGAGGAGCTCCTCCAGGCAGGGGCGGCCAATTTCCTGGAGGGCGTATTCCACGCGGGTGGAGGGTTTGTTAATGCGAATGACTCTGCCCAAGTCGATGGGGGTGGCGATGACCACCGAGTCACAGTCGCAGCGCTCAATGGTGGCGGCCAAGTCTTTCATCTGCTGTTCGCCATAGCCCATGGCTGGCAGGAGTGTGCCGATGTTAGGGTAGAGGCGGAAGGTTTCGGCCAGCTTGCCCACGGCCCAGGGGCGAGGATCGACCATTTCTGCCGCGCCGAAGCGGCGGGCGGCCACAATGCCCGCACCTATTTTCATTTCGCCGTGCGTCAGCGTGGGGCCGTCTTCCACCACGAGCACCCGCTTGCCGCGGATGACTTCGGGCTTGTCCACGTGGATGGTGGAGGCGGCATCCACCACCACGGCTTTCGGGGCCACGCGCTCAATGTTGGTGCGCACCTGTTGAATGCTTTCAAAATCCGCGCTGTCTATTTTGTTGATGATGACAATGTCAGCCAGGCGCAAAGTCACCTCGCCCGGGTAATAAGAAAGCTCATGGCCCGGGCGATGAGGATCGACCACCGTCACCATCAAATTCGGGCGGTAGAAAGGAAAGTCATTGTTGCCGCCGTCCCACAAAATAACGTCGCAGCCCTTGGGATCTGCCTCTGCCGCGCGCACAATAGCCTCATAGTCCACGCCGGCATAAATGACGTTGCCGCGCGTAATGTGCGGCTCATATTCTTCCATCTCCTCAATGGTGCACTTGTGTTTGGCCAAGTCCTCCAGCGTGGCGAAGCGCTGCACCTTTTGTGCAACCAAATCGCCATAGGGCATGGGGTGGCGCACCGCAATCACCTTGAGGCCTTTGGCCATGAGAATTTCGGCCACGCGGCGCGAGGTTTGGCTTTTGCCGCAGCCGGTGCGCGTTGCGCCCACGGCCACCACGGGTTTGCTGCTTTGGAGCATGGTTTTTTTGGGCCCAAGCAGCACAAAATCCGCGCCGGCGGCATTCACCTGCGCGCTGATATTCATGAGGGTGCCATAGGGGATGTCGCTATAAGCAAAGACGCACTCATCCACGCCCAACTCTTGAATGAGGCGCTCCAAGTCTTCTTGCATGTGGATGGGGATGCCCTGAGGATAGAGGCTGCCGGCCAGCGCGGCGGGGTATTTTCGCCCGGCGATGTCGGGAATTTGGGCGGCGGTAAAAGCCACCACTTCATAGGCAGGGTTATCGCGGTAGCAGGTATTGAAGTTGTGAAAGTCTCTTCCAGCTGCGCCGATGATCAGGGTTTTGCGTTTTTGCATAAAGCCAGTCCTTTCGTTTGCGCCGGGGGTTATCCCAAATTTCTTTTATTTTTAAAATGAGAATTTGGCCCCCCTTGCACATGGGGGCGGCAGCGAAGGCTTCATGCCTGGGCAAGGCATCAGGGGGCGGGGGCAAACAGCATTTCGCCGCCTCTTTTCAACTGCAGTTTCAGCATGCCGCCATCCAGCTGGTAGCGTGTTGCCGAAACCAGCTGGCGCATGAAGTCATCCTCTATGGGGTTGGCGGCGCAGCCCACCTGCGTCTTGTACATTTCCTCCATGCGAATCTGCTCGCCTTGGGTGCAATAGGCACCGCCCCCAAAGTTGCAACCCATTTTGACACCGAGCTCCCCTCCCGCGAGGAATGCCACTTGGAAGTCTTCGGGCACAACAAGCACTCCCAGCCGCGTATATTGCCAAACCCATACGGTGTCCTGAAAGGAAGTCGCACCGTCTTGCGAGGCAAACACCATGTCACTGCCATCCCCCAAGCGCAAGCTGAGCGTATTGCCGTCCGGCCAATACGTCACGACGTCCTTCAACCCCTCAAAAAATTCCTTCTCGAGTGAGTCGAGGCAGCCTCGCTCTGTCACCGAAATCTCCTCAAGCCTTATTCGCGGCTCATGCGCGGAATAATTGCCTTGGCCTTCGTTGCAGTCGCTTTGAATCTCCACCTTGCCATTCGCGAGAAACGTCAACGTATATTCTCCCGGGACAGCAGGCCCAAGCCGCGTGTCATTTGTGGGAACGCCTTGCCAGGCCCACGCGGTTTTCTGGAGCGCATTGTCCTCGGAGCACGTCATCTCCTCAAAGCATTTCGCGCCAGAGCATGGCGGGGCAGCGCACTTCGCGCTCATGCAATTCGCACCCGCGCACTTTTCAGCAGCGCAGTCTGTATCAGGACAGGCCCAAAACCCCAGGGAAGCAACAAGGAAGAAGGAAAAGAGAATTTTTTTCATAAGTGTTATGCCCTCACGCCTTCACACGAAACGATAATGACGGAAATGTAGCAGGATGAGGGTAAACAATCCAGTGAGTTTTTTGAGAGTTACCTGAATGGGTACATGTGTTTGAAGCCTGCGGGCAATGATGCTTCTTGTCGACTTTGTCGAAGGTTTGTGGTTGCTATTATTAAGGGTGTTTCTTGTCGACTTCGTCGAAGGTTTTTTTCGCTTTTCTCCCCTCGCCCGCGAAGCGGGAGAGGGGCCGGGGGAGAGGGTGTTTTTTTGCCCTGCGGGCGATGTTTTTTTCGCCTTTCGGCGAGTCCCTTTTTTTGTATGGACAAAAAAAGGAACCAAAAAAAACCACCCTGCGGGGCTTAGGCATAGCAGCTACCCCACCGACACTTCCACCTTATCGAGAGCCCATCACCCGGTGGGTCTGATTCCCTGCACCCTCTCCACGCCGCAACGTCTGTAACCTAAGTAACGCCAGACGGACGGGGCTTACGCCCCGTGCTTTTTTTTCTGCCCTGCCCCAAAGCCACGTGGGCCGCCCAGGCTCACCCTGCCGTGCGGCTCCCGAAATGCAGCAGAGAAAATGACGGGGCGCTTATTTGTTTCGCCCCTACACACCCCTATCAACGCCTATAAAAATTTGTAGGGGCAGGCCCCCGTGCCTGCCCTTGCTGCGCCCCTCCATTCCACACAACATTTTCATTTCCTCCCTTATGCTCAATATGCTATATGCACTCCGACTGCGCGAGAGTGCAGCCTGGATTGGACTCCAGCATTATGCTTCGACGACAGCGGGGAGCTGCCGGAGAATCAGTGGCTCGTCGTTATGTGCCACCGGTTCCCGGCGGCTTGGGCGTGGGGCCGCAAAGCCCACCGGTTTTCCGTCGAAGCGCCGGTAAGTCTAACGCGTTCAGGCCGCCCTTTGTAGGTGCCGGATGGTCCGGCCCCATGAGCGCAAAGCGAGGGCTGGCATGCACGAGAACAAAAACCTGGACGAGGACACACGCGCGGTGTTGCGTGACATTAACCACTTTTTAGACTTTTTATGGAGCGCGGGCTTCAAGGAAGCCAGCGTTGTGAGCAAGAAAGCCTCTTCCGTGCTGCAAGTGTGGGGCGAATGCTTCTGCTGGGAGGAGGTTGCCGAAAAGCTGAAGGTTGCCGTTGCCTTTGCCAGGGCGGAGCAGGGGGAGGCTGTGTATCACCGTCTGCTCAGCCTCGATGGCAGTCTGGACAACGCCCTCGCTGAAGCCCGAAAACAACGCGCCCGCGAAAGGCGGAATAACCCCTCCTTGCCGGAGGTGGTTTTCCTTCAGGACAAAATCGGGACGCTTGAAATACACAGCCCAGAAACCCGCTTTCATGCGAGAAAAACGGACCCTCACCTTCCGACGCTTCCGCAGCCACGGCGGAAGACAGATCCCATGTTCCCTCCGCTGGGGGAGGGGCCGAAGGCCGCGTCATAAAACCTGGGGGCAATGAGTTTTTCTTGTCGCCTCCCATCCCATGCGCCGCTTGCACATTTGCGCATACTGGGCATGGGCAATGTGCTAGACTGCGCAAAGTTTGAGTGGATGCAGTGGGGAATGTGCAACTCGAGGGAGGCCAACGCTCTATGCACCCTGCGAAAAACTTTGCTGCAAAACAGGTGCTGTGCCTGCTGCTGGGCACAGCGTTGGGTGCCTGCACCCCTTTGGGCATAGACAGCAGCGAGGAAGCACTCTATGGCATTCGCACTGTCTCCTTTGACAAGAATGGCGGAGACACGGAAGCGGTGCCTGCAAGCATGACGCTTCGCCCGCCGGTCAATACCCTTGGCCGTCTGCCTGAGCAGCCCACGCGGGCGAGGCATACATTCATGGAATGGAACACGGAGAAGGATGGGAGCGGCAGCCCCTTTGCCGAGCAGACGCCTGTGACGGCCAACATTCTCCTCATCCTCTATGCGCAGTGGGAGGCCCATCTGGAGCTTCAACTCCCCACCGGCCTAGCAACACTGACGCCGATGGCAGGCGAACGCTCTGCCACTTTCAGCGTGACGGTGAGCGGGTTTCACAGCGAAGAGGATGCACAAGGCGTGACGCTCAGCAGGGATCTCGTAGATGCCCAGGGACTGTCGTTGCGAAAGCTTGTGTCCAGCTACACGCCCAGAAGCCACATTGTTCACCTCACCGTTGAATATGACGGCCTGACGCCGTTTCCCGAGGGCTTTGCGACGCTCCACTTCGACTTGGAAAACATCCCCAAGGGCTATCGATATGGTGGTGGCCCTCAAACCCTCCGCGTGTACATTGCTGACGGCCTGGAAAAAACCCGCCCCATTCCGGTGAATGCGGACAACATCCACACCTTCAACGACTATGCCAACACGCCCGAGGGCCTTGGGCAACACTATCAGCTGATGGAGAATGTAGCGTTGACGCCACCCGAGGCGGGGCAAAGCAACTGGACGGCGATAGGCACCTATGGCTATATCCCCGCCGACAACCGTCCCTTCACAGGCAGCTTCGATGGGGGTGGCCACAGCATTGTGGGCCTCACCCTTCATGCCACCGATGACATCGACCAAAGCGACTTCCAAGGCATGTTCGGCCAGATAGAAGGCGCGGAAATTAAAAACCTCGGTCTGGAAGGCGGCAGCGTCACGGGCAGAGGCTATGTCGGCGGCCTGGTGGGGATGAGCCGTGATGGCACGGTGCATAACAGCTATGCCACGGGCAGCGTTCAGGGCAGCAACTATGTCGGCGGCCTGGTGGGGTATAACTGGGGCGGCCCGGTGCACAACAGCTATGCCACGGGCAGCGTTACGGGCGCAGACGGTGTCGGTGGCCTGGTGGGGCAAAACCGTAACGGCGCGGTGCACAACAGCTATGCCACGGGCAATGTCAAGGGCAGCTTCTTTGTCGGTGGCCTGGTGGGGGATAACTTTAGCAGGGTGGAAAACAGCTATGCCACGGGCAGCGTTCAGGGCAGCAACTATGTCGGCGGCCTGGTGGGGGACAATTGGGGGAGTGCTGCCCGGGTGCAAGGCAGCGTTGCGCTGAACCCCAGCGTCGTTGCCACTGCCAACGCCGGACGCGTGGTGGGACGCAATCATCCTGACGCCGCTTTGACAGACAACCGCGCGCGCAGCAACATGGCGCTGACACCTCCAGCCGAGCTCGACACCATCGGCGCGAACTTGAAAAACGGCGCCGGCGTGTCCGCCGCAGCATATGGCAGCGAGTCCTTCTGGAAAGCTGAGCCCATGCATTGGGACTTTGACACCGTCTGGGAATGGGGCCCCATCGGCCTGCCCATTTTGCAAGGCCTTGGCGGCGAGCAGAGGCTGATTCCCTGAGGAGAGCCCTGTTTTGACAAGAAGGTGGAAACACCGAGGCTGTCTTCAAGAAAACCAGAGCATGCTTGAGAGGTGTGGGTGGGGAGCAGCGGCCCGGGGTGCAACCTGTGCCATGACGGCAGATGCTGCTACAGGGTGCTGAAAACAACCCACCCCAAAACCAGTTGCCGGGGCTTGCCACTCTTTTGCATAAAATAGAAATGAGTGACATGCAAAACCCCGAAACCAACATTCACACCAAAAAAACGGAGCCCGTCCTTCCGGCACTGTCGCCGCCACAGCCCAAGGAAACGGCCCCCCCTCTTTCTCCTGCACGGAATGAAGCGCCTTCCTCCCCGCCGGAAAACCCCACGAAAGGAAGCGAATAGACCGGTCTACTGCGGAAGGTTTTTGCCCATATAGGAATGGTTTCTTGCGCTGTGCGCTTGCTGGTAGCGGTTTGTCCAGGGGGAGTGGTGAAACTTTCTGCCTTCGCTGGGTTTGAGTTTTACATCACCCTGGCTATCGGGAAAGAAGGCCAGCGTCGGCGTGCCGGTGTTGTCGCCGCCAATGCTGGAAAAGCCGCCCAAATTCATAACAGAGTCCAGCCTGAGGTGGCTTTGCAAAAATTCTGCATCATTGGCTTCAGCCACAATTTTATTGGCCTCAGCCACGGCCGTTGAGCGTCCGTTTCCTTGGCAGAAGATGGAGAACATCCGCATATAAAAGGGGTCTCCGTTGGCGTTTGCTCCCAGGCCACAGGCGTCTAAACCCGCGGCGCCGCCCAAGGCGCTGCCCACCATACCGCCGACAATGCCGCCCACATGAAGAGAGCTTGGAAGATAATTGGGATCCACGGCGTTGCGGCTTGTGAGCGCCCAGCTGTCTGTCACAATGGAAAAGTACTGCCTTGCCAAAGGCCAGGTGAAAGCTCTCAGTCCACTTGGGCTTATATAGGCAGAGCGTACGCCTTTGGAGCTCAGCTCCATTCCGGACCACTCATGCATAAACCGCGGTATGAGGTAATGGTTCTCCACGCCTTTTTGTGCAGTGCACGTCACCTTGCCGCCTTTTTGAAATCGGTTTTTGAAGTTTGTGGCCATGGCGTCTGCCAGCGAAAAACCTTCGGATGTCACCGTCTCGCAGCGGACAATGCCGACTTCACCTTCGATGCCCCAAATCGGCGCTGTGAAAAGGTTGGCACCCCCGGGAGGGCCATTGCCCCCCAGACTTCCAGGATGACTGCTCGAATGGTTCGCAAACGCCGCTTCGTGGTGAGCGTTGAGGGCGCCACTCGGAACAGCGGACTCATAATTCAAAAAAGCATAGTCCCAGGGGCTTGCAACGACAGCCTCCTGCAAGTCCAGTTTGTGACGGTTCAACTCGTCTGCAAACAGCACATATAAAAAGGCCGGAATAATCGCCACCATCAACACGGACATCTCCACCGCCGCCTGACCTTCAACCCTCTTCCACCCTCGCCTTTGCATGTTCCTTCTCCGCCTTCCTCGCCTCATTTTTCGCCTTCAACCTCAAAAACCACTTGGACCTCAACTCGGTGTTGCTTGTCTTCCTGGAGTGAGCATTCAATTAGGGTTGCCACTCAAAGTGCCAAAAATTCCATCCCCGTCCTTGAAGGGATGCAGCTTGGCCCTCCAATAGGGCTCAAACAAATTGGGGGGCGCCCTCCACGTGTCCATTCGATGGAAATACACCATGGCCTGGCTTACCGCACGGGCATGGTTTTGGGGGCGCATGTGGAGCACTCCCTGGGGGCGCTGTCCATGCTCAATGCTCACGCGTCCTTGTTCATTCAGGTGCCAGGGCAATGCGTTTTCGTTGCAATTGTTTTCTTGAGCGCTTGAATTCAAGTTTTGGGTGGCCACAAAGAAAACCCGGGGCTGGCCCCAGTCCTTCTCCTGGGTTCCCATGCGATAGTTGATGAAGCACACAGTGTTGTTGCCATCGCAGTTGCCTCCGAACATTTCCTTGAAGGCTTGGTCATGGTTATGCTGGCTGGAATGCCGGCTTGTATGCCTGAACGAGCCATCTCCTGAGCCAATGACAGAGGAAGCGGGGTTTAGGGCAGCAGCTGGCGTATGAATCAAAAGAGGAATAAA
>Ga0209737_10001091_pt1 | contig 20134 bp, 14 predicted proteins | sample TergutCu122P3_FD_187284 | JGI IMG/M metagenome (GOLD analysis project Ga0209737, IMG submission 187284) | Cubitermes ugandensis P3 segment gut microbial communities from Kakamega Forest, Kenya - Cu122 P3 (SPAdes) (version 2) | ecosystem: Host-associated > Arthropoda: Insects > Digestive system...
CCCCAGCGCCTCGCTTGCCGGTGTCTCGCTTGCTTGTGCCACACTTGCTTGCACCTCGCTTATTGGTGTCTCGCTTGCCGGCATACCGCTCATCTGCGACTCATCATTCTGTTCTCCAACAAGCTCTGCTTCGCTTTTATGTGCTCCCACTGCCTGGGCTACGACATCTTTTGCCCCTGTTTGCCTGACTCCGGTTTGCCTGGTTACGGTTTGCTTGATTCCTGCTCTCTTTCTCTTCTTTTTTACTCGCATCCGCCAGTATGTGCCCCCGTTTCCAAAAAGCATCGCTAAGGCCAGGAGCACAAAGGCCACCATAATAAACAATGAAAATGGAATTGGAAATCCCAGACTTATGATTCCTTGCTCGGCAATTTGATATACCGCCAGGGCATTCTGGAGTGCCATATATGCAAAGAACCCACAAATTGTAGCCCCTGTGATTCGCCAGAACAGGTTTCTCGGCACCTCAAGACTGAACAAAAGAAGAGCTGTTGACATACAAGCCTGTAACAGCAGGGATGCCAATCTTGGCAGATTGTTGAGATCTATCCACCAGCTGTTTGTGTTATAGCCGCTTCCAAGTAAAACCCCTATAAGGCTTAAAGCTGCATAAGCACCCAGAAAGAACGCCAGCCCACGAGAAAACGATACCAGTAGCCAACCACAAACAGAGCCGAGAGTAACTCGTCTCTTTATCTTCACCTGTGCTTCCAAAGCACACCTCCCTCTCGCAGCAATAACGACAATCCATATAAAATCAGTGAAATCTGGTACTTTGAGAATACTCCTTATTGAAAGCAAAGTCGAAACTAAGACAAAACTGTCAATAAGTAGAAACCCTCTGGGTTTCAGGGCACATCCACCCCGTCATTGCGAGGAGCGCGCAAGCGCGACGCGACAATCCAGTCGATGAGACGCAAGACGTTGACTGGATTGCCACGTTGCGCTTGCGCGCTCCTCGCAATGACGGGGTGGGCGTGAATACTTCGGCACTTCTAGCGGGTGAGTTGCTACTTTTACCTCCAGATTGCCACGTCGCGCTACGCGCTCCTCGCACGGGGTGGCGTGAACCTCTCTGGTTGTGTTGAATACAGGCGATAAAAGTAAGCATATAGACAGTAGTACTAACTAATGCACACATAGTGGCTGTGTAAGGCCAGAAATGACACGCCCCTCTTTTTGCTCCTTTTACCTGCTTTTTTTGCCTGCTCTTTTTGCTCAACCCTCTGTGCGCGAGGTATGGCAAGTTTTAGACGAAATTTGCGGAAATGTGCGGTTTTATGACGAATTGCAATAATCCGCAGTCAGCTATGAAATGTCTCACTTGCATGCATTTATGCCGTTTTACCTGCGGTTATATGCTTCCGCTACTTATTCTGAATCACATTGCTATAGTTTTCTAGCAGTGAAAATAGCACAGAAAACCGTACGTTTCCGCAATTTTCGTCTAAAATTTGCCATATTCCGCGCAAGAGGGCACAGATCGATTCACTGGACAATTCTTCAGCCTTCTACGTCCTTCTTCAGCCTTCTTCTGCTTTCTACGTCCTTCTTCAGCCTTCTTCTGCTTTCTACGTCCTTCTTCAGCCTTCTTCAGCCTTCTACGTCCTTCTTCAGCCTTCTTCTGCTTTCTACGTCCTTCTTCAGCCTTCTTCAGCTTTCTTCCGCCTTCTTCAGCTTTCCTCGGCCGTGATAATTCTTCGGAAAATCATTGCTTGACAGATCATGCTCGCTTGTATTATTGTATTAAGTGCTTAGTACAATCATACAGATTTGAATCGCCGCTATCAGCGAAGGTTTGGAATCGCAGGGCAAATCTGTAGACAGGAAAGAAGGAGGTGTGCGTTGTATTGGGAATTCACTGCTGACCGTCCGATTTATGCTCAGCTTGTGGAGTTGCTCCAGAAACGTATTCTGTCGGGCATCTATCCTTCTGGATCCAGTATGCCCAGCGTCCGAGCATTGGCGTTGGAAGCAGGTGTGAACCCTAACACCATGCAAAGAGCCCTCGCTGAGTTGGAGGCTTCAGGGCTATTGAGCACACAGAGAACGAGTGGCAGAACAGTAACTGACGACGAAGGGTTGATTATGCGTGTGAAGGAACGAATAGCCTCTGATTACATCGAACAGTATTTCGAGGGAATGCAAAGCTTAGGTATAGAGCGCGAAGACGCAACCAGTATGCTTGTTTTAAAAACACAGGGTACCGGGCTCTCTCAAAACAAGGAAACGAACAAAACCAACACACCTGAGGAGGTGAGCTAGATGAATGCAATTCTACAGACCCAGAACCTCACAAAGCGCTTTGGCCCCAATATTGCTTTGAGCAACGTGAACCTGCTGCTTGCCCCAGGCCGCATCATAGGACTACTGGGCCCCAACGGCAGCGGTAAAACTACACTCATCAAGATTGCAAGCGGACTCCTTGTTCCGACCGAAGGGCAGGTCTGGATAAACGGACTGCCAATTGGGCCCGAAACCAAGAAGCTCGTGAGTTATCTGCCTGACAGAACCTATTTCGACAGCTGGATGAAGGTTAAAGACTGCGTTGCTCTTTTTGCGGACTTCTATGATGACTTCGACCGCGCCAAGGCTCTTGAGATGCTGAAAGCCATGGGTATAGACACAGACAAACCATTCAAAACACTTTCAAAGGGAACTCAGGAGAAGGTGCAACTGGCACTTGTCATGAGTCGAAAAGCATTGCTCTATCTTCTCGACGAGCCTATCGGTGGTGTTGACCCGGCTGCACGTGATTTTATTCTTGAGACGATTATCCGTAACTACAACGAGAATGGCACTGTGCTTATCAGCACCCATCTCATCTATGACATAGAACGTGTTTTGGACGACGTCATCTTTTTGTGGGGCGGGCTTGTTGAGCGCGTTGCAAACGTCGACGTTATGCGAGAGCAGACCGGAAAAAGTGTCAATGAGGTGTTCAGGGAGGTATTCAGATGTTAGGTAAATTACTCAAGTATGAATTCAAGGCAACTGCTCGGATGTTTTTATTGATGTATGCTGCACTGTTGGTGGTGGCAAGTATTAATGCACTGGTTCTACCGTTCAGCGACAATATCATCGTTAATGCTCTCGAAAGATTACCGGTTCTGAATTCGATAGTGACCTCGCTTTTGATGATCTCGTATATGCTATTGATAGCTGCGGTGATTATCCTTACTCTGGTGATTATTGTCGTTCGTTTTTATCGGATGCTCGGAGATCAGGGTTATCTCTGGTTTACACTTCCGGTCACGTCTAATCAGCATATCCTAAGCAAGTTGATCTGCGCCTTTGTCTGGTCTGTTGCAAGTGTATTTGTGGTATGTGCAAGCGTTGGCGTGATGATTCTTCCCACAGGATGGCTTGGTGAGCTTTGGCGGATACCCGACTTTTGGCAAGAAGTGGTTTGGCTTGGTTTTTCGCCGGGACTCTGGCTTGCCTGTGGCATAGTGCTTAGCTTTGTATCGTGGCTATCCGGTGTGATGATGTTTTACGCCGCCATCGCTATTGGCCCCAACTTCACCAAGAGTCGCCTGGGTGGCAGCGTGCTAGCTTACGTTCTCATTTACATAGGCGTACAGATCCTGAGTACTATCCAGATGTTAATACTCGCTATGCCGATGAGTAAGCCGGTCGAAATCTTCTTCGACTCAATAGACACGATGAGCATGGGGTTTAATGTTCCATCTGCGATGATGCAGCTGTCTGGTGCGGTCGATCAGATGGTGCTATTGAGCACGGTTGTCTTTGGTTTGGGCTGTCTTGCCCTTGCGATAGTGTATTACTTCATCACCCGCCATTTCATGACGAAGAAACTCAATCTGGCCTGAGACATTCTACCGAAAACCTGAGACACATCGACCCCGCCTGACAGCAACCCGGGCGGGGTTGGTTTTTGTGGGCGGTTTCGCATGAGTGGTGTTTTCGGGCGGTTTCTGAGCGATTTTTCAAAGGCGGTTTCTAACTGAATTCTCAAAGTAACGGATGGTATAATCTCTGGTGAAGGAAAAGCAGTATAAACGCAACAAAAACGCAGCTTGGGATTACTAATGGCAGATGAGCTTATTCTTAATCGCTATCGACAGCTTGAAGCCTCGGGCAAGGGTGGCTTTGGTACGGTTGACATTGCCTGGGATACCCGTCTACAACGTCGAGTTGCGATAAAACGTATTCCTTTGTTACTCGATAAAGGCAACATTCCCGGTATCAGAGAAGCACGCACTGCGGCAATGCTTAACGATGCGCGTATTGTTACCATGTTGGATTTTCAGGTCACCGCAACAGAGGCGCTCATCATCATGGAGTGTGTTGACGGCCCAACTCTGAGCACCCTGCTTAAAGAGAGCGAGGAGCTGCTCAGCCTCGATATTATCACCACTATCATCAGTGATGTAGCCTCTGCTCTTGAGTACGCACACGAAAACCAGGTGCTCCACCTTGATATCAAACCAGACAACATCCTCATTGATCACCAGGGAAACATCAAGGTCAGCGACTTTGGCCTGTCTCAGCTTTCCGGCATCGCGGGATTTTCTGAGCCCCAGGGAGGCACCATCGGATACATGCCTCCCGAGCAGCTCCTGGTGCAGGGCGTGGATGAGCGCACTGACCTCTGGGCTTTATCGGTGCTTTTCTACCAGCTTTTAACCGGCAAGAATCCTTTCCGCGCTGAATCTGTTTTCGAGTCTTTGGATCGCATCCTCTATGACACTGTTCCGCTTCCTTCAGATATTCGTCCAGAACTTGACCAGGAGGTGGATGAGATCATCTTCAGGGCAATGATGGCTGATAAAACACAGCGTTATGGCTCTGTCACTGGGTGGATGTCTGAGCTTTCAGAGTTTTTGGGTAACACTAAGTCTGGACGCAAGGGCTTGAAGTACCGCGTCAATGAGCGTGACCTTGAAGAGCTGGTAAATAGTGACGCATGGCATCAGGAAGATGAAGCAGATGACTACTATGAGGAAGAATACAGAACCGAAGCCGCAGCAAATACCATTCCGTTGTGGGATCGTTTTCCAAAACGTTTACGAGCGACAATCGGCCGTATTTGTGCTGCTCTGGCATGTGGAAGCTTCGCCTTCACAGGCTTAAGCGGTTTTGACCTGCTTTCTTACCAAAACGTACAATCCAGTCTGCAATTTATCCTGCTCCTCGCCATCATCGCCTTCATAGCCCTGGGAGCCTTTCTTGTTCCTCAGTTGGGGAGCGCTTTAGCCTGTGTGGTCTTCATTGCCGGCCTCTTTGCCAGAGGGCTGGTTTTTGTCGCAATAATACTTGCTCTCATCCTTATTGCCTGGTGGCTGATTTACGGCAGAAAAAGCGCGGTTGATTCAACCCTTGTTTTATTCACCCCCTTGTTGGGAGCGCTCTGGATGGGATTTGCCCTGCCTATTCTCAGCGGATATTTTCTCAGACCCAAACGCGCTCTTCCCATGGTGGCTGTCCAGGGCCTGCTGCTTATTGTGCTCGCAGCAATAACCAACAGCCCGAGCATTACCCATGTTCTGCTCAACATACCTGAGCAGCAGATGATAACGCAAGGGATATTCCCGGTTGCTCTGCTCGATATGCTTGCCACCCCGGTGCCCTGGGTTCTGCTTGCATCTTTTGCTCTCGCGGCTCTGGTTGTCTCACTGTTGTCTGATCGCAACACAAGGCCGTCAATGTTTCTTGGCATTTTACTGGCAACCGTGGTGCTTGGCCTGGGAAGCCTGGTCTTGCTGCTGTTTGATCCTGCCTTCCAGCAGGCGGACTTCATACACGAGGCAGTGGGGCTGAGTCTTTCGTTTATACTGTTGCTCATTGTGTTTCTCTCGGGTGTCTCAACAAATGAGTCTCGTCTGGAGGAGGTATAGTGGGTGTCATCTCAAAACTGGAGGGTGGCTTGGACAATGCCTTTGACCGTGCGGCAGGAGCAGTCTTTCGTGGACCGTTAGAGCCTGCGCAGATTGCTAAACGCGCCGAAAAGCAGATGTACCATGAAAAGCTGGTTGGAGCTGGCAAGCAACATGCTCCCACACTTTATACCGTACTGGTAAACCCCAGTGATGACCGCAAGCTTTTTGCTTTCTACCCCACCATCGCTGCCGAGATTGAAACCTACCTCACCGCAAAGGGCACCCAACGCGGTTTAAAATTCGACGGGCGTCCGCTTGTTCGCTTCATCGTGGATAAAGACCTCAAGAGCGGGAAATTCGATGTAATAGCAGAAAATGTCTCAGCGCCCACCATCGCAAAACTGCGTCAGGAAGAGATGGAGTATTACGGGATTGAGGAGAAGAAGCCCCGGGTTTCTCTGCGGGAAGAGCCGAGGGATCGGGTTTCTCCGCATGTGGAGCCGAGGGATCGGGTTTCGCCGCATGTGGAGCCGAGGGATCGGGTTTCGCCGCATGTGGAGCCAGAAGTTCGTACAAGCCTTCCGAACTATAAGCTCGGGGAGCCAGGGCGTGAAGCTTCTCTTCCGAATAATGCAAGAGCTCGTGTGAGTCTTCCCCATCTTGAGGGGCACCCGCATCCTGGACTAGTCTCCCAGCCTGAGCAGGCTTCTCAGTCTGGACGTGCTTACCAGCCTGAGCAGGCTTCTCAGCCTGGACGTGCTTGCCATCCTGAGCAGGCTTCTCAGCCTGGACGTGCTTACCAGCCTGAGCAGGCTTCCCAGCCTGGACAGGCCACTCAGTTCAGACAGGCACGCCTCACCGACATGAGCGCAGCAAAGAGCTACAAACTCACGAAATCTCCCACGATACTTGGACGCGAAGTGAGCTGCGACATCGTCATTACCGACGCAAATATTTCGCGCCAACACGCGAAGTTCACACAGGACGCCGTTGGTACCTGGAAGATAACCGACCTGAACTCAACCAACGGTTCCAAACTCAACGGAAGACCCGTCACCTCCGCCCTGCTGCGTGATGGTGACCAGATTAGCGTTGGGATCACCGTCCTTGAATTCAGAGAGTTCTGACGAACCAGAAAGCGATGAGTAACGGAGTGCGGCAATGATTGATACCGTACTGTTTGCGGGAAAACTCCTGCTGATCGCGTTACTTTTTCTGTTTTTGTTTATTGTTATGAAAACAGGTATTGGACTTGTCAAGGGACAAACGCGTACGAGCGAACGCTGGACTATAGCGGTAGAAAAGGGCCCACGCGAGTTGCGCGGCGTAAAAATCAACGTTAACGGGCCGGTGGTCATCGGGAGAGCCCCTGGAGCGGACATCGTTGTGTCGGCTTCTTATGTATCGGGGCGACATGCCCGTTTTTCACGTCTTGGTGAGAATCTCATCATTGAAGACCTGGGATCCACAAACGGCACAACTGTAAATGGGGAAACCATCGACGGCCCCAGGCAGCTGGAAAAAGGCGATGTTGTAGGCGTTGGAGATGTGACGATGAGGGTGAATCTCCTGTGAAGGCCAGAGAAAACAGAGCGCTTACCGCAGGTTCAAGAACCGACCTGGGTTGCCTGCGAGATCACAACGAAGATTCGCTGCTGGTTAAAGCCCCTCTCTATGTAATCGCAGACGGCATGGGAGGGCATGCCGCTGGTGAAATAGCCAGCGAGATTGCCATACGTACCCTTGAGCAGGCACAGTTAACCCACCTCGACCCCGATGCCCTCAGGCGTGCGGTTGTTGAGGCAAACGGCCTCATCGTTCAGGGCGCAAAAAAGGGTCTGGGGCGCAAGGGTATGGGAACAACCCTGACCGCAGCCATCATCGAGGGCAACCAGCTTCTGGTGGCACAGGTGGGTGACTCACGGGCATACCTGCACCAAAATGGCAGGCTCCGCCCCATAACCCGCGACCATTCACTGGTGGGAGAACTCATCTCGCTGGGACAACTGACCGAAGAAGAAGCCCGCGTTCATCCCAATCGCTCTGTTATCACCCGGGCTTTAGGCTCTGACATGAGTGTGCAACCCGACATGTATGAGATTCGGCTGCACGAGCGTGATCGTTTACTGCTCTGCTCAGACGGCTTGAACAGCATGCTTGAAGACACGGTGATTGAGGAGATTCTCAATCTGTACCCCGACCCTCAGGAAGCTGCTGACATGCTGGTTGGAGCAGCACGAGACGCCGGTGGATTTGATAACATCACCGTTATTGTCGTTAACATCGACAATCTTGAATTTCTCGCAAGAAGTAAGCAGAAACGACGATTCAAACGAGGAGTTGTTGGCTTTGCCCTGGCCTTTATCCTGCTCATCGGCGTCACAATCGGTGGAGTGTACGGTTATGCGCATAATGCTGCCTTTCTGATTGAAGAGAACGGTTATGTGGTGCTGTACCGTGGATTGCCGGGAGATTTTATTGGCATAGAACTCAAATGGATGGAACGCATTACCTCAATTCCGGTTGACAAGCTCAACCCGACCACTGCCGGTGAGCTGAAGAAAGGTATTCAAACAGGCTCACTTGAGGAGGCAGAGCGTCTGCTCGCTCTGTATGAGAGCCAGTTGAATATGCGAACCTGAGAAATCCCCTGCATGAGATTCCGAGAACACGAGACCACACAGCTATGAGCCGCAGAACAACAGAACTCGCACTTCTTCTCGCAGCCTCTCCGGCCGTTATTCTGCTATTCGTAATGGCTATTATCAGCGACGGAAAACCCCTGAGCTTCCAGACGCTCGCAGTGCCTCTGGGTCTTTTCGGCGCCTTCATCATCTCACATGTCGTCATCCGCAGGCTGGCACCCAACGCAGACCCGGCCCTGCTGCCAATCACTTTTGCGCTGAGTGGTATCGGCATCGCCTTTGTCATGCGTCTGGCTCCCGCTCTGGCCACCCGGCAGATACTCTGGCTCTTCCTTGCCATCGCAGCCATGCTCCTCACCCTGCTTGCTGTGCCCTCGGTTCAAAAACTCACGCGATACAAGTACTCGCTCATGCTGCTCGGCATTCTGTTGCTGCTCCTGCCAGTCTTTGTTGGCACCGAGGTGAGCGGTTCCAAGATATGGTTGAGCTTTGGAGGATTCTCCTTTCAACCCGGCGAGATTGCCAAAGTGCTCATCGTTTTGTTTCTGGCAGGGTATCTGGCAGACAACCGCGAGATGCTTTCTGTGGGTGGACGTCGCATCGGCAGCTTCACCATTCCCGACCCCAAGACCCTTGCCCCCCTGCTTTTCATGTGGGCGATAAGTCTGGTCATCGTCATCTTTGAGCGCGACCTGGGAAGCGCCCTGCTGTTTTTTGGGATGTTTCTGCTCATGATTTACATCGCAACAGGGCGCTGGCTCTACGTGGTGGTTGGGATCAGCCTGCTTGCCATTGGCGGCATCGCAGTCTTTCTGGCTTTTGGCCACGTGCAGCAGCGCATCTATGGCTGGCTTGACCCCTTTGCCTATCGGGAGACTATAGGATACCAGCTCATTCAGGGCCTGTATTCGCTGGCAGACGGCGGCTTGTTTGGTACAGGCATCGGTCGAGGTTTGCCCGAACTCATCCCCATTGTCGAAAGCGATTTCATCTTCAACGCCATCGCGGAGGAGATGGGGCTTTTGGGCGCCAGTGCGGTGCTGCTATTGTATGTGTTGTTCACGGTGCGGGGTTTTACCATTGCCGCCCGTGCGAAATCCGATGTCGATGCCTTCAGTGCCGCCGGGCTCACAGCAGCAATAGCGCTGCAGGCCTTTGTTATCGTGGGAGGAGTCACACGGCTTATACCGCTCACAGGGGTTACCCTTCCCTTCATGAGCCAGGGTGGTTCGTCTCTGCTGGCGAGTTTCATCATCGTGGGACTGCTCCTGCGGGCAGGCGACAGCGCAACCGGGCAGGAAGCTGAGCTCCTGGGGGTTACCACCATTGACGGCGGCATTCTTGGGCGTGTGACACTCGGAAAACGGTTGACACAGATTGTCTCCACATTTGCCCTGCTGTTTGCGGTTTTGATTGGAAATCTCACCTGGCATATGGTCATCAACGCCGACAACGTACGCAGAGACCCGGCAAACAACCACACGCTTGAGCGCATCAACAACACTCAGCGGGGTGCCATAGTCACCTCAGACGGGGTGGTGCTTGCCCAAAGCGAGCTTGGCGAGAATGGGCGTTGGAAGCGGGTTTATCCCGAGGGCTCCATGGCATCACACATTCTCGGATACTCCTCCATCATGTACGGCTCAGCCGGCCTGGAGTCCACCTACGCCGAAACGCTGGCCGGACGCACCGACATCGGCTCCTGGTCTGATGCGGTGAATGTGCTTGCCAATAACAGCGTGCCGGGAAACGACATCTACCTGACCATCAACTCGCACATACAGGCGTCTGCCGAGCAGGCGCTGGCAGGTTATGTTGGAGCTGTCGTTGTGATAGACGCAAAAACGGGAGAGGTGCTTGCCATGGCAAGCTCCCCCACCTATGACAACAACAAGGTTGAAAGCGTGATTGCCAACAGCGGAGATGATGGCACCGGCCTTGGTGGCGGGAGCGGCATCCTGGTCAATCGTGCAACGCAGGGGATGTATGCTCCGGGCTCTACCTTTAAGATGGTCACGCTTTCTGCGGCGCTTTCGCTCAAAACCACCACGCTCGAAACTTCCTACGATTCTCCGGGAAAACTTGAAATCGGCGGCGGCACGGTGACCAACTACAACTCAAACTCCTACGGCATCATCACGCTTCGCAGGGCCTTTGAGCTGTCGTCAAACACGGTGTTTGCGCAGGTTGCAGACGAAATAGGAGCCACAGGGCTTTGTAAGACTGCTGAGAATTTCGGGTTTAACCGTGCGCTCAAGACGGACTTCTGGGTGGCCAAATCCATTATGCCCGACCCCAACAGGATGACCCAGTGGGAAACCGCCTGGGCAGGAGTTGGGCAACCCGTGGGTGAGCGCAGCGGTGCTGTTGGCCCCCAGGTGACGGTGCTCCAGATGTCTATGGTGGCCTGCGCCATCGCCAATGAGGGAGTGCTCATGACTCCCTATCTGCTCGATCGCGTGGTGAGCTCGGAAGGCGCCGTTGTGCGAACAACAACACCAACCCGCCTCTCGCAACCTCTTACTGCATCTGTTGCCCGAGAGGTGGCGCGCGCGATGGAAGATGTCGTAAGCCGGGGAACCGGAACAGCAGCACAGATAAGCGGTTACACCGTGCGAGGCAAAACCGGAACCGCTGAAACCGGTAAACCCATAGACGATTCCTGGTTTGTGGGATACGTTGAAGTGGGAGGGCGCACCGTTGTGGTGGCGATTGTAATCGAACAGGGTGGCGACGGAATAGCAACAGTTAAGGCGCGAGAAGTGCTTCTCGCCGCAATCGCGGTGTATGGATAGTGATAGACAGGGTATACTATTGTATAAGTCAAGAACGCTTGGGAGAAAACCGTGTTAGACAAAGTCTTTAGCAACAGATACCGTTTAACCGAAAAACTGGGTATCGGAGGTATGGCTGAGGTTTATAAAGCTACCGACGAGGTACTTGGTCGTACGGTTGCTGTAAAGGTGATGCTGCCCCAGTACGCCAGTGACGAAACCTTTGCCGCACGCTTCAAACAGGAAGCACAGGCAGCTGCCAATCTGGCAAGTCCCTACATCGTAAACATCTATGACTGGGGATATGACGAAGCCGATGGCAGTTACTTCATCGTCATGGAATACATACGAGGCACCGACCTCAAAACCGCCATACAACAGCGCGGCACCATCAATCAGCGTAAGGTTGCCGAGATTGGCTCCCAGGTCTGCGCGGCTTTAAGTGTTGCGCACGGATACGACATTATCCACCGCGACATCAAGCCTCACAACATCATGGTTCAGCCTGACGGCAACGCCAAGGTCATGGATTTTGGAATCGCCCGCGCTTCCGGGTCATCGATGACCCAAACGGGGAGTGTGCTTGGTACCGCCTACTATGTTTCTCCGGAGCAGGCGCAGGGCAAGACCCTGACGTCGACAACCGACCTGTATTCTCTCGGAATCGTCATGTACGAGGCAGTAACGGGAAAGGTTCCCTTCGATGCCCCCGACGCAGTATCTGTCGCGTTAAAGCAGGTGCGGGAAGCGCCCGTGCCCCCCTCGAAAATCAATCCAAACATCGACGCAGAGCTTGAATCCATCATCCTGAGGGCAATGGATAAAAACCCGCTCAGGCGCTATGCCACAGCCGACCAGATGCGCACGGCTCTCAATAACTACCTGGGTGGCAGGCCTATAGACAAGGGCGTAGAGCAGCCTGCGGAGAAAACCCGCGTTTTGAATCCGTCTGCTCTGCCAGTGATCAAGAAAGACGGAGCCCAGCCCCCCATCCACACTGCCGTTATGCCTTCAGTCAGTGAGCTGCAGAAAACCTTCAACGTTCATTCGAGCTCGAGGGTACGCGAGATGGAGGAAAAACGCAGGCGCAGACGGATGGTTATCACAGGCATCATCATCACGGTGGTGCTTCTCGCTGCCATTGGCATCGGAGTTTACGCCATCTTATCCAATACCGACAACAGAGTTGAAGTGCCCCATGTGCTCAGTATGACCGAAGAAGATGCAGAGTATGACATTGTGAAAGCAGGACTTGTAGTTGGGAGTAGGGATTACCAGTTCAGTGAATCAATAGATAAAGGTTGCGTAATAAAAACAGACCCCAAGTACAGAACGAAGGTGGAGAAGGGCACAGCTGTAAACCTTATAATCTCTAGCGGAAAGGAACCTCCAAAGAAGGTTGAGGTGCCCAGTCTGATTGGTCTCACTCAGGGCGAAGCAGAAGACAAGCTTACTGAAGTGGGTTTGAAATTCCGCCGTATTAACAATCTCTTCAGCAGCGAAATTGAAATAGACAGGGTCTGCGCCCAGAGCATAGAGCCAGGCACTGAGGTTTTTGAAGGAACAACTGTTGACTTCAATATTTCAATGGGTAGAGAGACCGGTTTTGTTCCCAACGTTGTTGGAGCCAAAGCTGCCGATGCTGAGGCAAAGCTTGTTAGTGATGGTTTTGTTGTTGCGTATGCTGATAAGGAATACAGCTATGACTTTGCCGAAGGCTTGGTCATGAAGCAAAGCCCGATTTCCGGGCAGGCATACAAGGGTGACACGGTAACGCTCACTGTCTCCCGGGGACCAAAACCCATAAGCATGCCCAGCATGATTGGTAAAACCGAGGCAGAAGTGCGGGCGGAGCTCAACAGGGACTATCCCAAGATGATTCCCGTCTTTTGGAAAGAGGATGCAACAGAGATTTCACAGCTCAATAGGATTATTCGGCAGGATCCGGCACCTGGCAGTGAGGTTAGTTTCGATGCTGTGGTGACCTTCTACTACGGAGTCGTGCCTGCTTCGACAGTACCATAGCTATAACGGTTACTTTACAAACAGATGTCTTGGGAAGTGCCGAAGTATTGCCGTTGCTGTATAATTACGAAAATGTCCACAATATCAGGCTTGATCAGATCAGGAAGATTAGGAGTCATTCATGTCCCAGGAGAGTTTCGGTTTAAAGGATTTGCTTAAGGGTCTGGGCGTTGTCATGCCAGAAACAGAAGAAACAGGTAAAGAAAGAGAGTGGGCTGAGTCCGCCGAGGAGAGACTCGAAAAGCAACAGCTTACCTACAAGAAGATAAAACGAGCTTTTTTTATCCTGTTTATCCCTGTTCTTCTCGGTGCCTACTGGTGGTTTCATCCAGCAATTAACATCCAGAATCCTGATCTTTGGTTCTTTGTCAGCGTTGTTGTTCTTTTCCCCTCTTTTGCGCTTTTACGGTTTCGTTCTCAAACGTACAAACTGGGGAGTGCCACGCTTAAAGCCTCAAAGCAAAAGGCTGTGTTTTTTGAGAGGCTCTCTTTTATCCCTATCGCAATAGTTGCCATTGCCCTCATCGGTGGTTTGGCATCTGCAGTGTTTTTCCCCGGCAATGCCAAGCGTTATGCTGCAATCCTGCCCACGGTTAACAGCAATTTCAGCGAGGATATCAAGGAAGTTGAATACGACAGGATTCCCATCATCGACCGTAATTCGGCTGCCCTGCTTGGCAACCGTGTCATGGGTGCCATTCCGGAGTATGTAAGCCAGTTTGAGATATCGGATCTCTACAGCCAGATCAATTACAAAGGACACCCGGTTCGCGTAAGCCCGCTCAATTATGCAGACATCATCAAGTGGTTCAATAACAGGTCAGAGGGTCTTCCTGCGTTTGTGCTCATCGACATGACAACCCAGGACGCTCAGATAGTAAGACTCACGGATAAGATGAAGTATGCGCCTTCTGAGCCGTTGGGACGAAACATCTACCGCCATGTGCAGCTGAGTTATCCTTTCTATCTGTTTGACGAATTTGCCTTCGAGATTGATGAGGATGGAAAACCCTGGTGGGTCTGCCCTGTGCAGAAAAGAACAATCGGTCTCTTTGGCGGCACAACAATCGTACGCGTAGTTCTCTGTGATGCCGTCACAGGAGAGTGCTTTGATTATGCGGTTGCGGACTGCCCCTCCTGGGTAGACAAGGTTTATCCCGCTGACCTGCTCATCAAGCAGTACAACTGGTTTGGCGCCTACAGACAGGGTTGGATCAACTCATGGCTTGGCCAGGAAGGTGTTGTACAAACAACGCCCGGTGGCAATGGTGTGCCAGGCTACAACTACATTGCCAAAGATGATGACGTCTGGGTTTACTCAGGAGTAACCTCTGCAGTATCAGACAACTCGATCGTTGGCTTCATCCTCGTCAATCAGCGCACGCAGGAGTCTCACTACTATGCCATTGCAGGTGCTACGGAAGAATCGGCCATGCGCTCTGCCCAGGGCCAGGTTCAGCATCTGGGTTATGTGGCTACCTTCCCACTGCTCTTGAATATCAACGCCCAGCCAACCTACTTCATGGCTTTGAAGGACAACGCCGGCCTGGTGAAGATGTATGCGATGCTCGACATCCAACGTTATCAGAATGTTGCTGTAGGGGCTACGCTTCAGGAATGCCAGGCGAATTACAAGGAGCTGTTGCGGATCAATGGAGTTGATGTGCCCGATGAAAACAAGCCGGCTACCGCTGAGGTATCCGGCAAAGTAGAACTCATTACACCGGTGGTGGTTAACGGCAATACCCATTTCTATCTCATCCTGGAAAACGACAAGAACGTCTACGACTGTCCCCTTCCCAACCTGCTGGATGTGCTGAGACTGGAAGTAGGAGACAGCGTTACGCTGACCTACCGCGAAATTGGCAACCTCAGGGTGGTCGAGAAAATGACGATACGACCAGCACCCAAGGTTACCACTCCTACCGGAACCACAGCTCCGTCTTCGTAGCGTAACCACAACACAAAGTTAGTTCATGAGGGCGGGCATTGTCCCGCCCTTTTTGATGTGTCAGAGAACCGTCCCCCTGACTTCCCTGACTTCGTCCCCTCTCTGACTTCCCCACTCTGTCACCCTGTCTCCACTCACGCTTGGGAGAATCCGCTGTCTTTACCTGGCGTTATCTGGATGTTGGAGGCAAATCGCCAGTATGCACACTCGCCGATGGTGGCGTATTTTGCGCTGGCACGCGGGTTATCCCTGGGGATGAAGTCGTAGAAATCCTTTCCCCTGCATATCTGAATGCTGTAGTTTGGCTCAAAGGGAACAACGGGCACGGTATTAATGGGGAAGAACAATTGCGTTTTCTCTCCGTCTAGTTCACCATCGAAGTGCCAGCCTTTGTTATCCAGCCTGAGCGTACCGTTCCCGCGTATCGTAAAGCCTCTGCCCCCATCCAACGGCATGCTTACCAATACCTCTGCTCTCACGAGATCAATGTCTTCCTGGAGCTTCTGTCTTTCGTGCAGCACCTGTGCCTTGTACCAGTCGGCAATTGTTTTGGGAAAAGCACCCTCTCCATGTGCTGAAAAGACTGACTTGCGATCCATCGTGGCCCTGCTTCTGCAGGCTGTGCAGCTGATAGTGTTGTCCCTGGTCTCAAGTGTGAATTCACGCTGACACACAGGGCAGTAATACAGAATATTCTCGAGCCCCTCTGCGAGCTTTTTTTCCCTGAGTAGCGTGAGAGGTTTTTTCGGCGATGAGGATGTATTTCTCCGGAATTCTTTCAGGGACTGCTCTTCCATGGTCTCTCTCTGGGGCTCTTTTAGGGGTTCGTCCAGGGGCTCTCTCCTGGGCTCTCTCCTGGGCTCTTCCAGAGGTGGCTCTAAGGGTGATTCCTGAGCAAGCACCACGTCTTTACCGCTCAGCCGTACATCAATCTGGTTGTTGATCTCTTCAACTGTCAGCCTTTGTATATCCTCCTCCGAAAACAGGTTTGCAAAGGTCACGCGAATGCGTCCGCACCGAAAACCTTTGCGCCAAAACGGCGCGCAGTTGTAGGAGCCTTCAATATTGCAGCTCAGCACTGGCACCTGAAGCTTCTTTATCAGCTTTCCGGTTGATTTGATCATGCCCATGTAGGGCCCGTGAACCGAATCTCTTCCCTCTGGAAAAATCAGTAACCTGTCGCCTCTCCTGATGACTTTCATGATGGAAAAAACTGCATGCATATCTGTTTCGAAGAGGTATTTGGGGATTGCCCCCATAAGGGGTAACAACCAGTTGAGTGGACGAAAGTTGAAGTATTTCTGCGCTGTAACTGCATTGAGACGATGAGGATAGAGTGCCAGCATGACCAGTAGAAAGTCTATAAAGGACTCATGATTGGAGAGAACAATATAGGGCCCCTTGGGTAGCTTGCAGCAACTCCGGTCTACTTTCAGGCAAAACAGTATCTTCAAAACAGGATAGATCAGAATGAAGGCTATAAAGTAAAGAAAAGCATTAGGTTTCCTGACCATTCTATAATCTTCCTTTTTCATGGCAGCATCTGGACATTCGTGACTGGACTATGGCATCAGGAGTGTACCATGACACTGTGCGACTCGAGTTTATTAATCAATAAGAATTGTTTTATTAGTTTGCAATAAGTTGGGGCTGTTGAAGTACTCTTACTCCATAAAAAGCACCGAAATAATCATTGCACGCCAGCTTTCAGCCAAATAATACTGATCCACAATCTGTCATACAAGCAATACTTTGGTGCTTTCCCAATTCTGCTATCTGTGTGTGACCTGTCACAAAAATGTAACCTGGGTTCTCATTTAATTCATAGTAAACCTCTAGGAATTAAATTCCTATTGATCTATACTTTGCTTTCGTATGTTTGGCAACCGAAAGCAGGCGAACAACTCCAATGGCAATACCTCAGATCTATCTGGACAATGCGGCTACCACATCGGTTCTTCCTGAAGTTGTGGAAGAAATGGTTCCCTATTTTCTCAACAGATACGGCAACCCCTCTTCGCATTATCAGCTTGGCCAGGATGCAAAAAATGCCATCGACGAGGCTCGTGCCCGTATTGCTGCCCATCTGGGAGCCCAACCAAAAGACATTTACTTCACCGCCTGCGGCACAGAAAGCAACAACTGGGCACTCAAATCCACTGCCGAAGCTTACAAAAACAAAGGCAGCCACATCGTTACCTCCTCCATCGAGCACCACGCCGTATCACACTCGACCGAATGGCTTGAAAAGCGGGGGTTCGAGGTAACCTATCTTCCCGTTGACTCAGACGGTCTTGTCAGCCCAGATGTTTTGGAGAAGGCAATTCGCAGCGACACGATACTCGTCTCAATTATCCACGGGAATAACGAGATTGGCACCGTGCAACCCATCAAGGAGTTGGCGGCTATTGCGCATGGCCATGGCGTGCTCTTCCATACCGATGCCGTTCAGACTGTTGCCCACTTACCTATCGACGTCGTTGACCTTGGCGTCGATATGCTATCGGCTTCTGCCCATAAGTTTCATGGTCCCAAGGGTATCGGTTTTCTGTACATTAGCAAGGGAGTGAAAACCCGCTCCTTCATGCATGGAGGAGCGCAGGAGCGCAAGCGCCGTGCAGGCACTGAGAATGTTCCCTGCATCATGGGAATGGCCAAGGCACTCGACATCTGTATGGAGAGCTTCGAGGCGCGCATTAAGCATGAGCTTGAACTACGCGACCACCTCATAGATCGCATCATGTCTGAGATAGACCACGTGCACCTGAACGGACATCGCAGTCTGCGCCTCCCAAACAATGCCAACTTCAGTTTCGCCTTTGTTGAGGGAGAGTCGCTTCTGCTCTCGCTGGAGCAGAAAGGTATCATGGCCTCAAGCGGCTCTGCGTGCACATCCGCATCGCTTGACCCGAGCCATGTATTGTTGGCTATCGGCCTGCCTCACGAGCTCGCGCATGGATCGCTCCGATTAACACTTGGAGAGGACACTACGCTTGAGGAGATTGACTACACTGTAGATGTGGTTAAAGAGGTTGTTGCCAAGCTCAGGAAGATGAGCCCCTTGTACGAGGATTTTCTCAAGGGGAAGAAATGTGTGAGTTACGAATATTGCCTGATGAACTGTATCAACAAAGAGCTGCGACTGGGACAGCATAAACAACTGGCGTGAGTAACTGGCGTGAGTAGCAAACGCAAGCAACCGACGTGAGTAGCCGACGTAAGCAACCGACGTGAGCAACACTGAAGCTTAAGGAGACTTTAATGGCTTATACCGAAAAAGTGATCGAGCATTTTACTAATCCTCGTAACATGGGCGAGATTGATAATCCGAGTGGTGTTGGCACTGTGGGTAACGCCAAATGCGGAGACATCATGCGTGTGTATCTTGATATAAACAATGAAGGTGTTATCCAGGATGTGAAGTTTAAAACCTTTGGGTGTGGAGCTGCGGTGGCTACCAGCAGCATGGCTACCGAACTGGTCAAGGGCAAAACTATCCAGGAAGCCCTCATGGTCACCAACCATGCGGTTTGCGAGGCGCTCGACGGCCTGCCTCCGATCAAGCTGCACTGCTCGCTGTTGGCTGAGGAGGCTATTCATGCCGCACTGTGGGATTATACAGAGAAGCACGGAATAGTAATCGAGGGTCTGAAGAAGCCAAAATCTGACATCCACGAGGATGAGGAAGCAGAAGAAGAGTACTGATGAAAACCTCATCAAAAGCACGCTACTCACTTCATCTCGTCATCGATATTGCGCAGCACCAGCATGCAGGGCCGGTACCTTTACGAGAAATTGCACTACGTCAAAACCTCTCAATGAAGTATCTTGAGCAGTTGGCAAAGGTACTTATCCAGGAAGGTTATCTTGTAAGTGTACGCGGAGCACAGGGCGGATATCTGCTCTCGCGCCCCGCTGATCAGATCACAGCAGGAAACATCATGCGAGCTGCAGAAGGTGGGCTCTTAACCATAGCCTGTGTGGATTCGGGGCCTGATTCGGGTGTTGACCTGTGCCCCAGACAGCAACTCTGTGGAACCGCTCGCTTTTGGACTGGACTGCGCAACGCAATAGACGATTACGTAAACAGAGTTACTGTTGCCGAATTAGCTGGCAAGTGATTGCGGAGTTGCGTGTAACAAAAATGAAAGCTGGTTCTGGCTATGAGTAACAGACCTGAAAGTCCCAGCAGCCCCACCTACAGCTCCACAGACAACTCCATTCCCAACCCCAAAAAGCTCTCATCCGCCATGACCATCATCGTGCTGTTCGGCTGTATCAGTCTGCTGGGTGACCTCGTCTACGAGAGTGCCCGTAGCGCCAACAGCCAGTATTTCAACCTCCTGGGTGTTACCGCCGCACAGGTGGGCCTGATATTTGGCATCGGTGAATTCATCGGTTACTTCCTGCGCCTGATCGCAGGGGTTGCCTCCGACCGAAGCGGAAAACACTGGCTCTTCATCTTTATCGGTTACGGCATGCTCGCAGTGGTTCCTCTCATTGGCTTTACCAATGACTGGCCCGTTCTGGTCATCCTGATACTCATGGAGCGTATCGGCAAATCGCTGCGAAAACCAGCCAAGGACACCGTGCTTTCCGGCGTGGCAGAAAACAAGGTAGGTATGGGTTTTGCCTTTGGCCTGCAGGAAGCGCTCGACCAGGTAGGCGCCATGCTGGGCCCTCTTATCTTCACCGCGATTTTTTACTTCACGGGAAAAAGCGGCCTGAGCGAGTACCAAATGGGTTACCAACTGCTCTTCATCCCCTACGTGATGCTGATGGTCTTTCTGGTTTTTGTCTACCGCAAGTTCAAGCGCGAAGACCTTGGCGCCAACATGAGCACCAAGGAGTTCCGCTCCGAGCGACTGCCTAAGATCTTCTGGGTATACACCGCGT
>Ga0209737_10001092_pt1 | contig 20104 bp, 15 predicted proteins | sample TergutCu122P3_FD_187284 | JGI IMG/M metagenome (GOLD analysis project Ga0209737, IMG submission 187284) | Cubitermes ugandensis P3 segment gut microbial communities from Kakamega Forest, Kenya - Cu122 P3 (SPAdes) (version 2) | ecosystem: Host-associated > Arthropoda: Insects > Digestive system...
AGTTTTTTGATTTGAGATTTGAGATATGAGATATGAGATATCAGATATGAGATATCAGATATGAGATATAAGATATGAGATATAAGATATGAGATATGAGATATAAGATTTGCGTAAAGCGACTTAAAAAAATTTCATTAGAATGAAAAAGCATTTTTTATTTTCTTCGCCATGGTTGCTGGTGATTTTGATCATCCTCCTTGCATTGCTGACTTCGTGCAACAAGGAGAAGACTTCAGGCGATGAGCAACAGCTGACCCTTGCATCGAGCAAGGACGAACCGGTTACGCGGGCTACTGTTAATAATGTATGGAATGGCGGAGAACTGGTGCAAGTGAGCGTTAACGATGGTGCGGCGGTTGGTTTTACCGCCAAACAAAACGGTGATCTTTTGCCGGTTAATCCAATGAACTGGCCAGGCGCCCCGCAAAGTATTACAGCGAGGGCATGGTATCCCGGTTCGTGGGTCTTTCCTGTCGACCAGTCTAAGGGATTACAACCGGCTGATTTCATTTTTGCATCAACCGTAACGGGAATCACAGCCTTAAACTATACCGCAAAACCTCTTGTTTTCCATCACCGTACTGCAAAAGTAACTGTCAACCTTAAAGCAGGAACTGATGTCAGTAACCTGAACGGAGTGACAGTGGCCTTCTACGGCTACACCGCAGGTATTCCCAATACTTCGCATGCCGGCGATGGTGTTATTGCAGGTTCGGGCGGCGACTGGATCACACCGCAAAACACAGGCAACAATACGTATACCGCTCTGCTGATCCCCCGCAATATGACGGGAACAAAGTTCGTAAGGATTACGCTTGGCGGAAACGTTTATAACTTTACACCCGCAGCAAGTCAGGCCGTTCTGCAACGGGGAATGGCTTACGTCTTTAACATCACGGTATCCATGACTCGTATTGACGTGGAGGTTGTGGATGGTATCAGGTGGACGGAGGGAAGCGAATATAATATAACGCCTGACTAAAGAAAAAAACCGCTCCCCTTGCAGAGAACGGTTTCAATAACGAACGAAGACCTGTCAGGTTTTAAAAGCCTAACAGGTCAAGCGTTTTCATCAATCTAAAATTTTAATCCTGATATTCCGGAACCAAACATCGTCGCCGTGGTCTTGCAGGCCAATGTAACCTTCTCGGTTCGGGCCGCCACAGTTGTTCAGCAACTCAAATGCTAACGGAAACTCCTTACTGCCTTCTTTAAATTTGCTGTTTTGCAGCATTTCAGTCCATTGAGGCGTCCACAAGTGATATTCCAGTACATTCTCACCATTTTGCTGATGCAAAACAGTTCCTCTGTAAACAATAATAGTGGTGTTGTTCCATTCGCCAAAAGGTTTGGCATTTTGTGGTTTGGCAGGAATCATATCATACAGTGATGTTGATTTACGATTGCCATCTTTACCCATTTTTGCATCGGGATGGTTTTCGTTGTCTAAAACCTGGCTTTCGGGTGACGAAATATAGATCGGTTCCAGCACTGTTTCGCCTTTAGCATTTTTCGATTGAATTTCCTGAGCCAGATAAAAAATACCTGAATTAGCGCCTTTCGAGCATTTCCAGTCGATAGACAGTTCGAAATTTTTGAATTTGCGTGCAAATATCAGGTCGCCGCCGTCTTTTTCCTGAGCTTCTCCGCCTCCGGCACCAATGATCTTTATTGCTCCGTCATCGATAATCCATCTTCCGGGCACATCGTCACGTCCATAACCTCTCCAGCCATTCATTGATGTGCCATCGAAAAGAAGGATAAAACCATCATCATCTTTCTGGAAATTTGACAAATCAACCTGTGGATTGTCGAGAACAGTATATTCAGGAACAGATGATCCACCACCACACGATACAAACGCAAACAAACACAACGCGCTTACTCCAATGATTACATTTTTTATTTTCATACGATTTTTTATTTATGATTCATTTTAATTTGGTTAAACAAAGGAATCCGCATGCTGCGACACATGCGGATTCGTAAAAAAATTATGCAGGCATAGCCGGAAGTTTCCAACCATCACGATATGTGTGATTGATAAGTTCGGCAGCATATTGCTGAGCATTCACACGCTCTGTCCATGTTTTATCAAATTTGGGATCTCCGTCGATAATAGTAAATCCGTCTTTAATGACAGTTCTAATTGTTTCGTCAGAGCCGATATTCGTAAACTTCATGTTCTGGCCATCCCAATCCAATACTTTGTGCAAGTCTTTCAGACGAACAGCTAACACTCCCATAACCACCATTTCGTTGAATGGGCCTGCTTCACTAAAGTCTGATTTAGCTTTTACCCGATTTGCCGGACTTTCCTTACATGCTCGCACCCAATCCATTTCGTGAGAAATAGTACGTGGCCCGCGAGCTGCTGCATTGGCGGATGTTCCCATTCCTCCAGCGGCTGCCGGTCGGGCAGCGCCTTCTGTTACCGGTGCTAAAGGTAAGCGACGGAGCGTTTGCGGTACATTAGGTACGCGACCGGATAATAACCATGGGCCATTGGAATAACATCCACAGAGCAATGTGTCTTTTGTGCCATGGAAAATAGTCAGTCCACCGCCTGATCCCATCAATTCTCTTCCCTGCGGGAATCCGGCAGGACGTTCCGGCATCATGCCACCATCATACCAGTGGATTTCCACTTCGGGCATGGCTACCTTAGGCAAATTCTCACGAGCAGGATAGATCAGCTTTACATGTTGTGCATGGGGTGCGCAGAAATCAAGTAACAAGGTGGATGAACCTTCAACTTTAATAGGATACTGTAATTTCAACGCTTGAAAAGCGCAATGCATGATATGACAGGCCATGTCGCCGAGAGCGCCTGTACCGTAAGGCCACCAGCCACGCCAGTTCCATGGGTGGTAAAGCGAATTGTATGGATACAGTTTAGCAGGTCCGGTAAATAAATCCCAGTTCAAAGTGGAAGGAATCTTATCCGCTTTTTCAGGGGTATTCAAACCTTGCAGCCAAACAGGACGGTTCGTAGCACATTCAACTTTTGTTACTTCACCAATTTCGCCATTCCATATCCATTCACAAATCTGATTGACTCCTTCACCTGAAGCGCCCTGATTACCCATTTGAGTGGCAACCTGGTATTTTGCGGCGAGTTTAGTCAATAAACGTGATTCGTATACCGAATGGGTTAATGGTTTTTGAACATACACATGTTTGCCCATTGTCATTGCTTCTGCTGCAATAATAGCGTGAGTATGATCGGCAGTTGCAACGATGACAGCATCAATATCCTTCACTTCATCATACATCCTGCGATAATCCTGATACTTTTTAAGTGTTGGTAGACTGTCGAATACCGGTTTTGCATATCTCAAGTCAACATCACACAGCGCTACGATATTTTCTGTATCCCTGACTGCTCTGAGATTGCTGTTACCCATACCGCCAATACCAACAACGGCAATATTCAATTTGTCACTTGGCGCTTTGTGCCCCAGTGTACTTCCCATTGAATAATTGGGAATAACGGTAAAGGCTGCAGCAGCCGATGCTGCTGTACCTAAAAAGGTTCTTCTTGATACTTTATTATTCATAAATACAAATTATTTATTGAGAAAAAACATGATTTGCTATAATTTATCAAGGCATAGGCGGTAACGACCAGCCACTTCTGTATTTATGTTTGATCAGTTCTTCAGCAAATGCTTTGGCATTGTATTCCTCAGCGGGTTTGTCAAATCCTGACGGATGCCCATCAACAATTTCAAAATTATCTGCAATAGCTATTCCGACTTTTTCAGAATCAGATATATTTGTAAATTGCATGTTGGCTCCATCCCATTCCAGTTCTTTGTTCAGTCCTTGCAGACGTACTGCCAGAACGCCCATAACTACCATTTCGTTGAACGGACCAGCTTCGCTGAAGTCGGAAGCCAGTTTTCTGCGTGTTTCCGGATTTTCCTTGCAAGCTGCTACCCAGTCCATTTCGTGGCCACCATCCATAGAATTAAGCACTTCACGTTGTGTCTTGGGCGATTCGGGCTTACGACCCGATAACAACCATGGATTTACACCATAACATCCACAGATGAGGGTATCCTTGGTTCCGTAGAAAATAGCCGCTCCTCCGCTATCGTTCATATTCTTTCCTGCAGGCCATCCTTTGGGCATCACGGGCTTTATACCGCCGTCGTACCAATAAACTTCCATTTCAGGGAATTTCACCTTCTTGATGCCGGGTACAACACGTTCAGGGAAAGTATAACGAACAGATTGTGCAGAAGGAGCACAGTCCTTAAGCAGTAATGTAGAACTACCCTGCACCTTGGAAGGATACCCCAAATTCATAGCTTTAAAAATCGGGTGCATAATGTGGCAAGCCATATCGCCAAGGGCACCGGTACCATAGTTCCACCATCCGCGCCAATTCCACGGGTGATAGATTTCATGATAAGGAACCATTTTGGCAGGACCTGTAAACAAATCCCAATTCAGTGTGTCGGGAACCCACATGCCTTGTTTCGGTGTATTCAAGCCCTGTGGCCAGATGGGACGATCAGTGAATGTATCCACCCGTTTAACTTCACCAATTTGGCCATCCCATATCCAGTCGATCACTTGACGTACACCGGGACCTGAACTGCCCTGGTTACCCATTTGGGTAGCCACTTTATATTTGGCAGCCAGTTTGGTAAGCAGACGCGATTCGTATACCGAGTGGGTCAAGGGTTTTTGCACAAATACATGTTTTCCCAAAGTCATTGCCGTTGCAGCAATGATGGCGTGTGTATGGTCTGCTGTCGCAACAATCACGGCGTCAATGGATTTTCCCATTTCGTCGTACATTTTACGCCAGTCCCAATACTTTTTGGCTTGGGGATTAGCTTCAAATACAGGCGCTGTGTATTTCCAGTCGACGTCGCAGAGTGCTACGATGTTTTCTGTTGGTTTAACTGCCCTGAGATTGGAATTACCCATACCGCCGGCGCCTACGACAGCGATATTCAATTTTTCACTGGGCGCTCTGTGTCCCAGTACACTTCCCATTACATTGCTGGGAATAACGGTAAAAGCTGCAGCAGCAGTTGCCGTTGTACCTAAAAAGGTTCTTCTTGATACTTTATTGTTCATATAAATTTTATTATTTTTGAAAAAAATTACCATTGATTTGGTTATAACATAATTCGTCGCAAAGATTGAAAAAAAAATTGATATACAAAAATATTTTACAAAATTTGCATGAAGATTATCAGGGCATTGCCGGTAATGACCAGCCTTGTCTGTAAGAATGTTTGATCAATTCCGCCGCTGTTGCTTTGGCATTCATTGGTTCGGTTGCAGCAGTTCTCATACTGCCTCCACCTTCGCCAAACGATTTAATCCATCGAATTTCATCACTATCGCCAATGTTGGTAAACTGCATATTGGGACCATCCCACTGCAATTCTCTGTTCAGGCCCTGGAGGCGAACAGCCAGAACACCCATCACTACCATTTCGTTGAAAGGTCCTGCTTCGCCAAAATAGGAAGTCGGTTGCACGCGGTTTTCTGGACTTTCCTTACAGGCGCGCAACCAGTCGTAAGTATGTATTTCAATTCTTACTGCCCTTGCCCTGTTTTCCGTTGTTCCTCCTTCGTTAAACGCTGCAAAAGCATCAGTAGCGCCTGGCGTTGCTACAGGAGTTGGCAGCGGTATCCCTTCCGGCGCCTGCGGAACTTCGCGTTGTGTCTTGGGTGAAATGGGAGTGCGTCCTGAAAGCAACCAGGGATTTCGACCATAGCATCCGCATATCAGTTTGTCTTTGGTTCCATGGAAAATAACAGGGCCTTCCAAACCGGCATCCAGTATTTTTCCATCAGGCCATCCTTTAGGCAACTCCGGTAAAACACCGCCATCTGTCCAGTGCACTTCTACTTCCGGGTATTTAATTTTGTTGGTGTTGAATTGTGTACGTGCGGGAAACGTCAGTTTTACTCTCTGTGCAACCGGAGCGCAATCTTCGAGCAATCTGGTTGAAGACCCCTGTACTTTCGTTGGATATCCCAATTTGAGCGCTTTGAAAACAGGGTGCATGATATGGCAGGCCATATCGCCGAGCGCGCCCGTGCCAAATGCCCACCATCCGCGCCATGCAAAAGGCGAGTAATACTCGGCAACATAAGGAACCTTTTTAGCCGGACCTATCCATTCATCCCAATAAAGCGTGTCGGGAACGTAGTTGCCCGCTGCGGGTAGCGGATTCAAACCCTGAGGCCAGATAGGGCGGTTGGTGGCACATTCAACTTTCGTCACTTCGCCTATTTGCCCATCGGCAATCCAGTCGCAAATTTGACGTACACCTTCATTGGAGGCGCCCTGGTTACCCATTTGGGTAGCTACCCTGTGCTTTTCGGCTAATTTTGTCAGCAACCGCGACTCATAAACCGAGTGCGTCAACGGTTTTTCACAATACACATGTTTGCCTAATACAATAGCGTTTGCCGCTATTACAGCGTGTGTATGGTCAGGCGTCCCAACAATAACTGCGTCAATGGAGCGAGCCATTTCGTCGTACATCTTGCGCCAGTCATAATATTTTTTGGCGTTAGAAAATCGTGCGAAAGTTGGTGCGAGTCTTTGCCAGTCGGTATCGCAAAGCGCAACGATATTTTCGCCTGCTGCTGCCGCACTGGTAAGAATGTTACCGCCTCTGCCGCCGGAGCCTACTACTGCGATATTCAATTTGTCGCTGGGCGCTTTATGCCCCAAAATACTTCCCATCGCATGGCTGGGAATAACGGTAAAGGCTGCTGCAGCCGATGCCGCTGTACCTAAAAAGGTTCTTCTTGATACTTTATTCATATAATTATTGATTATTAAAAGATTAAAAAAAATTTACATAAAATTATACAGGCATTGCCGGCAATGACCATCCTTCTCTGTAGGTGTGTTTGATCAGCTCTGCTGCAGTTGCCTTGGCATTCATAGGTTCTGTACTGATTCTTCTCATTCCTTGTCCCGAATTGGCAACCCACCTGATTTGATCGCTATCGGCAATATTGGTGAACTGCATGTTGGGGCCATCCCATATCAGTTCTCTTCCCAAGCCTTGTAGACGAACTGCCAGTACGCCCATCACCACCATTTCATTAAATGGGCCTGCTTCGGAGAAATCGGAAGCCGTAGGTGTACGGTTTTCAGGACTTTCCTTGCAAGCGCGTACCCAGTCTGTTGTATGGTGTCCTCCTCTGACGGTTTCCGATGTCGGTACTTCGCGTTGTGTCTTGGGCGAAACGGGCGTTCTACCCGAAAGTAACCAGGGAGCGCGACCATAGCATCCGCATATCAAAGCATCTTTAGTTCCGTAGAAAATAACTGGACCTTCACCATCCCAGCGCTTTTCTGCCGGCCATCCCTTCGGATAATCCTGCATAATACCGCCGTCAGTCCAGGTAACTTCTACTTCAGGGTATTTCACTTTTTTTGTATCAAACTGTGTACGTGCAGGGAACGTCATCTTTACTTTTTGAGCAACCGGAGCGCAATCCATTAGTAACAGCGATGATGAACCTTGTACTTTTGTTGGATAACCCAATTTAAGCGCTTTGAACACAGGGTGCATGATATGACAGGCCATATCGCCAAGCGCACCGGTACCGAAAGCCCACCATCCACGCCAGTTCCACGGGTGATAGGTTTCGTGATAGGGAATCATTTTGGCAGGGCCGATAAACAAATCCCAATTCAGCGTTTCGGGAACCCACTGTCCCTGCTGGGGAGGATTCAATCCTTGCGGCCAGATGGGACGGTTAGTGGAGCATTCTACTTTTGTTACTTCACCTATTTGTCCATCGGCAATCCAGTCGCAAATTTGGCGCACACCCGGATCTGAAGCGCCCTGGTTGCCCATCTGGGTAGCTACCTTGTACTTGGCAGCTAATTTAGTGAGCAGACGCGACTCGTATACAGAGTGGGTCAATGGTTTTTCCACATAGACGTGCTTGCCCATAGTTATTGCCTGTGCAGCGACAATGCAGTGCGTATGATCTGCTGTACCAACGATCACAGCGTCAATAGAGTTGCGCATTTCATCGAGCATCTTGCGAAAGTCCCAATATTTTTTGGCATTGGGAAACCGTTCGAACTGTGGTGCTGCTTTTTGCCAGTCCACGTCGCACAGGGCAACGACATTTTCTTCGGCAGCGCTAACATGGCCGAGCATGGAATTAGCCCGTCCTCCGGGCCCCACAACAGCGATGTTCAATTTTTCACTGGGCGCTTTATGTCCCAGTACATTTCCCATAGCACGGCTGGGAATGATGGTGAAAGCTGCGGCAGCCGTTGCCGTTGTACCTAAAAAGGTTCTTCTTGATACTTTGTTATTCATATTTAAATTATTGGTTTTGAACGAAAAAAGATTATTGATTTGGTCGTAGCCTAAACCGTCACAAAGATTGGAAAAAAAATAATACACAAAACATTTTTTAACAAAAATTAAAAATATATTTTTGTAGCCGTAAAAAAAGATATTCACAATGATTATTATCAACGACAGTTTGATCAGTATGGTGATCGAAAAAGCCAGAAATTCGCCACGCAGGCGAATGAACTATAATTTCCATTCGCAATTGTGCGATCCGCTGCAACGGATGCTGAATTGCATGGAGTTGGGAACATACATACAACCCCATAAACATGAAAATCCGGACAAATGCGAGGCATTCATTCTGCTGAAAGGAAAGTTGCTGGTGGTTGAGTTTGATAACGATGGCCATGTTACCTCTCATGCATTGCTCGAAGCCGGTACCGGCACTTATGGTGCCGAAATAGCCCCACGCATATTTCATTGTATCATTACACTGGAACCGGGCTCAGTGGTGTACGAAATAAAAAACGGACCATATTCGCCGATAGACGATAAAAATTTTGCCTCCTGGGCGCCTAAAGAAGGAGAGGAGGAATGCAGGTTGTATATGGAAAACTTGGTGAGGCAGTTGATATAACAATTTTCCTATTCGATGGGAAATGGAAACACAGTATTTCCACTTTTATTAGTAAATAACTTGTATTCATCATTTCCATCCTTATCAACTCCGGTTTTAAATTGAAAGGAAATATTCACTGTTTTTTCAGTACTGTAATATAACATATTACGTAAATCGAAAGCATAAATATATCCGATATTTCTCTCTCCTTTTGTACCCTCTCCATTCTTTTTTGCTCTTATTGTTAAAATCTTTGTATCCTCCTTATTTACATCTTTATCAAAAGTCATTTCATAAATAAACTTCTGATCTTCGGGTGCTTTATGCACAAGGACTATGAAAATAACATTTTTTATAAAACCCTGCATTTCCATATTATCAATTGGAAAGTTATAATCGTTTGAATTACTTGCCCCTCCGGTAGTCCCTTGCGGATATCCCTTTTCAATTTTCACGTATTGAAAATCGTATGCTGTGGGGTATTCGTATGAAGATGGTTGATCATAGTTGATGCAAAAATAAGTCCAAATCGCTTCACCTCCCCAAAATTCTTCAAAAATTTTATTCATTAATTCCGGAACAACTACAGGTTCTCCGCCAGGTTTTTCACCTGGCGTAAAAATGATTGGCACTGGTGGATATTGATCATAAGGATCACCGACTATTGCAGGCATGCCATAATCTGTATAACATATAATATTATCACCCGGCTTCACACAACTCGACAATCCGAGCATTACCATACCTAAAAAAGGAAAAACAATTTTTTTCATGTTGATTACGTTTAAAAATTTCATGTGTTTTTGATTTTATTAAATTTATTATGTTTATTAGATGCAAAAAACGAAAAATGTTGCGTCAAAATATGATTTTTTACGTTAAGCTTTCCTCAATTTTGTCGCATTTTTTTGTGCCAGAAGGGTTAACTCTGTGGCAAGAAAACACATTTCCTGTGGCATGGCTGTTTCGGTGCGGTTGATGACGTCGTCCACTAATCGCCGGCCATACGGCAAGTCAACATCACGGCAGTCGATATATTTTGTTTCTTTCTGATCAACCAGAAAGAGATGGTCGCCGCCATTGCGCCCGGCTATATCGACGTTTTTGCGGATTTCGATGTATCCGTCAGTTCCGAGTACGGTCAAACGTCCGTCGCCCCATGTATTCAGGCCGTCGGGTGTAAACCAGTCCACACGGATATAACCCGACCCGTGGTTGCCCTGTACCAATGCGTCGCCGAAATCCTCAAATTGCGGGTATTGCGGATAGTGTACATTGCCCGCTTGCGAAGCGAGAATCTTTGCAGAGGTGGAGCCGGTGAGATAGAGGAACTGGTCAAACTGGTGGCTGCCGATGTCGCAAATGATACCGCCAAAATATTTCTTGTCGAAGAACCATTCGGGACGTGTCGGGGCATTCATTCGGTGCGGTCCCATTCCAATGGTTTGCACCACTTTTCCGATAGCGCCTGCCTGTATCAGTTCGGCCGCTTTTATGGTCGACTTGCTTTCGAGACGTTCTCCATAGAGAATGGAATAGATGCGCCCGGTTTTTTTCTGTACTTTGCGGACACTGGCTAATTGCGAGAGGGAAATAATGCCCGGCTTGTCCACCATGAAATCCTTCCCATGTTCCATCACGCGAATGCCCAGCGGAGCACGCTCGTTTGGGATACTGGCGCTCACTACCAACTGTATGGAACTGTCCTCCAGAATTGCTGTTTCGGTTGCTACACGTTTTGCCTGTGGAAAGCGTCTTGCAAACTCAGCAGCCAGGTCATCTTCCTTGGCATGGAAGGCAACCAGTTCGCCACCGCCGCGAATGACAGTGCTCACCTGTCCGTAAATATGACCGTGGTTGAGGCCAATCACCGAAAAACGGATTCGTGGCGCCTGTCGTTTCCCCACCACAGGCAGGGCAAACGTCGAAAATTCATTGCCCGATATATGCGGAGCGGTTAAAATACCGGCTGAAATACCGATTGCTGATTTGATAAAATTTCGTCTGTTGTTCATAAAAATTCAATGATTCAATGATTCAAAGATTTAAGGTTTAAGATTTATGGTTACGTCCCTGCTTCACCCTCAAGGATAATCCATTTACCGGCTTTGGTTGGGCCTTTATGTTTTAACACACTGGCATTTGTCAATTGCCGTAGGTGATACTTGATGCTATATTGGGTACAATTTAATAATTTAGCCAATTCATTGCGTGTTGCCTGTGGATTTGTCCTGATTATTGCTAATATTTGAGTACTTCTTGGGCTTTTCTTGGGCTTTTCTTGGGCTTTTTCTGGATTTTCATCTATCCCAAAACCAAGTTCAAAATATTTTTCTGAAACTTTCTCAATTACTTTGAACGCTGTAAACAATGAAAAATCGAATGAAGCCTCACCATTGCCATTTTCTTTTAATTCTTTTTGTACCCGAAAAACGCCGCGACTGAAACGATTGACGTAACCCAAAACTTTTATGGCTTCTGCAATATACGGATAACGATAGTCGCTAACATTCGGAAAATTATCAGGACTGACTTTTCCATATAGCCCGCCTGGATTTTGCACTTCTATCCGGTCGTCGTATTCGTAAAACTGTACCGGCGCGTTGGTTTCATAATCGCGGTGCATAACGGCATTCATCAGCAATTCTCGAGTAGCCCAATATGGATATTTAGAAATAAGATAGCCATTCTTGCCGCTGCCCGAAACATCGTTGGAAAACGCACAAATAGCCATGCAAAATTTATCGGCATCATCAATCGATACTGTCCGTTCAACGTGATAACTTTCCGTATCGACAAAGAGTTGTTTCAGTTCATCTTTGGAAATCATCCTGCAAAGTAAAACATTTCTATTGGAAAAGAAAAAGATTTTTCTAACAAAATTTTTGTAATTTCGCGCGCTTTTTGTATTATTGTTGAATTTCAAAAATAACGTCGGAAATGAGAAAATGGAGGACCGAGGATTCGGTAGAACTTTATAATGTCAGAGGATGGGGATTGAACTATTTCTCTGTTAATGAGAAAGGTAATGTGGTAGTTACTCCGAAAAAAGACGGGGTATACGTTGATTTGAAGGAGGTGCTCGATGAGTTGCAGGTGCGTGATGTGACAACGCCCGTGTTGTTGCGTTTTCCGGATATTCTGGATAACCGTATCGAGAAAATTTTCAACAGTTTTAAGATTGCCGCTGAAGAGTACGGTTACCAGGGGCAAAATTTCATCATCTATCCTATCAAGGTCAATCAGATGCGGCCGGTAGTCGAAGAAATCGTAAGCCATGGCAAAAAGTTCAACATCGGACTTGAAGCCGGTTCAAAACCGGAACTGCATGCCGTGCTGGCCATCAACACCGACAACGATTCAATGATTATCTGCAATGGTTACAAGGATGAGGATTATATCGAATTAGCCCTGCTGGCGCAAAAAATGGGTAAACGCATCTTTTTGGTGATTGAAAAGTTGAATGAGTTGAAATTAGTGGTCAACATTGCCAAACGCCTGAAGGTGATTCCCAACGTGGGAATCCGTATCAAATTGGCGAGCATGGGAAGCGGTAAATGGGAAGATTCGGGCGGCGATGGAAGTAAATTCGGCTTAAATTCAAGTGAATTGCTGGAAGCATTGGATTTGCTCGAAAGAAAAAACATGAAGGAAAGCCTGCGATTGGTACATTTTCATATTGGCAGCCAGGTTACCAAGATACGTCGTATTAAAAACGCTTTGCGCGAAGCATCACAGTTTTACGTGCAGTTGCGCACTTTGGGATACAAAATTGACTTTGTGGATATTGGTGGAGGTTTGGGCGTTGACTACGACGGCACACGCTCGGCAACCAGCGGCAGCAGCATCAACTACAGCATACAGGAATATGTAAACGACTCTATTTCAACCATGGTGGACGCGAGCAACAAAAACAATATACCGCATCCCAATATCATTACCGAATCCGGACGTTCGCTTACTGCGCATCACTCAATATTAGTTTTTGAAGTGCTCGAAACCACCACATTGCCTTCGTGGGACGAGGATGACACCGTTTCGCCCGACGACCACGAACTGGTACGCGACATATACTCCATCTGGGACAACCTCAATCAGCCGAAAATGCTGGAATCGTGGCACGATGCGCAACAAATCCGCGAGGAAGCGCTCGACCTGTTCAGTCTGGGGCTGATTGACCTGAAAACGAGAGCGCAGATTGAACGGCTGTTCTGGTCGGTAGCGCGCGAAACACACAGTATGTCAGGCGAATCGAAACACGTGCCGGAAGAAATTCGCCAACTTTCCAAATTGCTTTCCGACAAGTATTTTTGCAACTTCTCTCTGTTCCAGTCATTGCCTGACTCCTGGGCAATTGACCAGGTATTTCCCATCATGCCGATTCACCGCCTCGACGAAAAACCCGAACGTCACGCCACCTTGCAGGATATCACCTGCGACTCGGACGGGAAAATTGATAATTTCATCACCACACGTAATTACGCCTACCACCTGCCGGTACATACGCATAAAGGACGGGAACCCTACTATATCGGTGTATTTCTTGTGGGCGCCTATCAGGAAATATTGGGCGATTTGCACAACCTGTTTGGCGACACCAATGCAGTACATGTTTCTGTTAGCGACGATGGATATGAAATCGAAAAGGTGTTTGATGGCGAAACGGTTGCTGAAGTGCTGGAATACGTTCAATACAGCCCCAAAAAACTTGTCCGCACCATGGAAACCTGGGTGACCGGAGCAGTGAAAGCCGGAATGATTACAGCAGAGGAAGGAAAAGAGTTCCTCTCCAACTACCGGTCGGGCTTGTACGGATATACCTATTTGAAATAGGTTTCTATCTCAAAAACAGCAATTCTCTGTATTTGGGTAATGTCCACATTTCATTGTCGACAATCAGTTCGAGTTTGTCAATATGATAACGTATTTCCTCGAAGAATGGAACGACAGTATTGCTGTATGCCACGGCTTTTTCGCGTTCGTTTTCGATGATGTTCGCCACCTTTCGGGCTTCAATCATTTGGTCAACACGCTCCTTAATAATATTCAGGCGTTCCGAAATTTCCTCAATCAGCGCGAAATTCTGTGCGGCAATGGTCGAAGCACGTTCGTTGTCGTATAATGCCTTTATTTTGTACACATTGTCGAGCAATAATCCCTGATAGCGCGTAGCAACGGGGATGATGTGGTTCATCGCCAGGTCGCCCAGCACACGGGCTTCTATCTGTACTTTTTTGGTATACACATCCCATTTTACCTCATTGCGGGCGTGCAGTTCCTTTTCGTTCAACACGCCGGTGGCTGTGAACATTTTAACTGATGATTCGCTGATATAGGCATCGTAAATCACCGGTACGCAGGATTCGCAGTCGAGGCCGCGCTGTGCTGCTTCTGCCTTCCACTCGTCGCTGTAGCCGTTTCCATCAAAACGGATGGGTTTCGATTCAGTAATGTAGCGGCGTATCATCGTAAAGATGGCTTCGTCTTTCCTGATTCCATTGGCAATCAAGGTATCCACATCGGTTTTGAACTGCTGTAACTGGTACGCTACGGCGCTGTTGAGCGCAATCATTGCTGATGCGCAGTTGGCCGACGCGCCAACGGCACGGAACTCAAAACGGTTGCCTGTGAAGGCAAACGGCGAAGTACGGTTACGGTCGGTGTTGTCCACTAATATTTCGGGAATATGGCTTAACGAAAGGCGCGTTCCGGTTGTTTCGGTTACATGTATGGGCGAAATGCTTTCGCTCTTTTCTACTTCGTCTAAAAGCATAGAAATTTGGCGGCCAAGAAATACGGAAATGATGGCCGGCGGCGCTTCAGCAGCACCAAGCCGGTGCACATTGGTAGCCGATGAGATGCTTGCTTTCAGCAAAGCATTGTTTTTGTAAACCGCCATTAACACATTCACCAAAAAAGTAACAAATTGAAGATTTCCCTGTGCCGTTTTGCCCGGCGCCAGCAGGTTGACGCCCGAATCGGTTCCCAGCGACCAGTTACAGTGTTTGCCTGAGCCGTTGATGCCCTTAAACGGTTTTTCATGCAGTATCACCCTGAAATGATGCCGGTCGGCTACCCGTTTCATGGTCGACATCAGCAACAGGTTATGGTCAACTGCAAGATTCATTTCCTCATAAATCGGGGCAAATTCAAACTGGTTGGGCGCCGTTTCGTTGTGGCGGGTTTTCACAGGGATGCTCAACTTGTAACATTCATATTCGAGTTCGCGCATAAAAGCCGACACACGCGCCGGTATAGCGCCGAAATAATGGTCTTCCAGCTGCTGGTTTTTGGCGCTCTCGTGTCCCATGAGCGTACGGTCGGTGAGCGCCAGGTCAGGACGGGCGGAATAAAGCGCTTCATCCACCAGAAAATATTCCTGTTCCCAACCAAGATAGGAGGTAATTTTTTTTACGCTGCGGTCGAAATATTTACAAACAGCCACAGCCGCTTTGTCCACAGCGTGTATCGACTTCAGAAGCGGCGTTTTGTAGTCGAGCGCTTCGCCCGTGTAGGAAATGAAAATGGTAGGAATACAAAGCGTATCGTCTACAATAAATGCAGGCGACGAAGGGTCCCAGGCTGTATATCCGCGCGCTTCGAAAGTATTACGGATTCCGCCGCTGGGAAAACTCGATGCATCAGGCTCCTGCTGTGCCAGTAACTTTCCTGTAAACTCCTCAATGACGCCGCCGTTACCGTTTGGCTCTATAAAAGCATCATGTTTCTCGGCAGTACCGTCGGTAAGCGGATGAAACCAGTGGGTATAGTGCGTTGCGCCTAATTCCATCGCCCACATGCGCATACCCGAAGCCACATGATTGGCAATGTTGCGTTCCAGCGGCACACCTTTGTCGATAGCGTCGAGCACCAGATGTAACGTATCTTTCGACAGGTATTTACGCATTTGGTTGCGGTCGAAAACAAGCATTCCGTAGTAATCGGATGTTTTCTTTTCGATTGGATGTACAGGATGGGCTTTTCGTTTTGAAGCCTCTTCTATTGCTTTGAATCTTAAATTTGACATAGTGAATGAATTAACGCTCTGATATTTTCTGTGGTAACGCCCGGAGGCATTCCGCCGGCACATGAAAGAATCAGGCGGGATTTATCTTTCAACCCGTTGAGCATGGCCGATGTTGCCTGTTTCACCTGTTCGGGAGTGCCTGCTGCCAGCACATCGCGCGGAGGTATGCTGCCCAAAACAGTGAGCCTGTTATTGGTAACTTCTTTTATTTCATTGATACCCATTTGAATGCCGGGATTGTACAGATTGACGCCCATGTCGGGATAATGCTTCACCGAAACCCTGAAATCGGCGTCGTTGTGGAAAAATTTTACTTTTGAAGGCGCAGCATCGTAAATTTCCTTGATGTAGGGAAATCCAAATGCCAGGAAATCGTCTTCGCCAATAAACCCGACAATATCGTCGAGCATCAGTATGCCGTCGATACTGGGGAAGGTTTGCCGTTGCAGTTCGTGCCAGCGTTTCAGGAAATCGGTAATGATGCGCATCAGATGGTGGATTCTTCCGGGTTCCATTACGATGGCCATCATCAGTTCGGTGGCGCCCATCAGGAAAGATGCAATATTCAAGGGGCCGCGCGATACGGAAAACCGGATTTTGTGGCCGGCAGATTCGATGGCGGGTTGCGCTTTTACCAAACGGTTGAGCATGAAAGGCAACAATCCGTCGGTTTCGGGATTGGGCGCCGATAAACTGTCAATATCTTCTGATTGTTTGATGAGTTTCTCGGCAAAAGGAAATTCGTTTTTCCAGAAAATACATTTTGCTCCGAAAGCCGACGGCTCTGTGCACATCCCGTATTCGCTCCAGAAACCGGGGAGGAACATTACTTCGGGAAATGTTTCGATGGCTGCAAAATTGGCCTTGAGCCACAATTCATCGTTCGAAAAATAATCCAAAAGAGAAATTCCGTACCAGTTGGGTAACCACGGGCTATCCACTATAAAACCTGCCGGTATTTTAGTCTGTGTTTCCCCGTTGATTGTCGAAACGAGGCTATTCCATTGAGTATCTGTCATAAATAATTGATTACAGGTTCAATTTTCTTCCTTTCGGATATTTCACCACATACACTAATTTGAATGTTCTGGTTTCGCCCGGCTGCATGTCGTATTCCCAGGTGACCACACCCAAATCTGTTTTGTTGACCGTTGGCGGTGTGGTGTCTTTTGAAAGTTCCACCGTGATGTCCTTCAACGTCGAAACTGGGTACTGGTCTTTGAGTACCATACGGGCGGCCTCGTTGCGGTTGTTGCGCACGGTCATCAGAAAAGCAAACTCCTGTTTTACATCGTTTCCGAAGAGACCGGTACTGCTGTACTCTTTCATTTTTTCGCGCTTCACTGCAATTCGCTTGTCATTGCCCAACGTCAAAGTGAGGTATTGTTGTGTGGAAGCGGCGTCAATATATGTTTCGCCCACGTAGGTACCGTCGTAAGTCACATTGGCGCTGCCACTGAGCAGGTTCAATTTTTCCCAGTCGGCTATTTCGGCCAAAAGATAGGTTTCTGCATCTAATTTTGGGGCGCAGTAATATTTGAAAGAAGCGTTGACCTCCTGATTAATCAGTTCTATGGCCTGTTCTTTTCCATTGCCGGGTATAGAGTAGGGGAGGTCGATATTGAAAATAAGATTTAACTGATTTTCAGATTGGGTTACATAATCGTCCATCGTTAATAAAACCATTGGTTCCTCTGATTCAATAATTTCTTCATCAGCAAAAGAATCCATTTCTTTGGCTGCTTTGGCATACGAAAAACTGTTTTGCGCCATGGCATCCATTCTCATCGATGGTCTTGGCGTATTGTCAATATATTGCAGAAACCAGGTATTGAACAGCGGCGCCACTTTGCCTGCGCTTGGAATGGACGTGGACAGGGTGATGCGAACTTTTTCCCAGTCGATGCCGGTCACCTGGCGGACTTTTGCTTTCGAGGCGATTTTCACCGGTTGATGGGCTGCCGCTACGTTGATGTCGTAGTAGGGCGTCCATCCGGCTGATGCTGTATAATAACTGATGGTGAAGTTGCAATTTCCGTTAGCCGGCGACGTGAGGTTCAGTTTCAAAACGCCGGATGTCCTGTTGTTTTTCAATGATTCCTGTTCGAGTTGCGATTTCAGTTCCTGCAAACGTTTACGCGCTTCGGCTTCTTTTTCTTTACCGTCGGCAAGGGCTTTTTCCAACTCGGAGGCTTTCGTTTTGTAATAATCCATTGTCTTGATAAGGTCGTCGATACTCAATCCGTTTTTCGACCCCGAAGTATTCTTTTCAACACTCTTTTGCAGGATATTGAGTTGGCCGGTGTTGATTTTTATCTCTGTCTGCAACAGTTCCAGCAATTTTTGCTGTTCCTTCACAGCGTCCTGAATCTTTTGGGCGTTGGCGCTCAATGTTTTTTCAGTCAGATAATCTACTGAAAACTCAAACGACGACACCAGCACGCCATTCGTGGTTTTGACCTTGACGCTGTTGCGGTCGATGTTGGGACTCAAACCCGTTACCCAAACTTCATTGATGCCTTTCTGTAAGGTAGTATTGGCAGTATGTACCAGTTCAGCCCCTTGAAAAAAGACGGTAACTTCTTCTATTTTTGATTGAATCATTTTGTTGTCCATGGCAATTGCATGATTTAAAATGGGGAAAAATATTAATGTGAAATACAGTGATTTTGTTTTCATGATGCTTTTAATTTTAACGTCACAAAGTTACGAAAATTTTTGAAATATTTTTATTTTTTTGGGCTACACTTTTTTTTCGATTCTTGTCGCATTGCAGGCAACGAAATATCGTACTCTATAAATATATAAATGTCTTTCTTTCTGAACACCAATACATTATCCCTTGAAAATCCGTTCTTGCTTGGTCGCCGTTGGTACTAAACAAATAAATATTAAGGACAGGATTTTTATGATAGTGCTCTATGGCTAATTCAACAACTGTTGAAAATTTGGCAGTCATTGAAAATGAAAACGGAATACTGTGATTGTCAGGAGGCCAAGTTTCAATAACGGGTTTTCCTGATTCAGGGGGATAAATAGTATCTTTCAATCCCAATGCCCTTATATCATCGAGAAAATCGAAAACAAATTTTTTATTTTCTGCTCCCGAAATCACAACCGCTCCGTGCAGTAAATTCTTCGGAGCAATGCTACTTTCCGTAAGTTCACTTGATAAATATTTGTTTTCAGGTATTTTCCAAACTGCTTTTTCTTTTGTGAAAATCATTTCGGATTGAACAGAATAACTTGATGTATTGACGGTAACGGTATAGTTCCCCTCGTTTACCATATCTTCAGGAATAAAAAAATTTCCTTTTGACGTACATAAATCGTCACAAAAAACATCAGGGCAAGGAAACAAAGGGCATTTACCCTTGTCAATTTTACCAACTAAAGTAATATCTATACTTTTCCGATTGTTGTCAATTTGATAGTCAAACTGTAATTGATAAAGAATGTCGGAACGTTCAACCGCATAAAATTCAAAAATGAATCCTCTTCCCTGTTCGTTAAAAACTTGATGAACCCAATATACACGAAAACCTTTTGAATCAATATCTTTTGATTCTTCAATATCGGAATCGCAACTTACGACCATCACTCCGCAAATCAATGCGGGTATAAACATTAAAACTATTTTTTTCATTATACTATTCATTTTAAAGATGAGGTCCCCAAACGGGTGGATAAGGATAACTTACCAAATTAACCTGCTCAACAAACTCGTATTTCTTAAATTTTGTTTCCCACTGTTTTTCTGTTCCTTTAGGGACGCGGAAAAGAATCCAGTATCCATGATCCTCTTTGTAAGCATCTTCATCCTCGATGGCCTCGGCAAGTCGGTAGTTAATCATCGTTTTTAGCCAATCTTTCTGGTACTCTATATTTTTCATATTATAGAATGTGGGGCGAACAATTGTAATTTTATTGAAATAGAAATGCACAGCACCATAAACTATACGCCAATTATAACCGTAATCGCCCGCATTGAAATATGGTTTGTCATTTAAAGCATCTACAATGGATTGTAAGTTGTCATGTGGCATGGATGAAAAATATGCTCCGCTGTATTCAATTTGTATTATATCAAGTTTGAGCGAATTGATGAAATTTAGCACCTTGTCAATTGTATAATAGTATTTT
>Ga0209737_10001093_pt1 | contig 20081 bp, 31 predicted proteins | sample TergutCu122P3_FD_187284 | JGI IMG/M metagenome (GOLD analysis project Ga0209737, IMG submission 187284) | Cubitermes ugandensis P3 segment gut microbial communities from Kakamega Forest, Kenya - Cu122 P3 (SPAdes) (version 2) | ecosystem: Host-associated > Arthropoda: Insects > Digestive system...
CTCGGAGACGACGAAGACGATAATCACCGTGACGGCCGGAGTGGCGATAGACTGGAACAGTAACGGTCTGGTGGCGGGTTAGGAATTACCGGTGACGGCTAATTTCATGAACAGGAGGAGACGATGGCTGTAAACATCAATGACGGAACGCTGGAGGTCCAGCTCCCTTCGCCGAAAGACGTGAGGGACAACTTCGTCTTTTCCGTGGCACAGGGGTCGGAGTCCCTGATCAAGATCAACTCCGCGGCGACAGCCGACAACGCGGTGAAGGCGAAAGACTTCAGCGTGGCCAATCCGGGAAGGCTCGTGTTCTTCCCAGAAAACATCCTCTCCGGAAGCACCTCGGACGTGGGGCTCAAGATCACTGAGATATTCAGCAACTCCGCCCTCACCCCGGTGATCACCAATCACATCTTGGGAGAGGAGACGTTCGAAGTCAAATTCAGATTCGGTCCCAGACTCAACGGCACTGGGAACCTCGCCCAGCAGAGGATCTCATTCGACGTCGATGACATATTCGGGGTCCAGTTCTGCGTGGGGACGGCGGGTTACGATAATGGTCAGGGGATAACCTCGACGGCCAACTCCTGGCACGCCGCCGGAAGCGACATCATGTCTGTGGGCCTCAAGGGAATAGGGAGGTCTTTTCAATTCAGCCCGTTCAGGTACGGGACCAGGAGGGCGTCGGACGACTTGGAACCGGGAGCGTGGACGTTCAACGGTTCTTACGCCACGAATAACTTTCAGGTCCTGAACACGTATCCCACCGGAGCCCAGCAGACTGCGTTCAAAAGATTCTTCGGAGGCTCAGGCGCCGACGGAGATATCGTGCTCAGACCGAGAGAGGTCGGGATCACATGGAATAACCTCATATTCTATCCGACGGACACCGCGATGGATCCGACGGGGATGGAGTTCAGGACGTACCTCGTGAAGCATTCGATCCTCAGGATCAAAGAGGGGACGAACACATTCTTAGAAGTATCCTTCAAAGCCAACTGCGTGATGAGGGTCGTATGATAGGAAGGAAGAACACGATGACTTCACTGGTATCACAGGTGCCCGAGAAGCTCCTGCCGCTGGGACACAAGAATAGGCCCGGTGACAAGCTCAGGGAGAAGAAGGCGATAATAATTCACTGGACGGCGGCGCCGAATCAGAAGGTCGAGAACACCGCGGCGTGGTTCATGACCGGACAGGTGTACGGGTCTTCCCAGTATATCATAGGAACGAAGGGTGAGATGCTCAGGACGGTACCGGACGACGAGGTCGCCTGGCACTGCGGCTCTTCCCAGAACGACCCCCTCTCCGGAAAGCTCTATACCGACTGGGCGAGGGAAGTGATAGGCACCACGTTCTGCAGCGCCAATGGGACCCCGAACAGGGCGACCCTCGGATTCGAGATCAACCCCCTCGACTCCGACGGCAAGTTCTCCGACGAGTCGATGGATGTCGTCCTCAAGCTCGTGAAGGAGATAGCGTCACGAGACGGCTACCTCTGGGTGGCCACCCACTTTCACGTGGTCGGATGGAAAGACTGTCCGAAGTGGTACTACAACAGGCCTGGCGCGTGGGTGGAGTTCGCGAGACAGACGGGACTCAGATATCCAGACCACTCCGATCTGAAGAAGTGGAGGTGGTAGGTGGAAAAATTATTTGAAAGGGTCCTCAGGGAGAGTGACGAGATGATGGAACTGGGTGAGGAAGTTAAGGGATATGGAGTCTAAGGAGAAGAAATCATGATGACATTTTTTGAAACAGTCAAGACGTTTTTATTGGAAGTGATCCTTCCGAGTCCTCTCTATCTAGGACTCTCTATCGGAGGGGTCTTGGTGATCACTATCATTATTTTATTTTCGGTGATCAAGTCCAAGATCAAAAAGTATCAGGCCAAATCGTAGGAAATAAACATGTTCAACTCCTTTAAAGGTACTCTCGAATCGTTACTCTCCGTTCCAGAAGGGGTTGAGTTTCTTTTCATCTACGCCGCACTGTGCGGCGTGATAACTCTGGTGATGTTTTTTATTGTGAAGATCATCCATGATCGTGTCGATCATACTTCTCTCGGCGCCCGTATCCGACGGGCGGGGGTCCTCCCGGCCATGATGGGTAAAGACCTCGGTGATAGGAGAAATCAATGTCGGAGATTGGAGGATCGAAGACATCAATACAGACGATCGGAAGATAAGATTTTAATTCAAAAAGATTCGAATATCACGAAGGAAGTCGCTACTTCCACTTCCTGACCGAAGTGGGTGAACGAGTTCATCGGAAGGTGCATCGAGTCCACTACCGAAAGCTTTCCGAATTTCACACAGCTCATCCAGCCCCTCGGTAATATGAAAGCTATCACTCTCGAAAACTCAGCGGCGTGTTCGATGAAGGCCCTCGCCTTCACGAAGTACGGAGCCTGACCGAACGGTGGATTTCCGACCGTCAGGATCTTTTTCAGATGGGTGGGCGGAGAGTATTCTAAAAAGTCTTTGTTGGGATACGGGACGTCTGGATCGATGTCCATCACCGCTAGGTTCCTGACCCACCCGAGGGCGTTCACGAACGCGCCCTCACCGGCGCACGGATCGACGATCAGGTCGAAGTCGAACGCCGAGTAGAGAAGCTTGAGACGGTCGATACACTTCCGAGCCATTTCGGGCTTGGTATAAAATCTGTCGAGGGGATCAGACGGCATTCCGGAGGATCTTGGCGATCTCGACCATCGTGTCGTCGATCGGTCCGTCGTTGTCGACCACGAACACGTTCTTCAGTCCCCACTCTTCGACGGCTTCTTTCACCACTGACTCGTACAGAGCCTTCTGCTCCTCCATCTTCCGACCTTCCCTCATGACTTCGTTGGTGTCACGACACCTCTTCTCGAGGGTCTCCACGGAATTTCTGAGGTAGATCGTCACGGTGAACTCATCCATCTTCTTGGCCGTCTCGATGAACGCGGATTCGTCCTGGCCCTTGTTGAACTGTCGGTTGTACGTCACGTAGCCTATCGGGCCCCTGACCACGTTGATGAACGAGTAGTCGTTCAGCTTGTCGCAGAGTCGTCGGATAGTGTCTTTTCCGGACCTGTCGGGCCCGTCGATACAGAGAACATTCTTCTTCATAGATTTGAAATTAACTCCCGTGATTTAAAAGGAAATTGATCGGGTGATAGTCTTTCTTGGAACACTCCGGGCAGTAGTGTCGGACTACGCTGTTCACCGGGAACGGATCGTACTCCGTCACCTTGAGCTCGAAGTACTTCACGTTCTTCGAAGGTATCTTTATGACTCTCCTGCAAGTCTCGCACACTATCGCGTTCATGTTATGCCTGGTTCCCACCCGTCCTCGCTGCTCCTGGTGATGAACCATCCGCAGGAGTTCATGAGATCCCTGGCGGAGACGTCGTCCTTCGCCCATCCCATCTTGATCAGGACCCCGTGAACGTTCGTCCTCTCCGAGATGTCGAGGGTGGAAAGGAACTCCGTCATCTCCTCGCAGTTCGTGGGTTTCTTCACCTCTTGCATATTCGCCTCCAGTCCCTGAACATCTCCGGGATGTCGAGGACGCCGTACACCTGGGCGAAGCCCACCGAGAACACGCACACTCCGAGCTGCCAGTACAGTCCGCTCTCTCCGCCGAATATGATCTTCACCGGGATGGCCATGAGGAGGAGGACAGCGATCATGATGACGCACGAGAAGGGGTGGAGCTTACGGATCTTGCTCAGTAACTTGTCCAGTATCTTCTTCATCTCGAGAGATTAACTCCCGGTACACCGAGGGACAGAACTGGAGCCAGAATTCCGGCACTCCCGTCTTGTCCTTCTTCCTGTCTATCTGGTGAATAATCTTGTGTACCGACCACAGCACCGTCACGAACTTGGTGGGGTCGAGATCGGCGTAGTTTTCCTCGTCTTTATGGTGGAGTGTGAGTTTTCCCTGGAGGCCGGTGACTTCGCACCTCTTCCTCTTCGTCCGGTCGACGAACTTCTGCCATTCGGAGGTCCCCCGATAATTCTTCCGGTTGTCCCCCTTCGACCAGTCGATGGATCTACGGTGATTCTCCAACCACATGTCGAACTGTTGTCTCTTGGTCATCTTCTTGGCGCTCACGGGAGTCTCCTTCTCGGATGCCTTGGATTTCTTCTCTCTCACAATTCTTATATTGAATTAGCCGTGATGGTCGGAAATAGGACGTTCAGATTGGTCTATAATTTTCTCGAAGATTTGAGGGCCATGGGGCTCCCGGAGATTGATAGCCAGAGGATCACCACCACGATCCGCAAGATAATTGTGAAATCTGATTTTCCTTCGACGAGCCTCCTTCCGATGATCTTAGCAAAAATCCGTGAAAATTTTAAAATCTCTGAGGTCCGAGATCATTCGGAATTCATCGGGGACATGATGGAAGAGGAGTGCTCGATGATCCTCCTGGACATGCTCGGATGGGACGGATGGGAAGACGATGAAGTATAAGAAACAGAGAAAGTTTGATACCCTCTCCGACCTCCTCGAATACGAGGGTCTCCAGGACAGACACGTCGACGGGATGGACAGGCGGGATCCCCACAGCTCGTGGCTCAAGGGGGTATTCAGGAACTCTGACGAGTGGAAGTGGTTTTGCAAGTCGTTAATTTTAAAGAGGAATAAAAAGTGCGAGAGGTGCGGAGGGGACGGACACGACTGTTCGGGTCTCCAAGTTCACCACACTCACCCCGACGACTATACCAACATATCCGACGAGTCGTGGTTCTTCGTCCTCTGTGGAAAGTGTCACCTCCAGATCGAGGGGTTCTCCCAGACCGAAGAGAAGATGAAGACGTGTCCGAGGGTGGACAGGAAGTTCCTCACCGTGAAGCCCTACAGGGATGGTCAGAGGGACGTCCTCAGGTTCCAGTCGGGCACGAGGACGATAAGGAAGTGGCAGAAGGCTGTGGAAGTTAAAAAGAATCCCGACAGGTATACCAACCCGGACAGAGTCGAGTTTGTCCGTGAGGAACAGGTGACCGAGGCGATAGGGTTTATGAAGGCCCATCAGGAGATGTTCAAGTGAAAAATCCGTTTTCAGACATGACGTTCAAGAAAGACTCGGACGTGAGTTTCTTCTGTACCACGTTCTTCAACCACTTCAGAAAGAGGGGAGTGACTCTCGAGCAGTGGGAGGAGTGGATGAGGGAAGAAGTCCCTCCCCAGTTCGAGAGGGGGATCTCTCAGGCCCTCAGCTGGTGCCGGTCGAAGTATAGGCTCGACGGGGACAGGTGGGCCTCACGGGAATATGCCCGACAGAGCATGAACGTGTCGAAGACCAACGAAGATAAACTACCTCGATCTTTCAAAGACTAACTCTGTATGAAACAGGTAGGGTTCAAAGACGAATACACCGAAGACGAAAAGGTCAATTTTTGAGGTTAAAATGAAAATAGGAATCATCATAGAGTCGGGATATCCTGACAGGTTGGCAGAAGCTCAGGTGAGAGCTCTGGTCGGAACGAACGACTTCGAGATAGAAGAGGTCGGCAGGCTCTACGAGGAAGCTGACGACGCGATCGCCAGGCTGAGGGAGAGGGGCTGTCAGAGGCTCGAAGTCCTTCACAGAGACGACTTCAACCTCCAAAGGTTCGAGGGCGCCCTCATCACCGAGTACGGCAACCTGTTCGAGAGGGGAGTCGAAGTGGTGCCCGAGGGGTTTTACCGACTGAGAGAAGGTGATCAGAAACCTATCCAAGTCAAAGGTTCTCCTGCTCATGCGGTGATTTTTCCATTTAATTTTCCTACTGGTATTATGAATCAGGAAATTTTAAATGACTTTATTAAAAATGCTTCTGAAGCCAATGCAGTGATTGTAGACTATTGCGCAGACTCTAAAGGTCCTTTTTTAGGATCTGCTTATCGGGCGTGTTTGGACAAAGTCGTAGCTCTCAACCAGAATAAAGGTATTCTTGGAAAAGTTTCCGACTGGACAGCGAGTAATGCTCAAAACCTTACAGACCTCAGTGGGCAAGACGGTTATCAACCATCTGATGGAACAGTGGTTTTTCCTGGTCAACCTAATAAAGTCCCAATTGCCAATGTCCCCGGTCTTTTATCACAGGTTCAAGGAAATGGAGGACAAGACCTATTCAATAGTCTTTTAGAAATCAATAAGTACCTCTTAGACCTCGATACAAAATTTAAGAAGAATCCATGGGAAAAACCTGTGGATAAAAAAGCTATCGAGCAGTATTTGAAAGTTCCTGGACAATCAGGAAAAATCTCATTTATAAAAAAATTAATTGAGGCGGTGCAAGACACTTCTCAATACTCTCCTGGAAAAGGGAGGAATGCTAACCAAAAAGGAGAGGCACTCAAAAAGATCATGGACAATATGGGAATTACTCAAGATTTAAAAAATGCTGCGGATCAATTGAGTAAGGCTGGAGGAGGCGCTATTTTAAGTCTTGGTAAAACAATGGCTGAATTGAGTAAAAATAATAAAAAAGATGATCAACAGAAAACAGGTCCTCAGGCAATTGAACTTATAGTTTCTCATAAAAAGTTTCCAGATATTTTTAAAGCCATTGGTGAACCTGGATTATTTGTAAAAGATGATGAAATTGAAGCATTCGCTTCGAAAAAAGATGACAAGGTAAAAGGCGATGCTGGAAAAACAGTTTCTGAAGGATCTTCTCAGGGAAAAGTAACAGGAGCCGAATAATGAGTCAGTTGTTTAAAAGAATTTTAAGAGAAAATGAGTTTCAAAAGCCCATTAAAAATTCAGGATCTCAAGACTTTACTCCGTATTATGCTAAGAAAAAATCAATTTTATTTTCTGAAGATGGATCTGGTAATATCAATAAAATTTTTCAAGGAGATAAAACTGGAAAGTTTACCGTTGATATTTTAAAACAAAAAATTCCAATAGATCGATTTAATAATTTTGAAGCCATTCCGGGTGAAACAAATACGTACGCGATCGACACAAAAAATATAGATCCTTCTATTCTTGTTGGAGCTCAAAGACAAAGTCAAGAAGATTGGTATAAATATGCTGAGAAAAAAGGTCTGAGGGTTTCAGTCAGGCCTTCTCAAGGACAAAATCAAACGTCAAATCAGATCGCGGATATAGTTTCTGATATCGCGGGCGGTGATCATAGTTTCCAAGCAGGATTTAAAACCTAAAATTATGAGAAACTGAAAGAACTTCGTCCCCTTCTTATATTATACATGTAAGGAAGTGGAGGACCCATTGAAGTTCAATAGAAAAGCAGAACGAATAATAAGAGAACTCGACAAGAACAGAGTCAGGTCCTACTTCGTGGGCGGGTGCGTGAGGGATAACCTCATGGGCCGCATACCGAAAGACTTCGACATCGTCGCCTGTGCCACTCCCGATGAGGTGAAGGCGATCCTGGAACGGATCGCCGATCACTTCTTGGAAGTCGGAGCGGCGTTCGGAATAGTGATCGCCGTGGTGGAAGGAGAGCCCTTCGAGATAGCTTCGGCCCGCAGGGACATCGGAGGGACGGACGGCAGGCACCCCGACTCCGTAGAGAACGTACGGGAGATCGAAATAGACTTGGCGAGGAGAGACTTCACGATGAATGCAATCGCGTGGGACCCGATCAGGGGTACCATGATCGATCCGTTCTGCGGAGGTCTGGACATACACGATAGGGTGATAGACTTCGTCGGTGACGCAGCGGAGAGGATCAGAGAAGATAAGCTGAGGATCCTGAGGGCGATCAGGTTTCAATCCCAGTTGGGATTTGGAATCTCCGAAGAGGCCCTGATAGCCATCAACGCCGACCACGACCTGACGGGAGTTTCTCAGGAGAGGATCACCGCCGAGCTGGCGAAGACGTTGACAGGAGACCACGCGGTGGAAGCTCTGAGGACGATGAGGAAGACTGGAATCCTGTGGGACATCATCCCCGAGCTGGTCGACCTGTTGCAGGCCCACGACTCTCCCTGGCACCTGGAGTTCGACGACACCGGCAATTCGATATGGGCCCACGTGAACTCCGTGTTCGCCCACGCCTGTGACTTGACGAAGGACGAAGACTGTGATCGGAAGTTGAAGATCCGGCTGGCAGCCCTACTGCACGACATCGGTAAACCCTCCTGCAGGGGACCGAAGGACGGTCATTCGAACTTCCACGGTCACGACCACGTCGGAGCGAAGATGGCGCGGGAGGTCCTGGTGAGGATGAAGTTCACCAACGACGTACGGGACACCGTGACGGAGCTGGTGAGGATGCACATGATGCATCACGATATCCAGAAGGTGAAGAAGGTCCATAAGGCCCGCAAGTTGCTGGGTCGGAGAGACATAGACGATATCCTGTTGCTGGGTGAAGCCGACACCAGGGCGACCATCAACGGCCCCGGTCTGGAGAAGCAGGACAGGACGATGGAAGCGGTGGTGGAGTGGAGGAAGAGGTTCCCGGTGATGCTGCCGGATCCCATCGTGACGGGCGACGACTTGATCTTAGAAGGGGCGAAGCCCGGTCCAGACTTCAAGGTGGCGCTGGAGAGGGCGTTCGATCAGCAGCTGAACGGTGTGATCGACAAGAGGCGGCTGGTGAAGTTCGCCCTCGGAGAACTGAGCAAGTAACGTGGGAGGACCGAGAGATTCGGGCCTCTTTTTAAGGAGAATGAATATGGGAAATAAAAAGAATAACTGGAAAGATCCGATGACGGACGGGGAAGTCGAACTGACCCGTGACTTCATAATGCACCTCCACGACTTTTATAAGAAGCACGGACACAACCGGTTCACCCAGGGAATAATCGTGGACGCGATCTGGAATACGACCCGGTACTACGGGGAGTTTCGAAACCTCTTCGTATCACGGGACGCGAAGAAGGTCCTCGGAGAATTTTCCAACCCCTCCGAGCTCGTGAGACAGACGTCGAAGAACTGTCCGGGTGGGGTCCGTAAAGACCACATGAAACCGGCGAACGAATTCGTGAAAGACTTCGAGAGGTCCGACTTCTCCAGAAAGGACGTAGAAGGGTGGCTGGCCGACTCCATGATCGCGGTGATCACCAAGGACGAAGATGACAGGTTGAGGAAGCTCGGTTACAGGGACAACAGGCCCGACATCGCAGCAGCCTACACCTCGGCCGAAATAATTCTCGAGAAGGTGAACGACGACGGAGAGGAGAGGAGGGAGACTGGAAAGTCTGCCCTCCTCATCATCGATCCCCAAAATGACTTCGTGGATCCGAACGGAAAACTCCCAATCGGCGGAGCGGCCCACGTCCTCCCAGCCATTCGGGAACTCATGGAGAGGCCCTTCGATTTCAAAGTGATCACCCAAGACTGGCATCCGAAGGGTCACGTGTCATTCGCCTCGACCCACGGGACCGCCCCGTTCGTGGAGAAGATGACGTGGCAGGGGGAGAAGAACGGGATCAAAACGATCAAGCAGAAGATGTGGCCAGACCACTGCGAGATCGGAGGCTGGGGAGCCGAGATATGTCCGGAGATCGACGGGAAACTCGCCCACGCCGTGTGGAAGAAGGGGACAGACCCGACCAGGGAGAACTACAGTGTGTTCGAGTACGCCAGCGATTGGGAGGGGGAGAGGTTAATCTTAAGACCAGAGGACCAGACGGAGTACTACAGGCTCATGGCCGGTAACGTATACGACGACTTCTACATCTGCGGTTTCGCCCTGGATTACTGCGTCCTCCAGACTGCCCTCAGCGCCAGGTCCCTCGGTAACGTCTACGTGATCGAAGACGCCTGCGCCGCGGTGGACGAGTCGAAGAGGGGAGAAGTCTTGGAGAGGATGAGGGCTGCCGGGATCCACGTGATGACGACATTGGAGTAAAAATGAGAGTCATCTGTCCAGTCAAAGACTTCTACGATCACTACGGCTACATCGTGGATCCAAGTAACTTCAATGATCCTGTAGTGTACGACAGGTTGAAATACTTCAAGCTCTCAGACTCCACCCTCGTCGCCAAGATGTGCGCCGACTACGTCTCTCCGAAGAAGTTCTTCAATTTCCGTAAGGATGACAGGGTGAGCTTCCTCGTCGAAGCGGGGTGGAAGAAGTACTTCTTCTTCATGGACGGTATCAAGAGGACTGACGTGACTCCGAAACCCAATACCGGAATAAACTTCGAGTACTCGGCCCGGTTTGAACTCGAAGAGGTCAGGGACGTGTACGAGAAGGCGTTCATCGATCCCCTGTCGATAGGATGGTACTCCATCAGGTGGGGATACAATGACAGGTGGAGGTACGTCAGGACGGAGACGAGGAGGACGGTGAAGGACTGCAAGTGGAGCGAGCTGAGATTTTCTAAAGGGAAAGACTGGGAGGACCCCGACTGCGTGATAGGTAATCCGATCATCTCCGGGACCTCCCTCACGAGGCTCCTCGATCCGCAGGAGCTGTGGATCGCCCTCGATCAGTACCTCTCCTCTCTCCGTAACGATCCTGGAGTGCCCTGTGATATGATGGACAGGCAGAAGGCCGAGACGAAGGGGTTCGAACATCCCAAGTCTTTCAGGAACATGTGATGGCCGTGGACATATTCGGTAACGAAGTGGTGAAGGGAGACTTGGTCGTGTGTTGTCCGCCGAACACCAACGACGTCATCATGGTTGCCACCGTCCAGAGCGTGGGCCCGAAGATGATCAAGGTGGCGTGGAAGGACGTGTACGGGAACGGACGGGTCGAAGAGAGATTTTCCAACCGGCGGAGCTTCATAAAACTGGATCCGGAGTCTTACGACAGGATAACCAACAAGGGGATGGGAAAGTACGCCTTCGTATCGGACGCGGTGGTCGAAGCGATGGGCCTCCCGAAGTGACTATATGAGAATGAAGAGGAGGAGTGACATGTTGTAATTACCTTAGGAGGTGAAACATGTCAAGGTCATACAGTAGGAACGGATCCGACAAGATCTGCGGTGGATCCAATGGGTGGGCGAGGTCGTCCGCCAACCGTCGTCTCAGACGGATAAATAAAGTCAAACTGAATATCGAAGTCGACGACTTCGAACCGAAGACTCTCAGGGAAGTTTCCAACGTGTGGTGCTTTCCGAGCGACGGTCTCTCCCAGTACTACTCTGGGAACACCTTTAACGGAAAGTATTTCGACGTCGTGTCCGGCCTCTCGGAGATACTCAACGGCGGGAGGCCCAGCTACGGACTGTGGTCGTGGGCAAGGAGGTACTATCCCGAGGGGATCTGTGAGTTCTTCAAGCTCCCCCAGACGGAAGACTCCATCTTATCCCTCACTAACGGAATGATTTCCGAATACGTCAACTATCTCATCAAAAAGGAGAGGTCGCGCTGATGGGATTCAAGATAGAAGATAAGGACACCGGCATATTCTTCACGACCAGGTTCGAAAATGGGATCATCGTCCTCTACGAAGGGGATCCGAAGGATGAAAAGAGGCTCGAGGAGTTTGAGTCGTCATCGGAGGCCACCAAGAGGGCGAAGGAGCTCCTCGTTCAGAAGAGAAAGTTTTGGTTGGCCACCAAGAAGAAACGTTAATTTATCACGATATGAAGAATTCAATGGTATTACAGGACACGGACGAGAATATCGAAAAGATGAAATCTCTCAAAGAGGGTGACTCCATCTACACCGCTGGTTACGAGTACGATCCTCAAGAGGGCGGAAAGATACTGGTGGAGGAGTTCAAGTTTCGGCGATACGGCGAGGTGGTGAAGAACCACACCGAAGTGGATCTGAAAGACGATAAGGTCATCCCGGCCGTCCTCTACGTCGAGAAGTCACCGAAGGTGGAAATTCCGATGGACATCTCCATGTCGTTCTACCTCAGACCGAGGGACGCCGTCCAGTCGTTCAGGGATGGGATCTATCAGGTCCTGGAAGATTGCGACGCGTGGTTAATTTCTAACGGTGAAGTATGAAGACGTGACCAGGCTGCTCGAGGGGACCGAGTCCAAGTGGAACCGGCAGTCCAAGAGTCCGTCTGGAAATCTCAAAAATATAAATGAAATCGCAAATCACTTTGAAGTTCCACTCAGGAAGTACTTTCGGGCCGTAGTCAGGAAGATCGGCCCTGATGGCAAGTTCATATTCGCCGGAGGGGAAGCGAGGACGGGACTCTGCGGTCACGTGTTCGTCCACGGGGACGTGGACATCGACCTCACCCTGTCGAGCTGTATCAGGCGGGAGGGGTTCGGCTGGTCGGTGGAATTGTCAGAAAAGAAGTTCCTGTCCGGCGTCACCCACGTGGGATACTCGTGGGAGAACTCCCTCGTGATCGTCGACGTGGAAACCCTGAGGAAGAGGGGGATCCCACACTCGACCAGGGACGGAAACGTGAAGTTCGATCTGAAGACTGTGTCTGACCTAGGTCTCATCACCGCGGCCATGAAGGTCGACGGACAATTCCTGGTGACCCCGTTCGCCGTCATGAAGATGTCGGAGAGGCCCAACTGTCAGTTCCAAGAGTTTTCCCTCAAGGGACGATATAATACCCAGGACGTCATCGTGGTCGATCTCGAGACCCAGGGGGTCAAGACGTTCTTCGGCAAGAAGGCCCTGTGGAATACCATGAAGAAGAATGGTTATTCCAAGACGTATGAAAATTTCAGAATAATGATCAACCGTGAGTCGGAGAGGCTCGTCACCGGTCGTCCATCCCAGAGACCCGCCGTGATAACCCACCTCGGAAGCCCGTGCATGGTGTTCAACTCTGACGTGGATCCGGGCCTCATAGACGACTACCTCACCAAGGTGGGAGGGAAAGTTGGTAAGGTTCAGCTGGCGTGACGGCGGTAAGGTAGAAGTCTCCTGGCGGAGTGACGATCAGTTCAATGACCTGGTGGAGCTCGCCAAGTCTCTGGGCCTCTCATTCGATCCGAAAACGAAGACGTGGACGGGTAAGGCCGTCAACTATCCGAAGTACGTAAAGGAGTTCTCGGAGTTCGACTCGGTGGAGCTTGACGAATACACCAGACGGAAGGTGGAAGAATATACGAGTTCGATCACCGAGCTGCGGGTGATCACCAACCGCTCGGAGAGGCTCAAGTTCATTCCGGAACTCCTGTCGAAGCCTCCCCTCAGAGATAAGAAGTCGGAAGATCTCTCTCAGTCGTTTCAAGTCCTCGACACCCTGTTCCTGATGAACAGGAACCGTGGAATCGCCAATCACGACTGCGGGATGGGAAAGTCTTACATACTCACCGCCATACTCGAACACCTCAGGCACTACGGGAGGGCCCATAAGGCCCTCGTGTTCTCTTCAAACATCGGCGTCGTAAATCTCAAGAACGAGATGACGTCCCTGGGAACGACCGTAAAGTTCGACGACGTACTCCTCGTGACGTCCGTCAACGACGTGGAAGACAGGGGCATATTCGATCCGGAGACGTATCCCCAGTCGATCGTGGTGATCGGTTATGACACCTTCAGACACATATCGGATCATTACGACAGGGTCGTGAAGAAGAGGAAGACTGGAAAGAAGGTGAAGTACTTGAAGTCGTCGGTTCCGATCGGGAAGTGGCTGGACGGAAAGCCCGGCGTCCTCTTTCTCGACGAGTCTCACTACTTGGGTTCGCCGGACAGCCTAAGGACGAAGGCCATAGACATGATCAAGGAAAACTTCGAGTACAGGTACGAGATGACGGCAACGTTTGCCCCGGTGTACGAGAAGATGTACTCCCCTATGAACGTCCTCGATCCCGGCCTGGTTGACGGACTCACCTATCACGAGTGGCTGAGGGGATACGTGACCCTCGGAAACCAGTGGTCGAAGTTTGCCATAGATCACGACACTTGGAACTATCAGAAGCTCGACGACTTGAACAAGAAACTCTATTCGAAGTACGCGGTGAAGAGGAAGAGGATCGACCACCTCGACTTGCCTCCCCTCATTCACGTCCCTCCCCTGGCCTGTAAGTGGACGAGGCCTCACAGGTCGATATACGAGTCGTTCTGTACGTGGTATGCGGACGACGTGAATAGGCGGGCCGCGTATACCGGAAAGACACTCCTCGATGAGTTTTCCAACTCCTTCCAGTTCGCGATGCTGGCCGTGGAAAACCCACTCCTCCTGAAAAACTCTCCGAAGTGGAGCTCGTTCGACCCCTCCCTTCAGGATAAGATTTCAAAGTTCGATTTCGCCCGAGACCACGCCAAAGTGAGGCTACTCGGAGACGTACTCTCCGACCGGTGCGACGAATTGGACCAGAAGATCATGGTCTACTACTATCATCCGGCCACGATGCTGTCCCTCAGGGATACTTTTAAAAAGTACACTCCGGCCGTGGTAGAAGCTTCCCTGTCTAGACAGGAGAGGATGGACGTGGTGGACGATTTCAGGACTTCCAAGTCCAAGGTCCTATTCCTCTCCATAAAGTGTGCCGCTACCAGTATAACCCTCACGGAGGCGAAGTCGATAGTGTTCTTCGAGACGGGATGGGACGGCATCGACTACGATCAGGCCTGCGGGAGGAATCACCGTCCGGGACAGGACGAGGTGACCCATATCTACGACCTCAGGATGGAGAGGTCGTATGACTTCTTGCAGTTCGAAAACTTGAAGAGTAAGGGGGATACTATAAAGAAGCTCCTGTCAAAGGGCTCCCTCGGTGAAGATGGGTGGCGTGCCCTCTTCAACGGCTCGACTAACTACTAGGAGAAAGGAACCAGGAATGACCAAGACTGAATTTTATAAAGCAAATGGAAACTACGTCGAGGCGGACCTCAGGGACTTATCATTTTCCCTACTCGCCGACCACGAAGCCAACCACAGTTTCACCGTCATAAGGGACGTGGAAGAAGAACCCCAGCTCGGAGATTTGAAAAATTGTGATTTTACAAAGGCTTCCATGAGGGGGATTTCCTTCAATAAGTTCAGGATCCAAGGGGCCAAGTTCGACGGGACCGATATAAGAGGTGGTACGTTCGACGATTGCGACCTTGGCACCCATGAGACTCCCTGTTCATTTACGAAAGTGAGCGGTCAGGAAGTTTCCTTTTCCGGCACCAATCTCGACTCCGCCGACTTCACCGGATCGGACCTCAGAGATGCCGTATTCTCCGACGGAAATTGCTCTCAGGTCAAGTTCATAAACTGTGACCTGAGGGGGACAGACTTCGCCAATACCGATCTCAGGGAGGTCGACTTCTCCGGTTCAGACCTCAGGGAAACGGAAGTCAGCAAAGCGAATAAGTTTTCTTCCAGCGGCTTGATGGACACTGTGTGGAAGGGGGCTAAATTGGACGGGGTCCGAGTGCGTCACGGGATACCGATAGATGTACTGGGGTCTTGTCGTGGGACCACTTTTGAGAAGTCTATCATGCCTGACGTCACAATTAAAAAATTTGATCTGACAGACACGAAGTTCCTCGGTTGTAATGTGAAGTTTAAAGTAGAAGACGTGGAGCTCGAGAGGACGAGGATGGAGGGATGTGACATATCCGGATCTGAGTTTTCAAAGTGTGACCTCACCGACTCCGTGTTCCTCAAAACACTCATGAAGGACGGCTCGTTCAAGGGGACCAAGCTCGTCGGAGCCAAGTTTGAAGAATGTGACCTTTCTAAGGCCGACCTCAAGGGGATAGATTTCTCATCATGCGATCTCTCCTTTTCGAAATTTTTACAGTGTACTACCAAGATCAATTTCAAATCGATCAAGCTGACAGGATCCATATTTGAACATTCAGATCTCACAGGCTCCGATCTGACAGGGACCGACGCGTCGAAATCGTCCTTCACCAAGTGTGTCTTCGGTTCCAACTTCAGTGGAGTAGATTTTAGGAGCTCCGTATTCACCGACTGTGACTTTACCACCTCGGACCTTTCAAATTCCGATCTTACCGGTACTAGGTTCGTCAGGTGTACGATGAAGGTCGACTTCAGAAACGTCGAGCTTCAGGACGCTCGGTTCGAAGACTGTAACCTCTCGGGTTCTAACTTCAGCGGTGCCGACCTAGCAAAGGCATCATTCCTCAGATGCGTGGCCAACGGGGTCATCTTCAACGGATCCAAGCTGCCTGACGAGTTCAGCTTCACTTCGATGATAGGAGTTGACTTCAGGGACGTCAATCTCCACCACAAGAAGTTCCTCAACGTGGACATGACAAACTCGAAGTTCGATCACGCCGATATTCACGACGTGGAATTCACCGGGTGCTGTCTGATCGACACAACCTGGAGGGAGTGCCACGTGAGACGGCTCTCGTTCGTCGGTAATCGGATGAACGGAGTCGATTTCTCCTCGGCGAGCATCCTCGACACCGACATGTCGAAGGTGATGGCTCCGGATTCGAAATTTATCGAAACGTATTTCTCTGGAGTGAGGTTCCAGGGCGCCTGTCTCAGGGGAGCCGACTTCACGTGGAGGGGCCCTGTCGGTGAAGACACCATGAGGGACGTATACTTCTACGACGCCGATCTCACCGATACGAAATTTACGGGGACCAAGTTCGGAAGGAACGTCGACATGAGAAAGGCTGACCTCCGACACAGCACTCTCGATTCGTCATTCGAAGCGCCGAACAAGAGGTCTTCAGACTTACGTTAATTTATCTCTATGAACAGCATGGGAATAATTTCACTGATACTGTCGGGGCTGGCCCTGACACTCTCGGCCATGGCCACCAACCTCTCTTGGAAGATCCGTCGGGCCTTTGAAAAGAAGGAACCCGTCACAGAACTGACCCTGTCAAAAGAAACGTCGGGATTCCAGGCGGACGTCTTGAAGATGTGTCTCGAAAAGGGATTGACTGACGTCCAGATCCTTCCGGACAGGAACGGTAAGATTTCACTCTACGACATGAAGCAGAGGTCGGGATTCTTTCACGTCATAGCGGAGATGGTCGAGCCGAAGTCCGATCGGGAGAGGACGGAGACGTTACAGGTCATGAAGCAGAAGATCGACGACTACCTCTCGGCCATGGCCGAGCTCAACAAGGAGACGCAGTCATGATGCTGAGATGTAAGTCTGTAAAGTTCGGGGCCATGCCGTACGGTCCGGCCACCGGTCAGAGGGCACTGGAAGTGACGATAGAGATGGACCCCGACTCGACCCAGGGGTGGAACAGGGAAGACCCGAGGGAAGTCCCGTGTTACAATCAGTTCAGGGACATCCTCGAGAGGGAGAGTCTCGAAGCCGCGTATACCAAAGCCATCGACGGGACCCAGTCGGTGTTCCTCATCTTCAAAGGGGGAAGCATCGAGACGATCGACGCCGCTGAGGAGTGGAACGCCTTCGCCACGGCCGTGACCAGGGACAATATAGACTTCGGAAAACAGATCCTCAAGCTGGACCCGGCGGCCCTGATTAAGGGACAGATAAAACCACCGTTCATGATCTACAGGGGCAAGCCCACCGTGTTCACCGCGACCAGGGACTGGTATCAGAACTTCAACGTCGTCCTCGCCGAAATCGACTTCACCGACGGAGCCCAGGGGGTCTCCCAGGTCGCCCTCCAGGAGATGATCAATCACCAGAACGGCCAGGTGATGGCCTTCGTCGACGACGTCTCACAGCTCGGCGTATTCTTCCAGCCGATGAACCAGATCAGGAAGACGTGCGTGGTGGACGTCTCGGAGGTGGTCGGTCAGGAGATATTCGACCTCTGCATGGAGAGGAACTACCGGTACTACCTCCTCAACCTCCACGATTGGAAGGATAATCCCAGGGCCATACTGTGAAGAGTCCGGTGATCTGTCAGCAGTCGTGCGAGGAGTGTCCATCGAAAGAGGACCACGTGAAGCACGACTGCGACAGGAACGATCCGGAGAAGTGTAGAGACCACAGGAGGAGCGGAAGGTGCCAGAGGATAAGAAGGATCAGACCGAGCCTGTCCACAAACCGAACCTCGCGGAAATAATGAGGGCGGAAGTCGACGACTTCCAGCAGTGCTACATCTTCATCTGGACCCCGGATCCCGGGAGGGACATCGTCAAGGTGTCCCTCGACGACGGAAAGATCCGTCTCAACCTCAAGCGTCAGAAGTTCCTCGACCTCATGCTTTCCATAATGAACATCAATCAGCAGCCCACCGACTATCACTACTTCAGGATCCGGGAATCCGTAAACCGCTACGGCGGTTGGTTCTACTATGACAGGGAGAAGGACGAGTTCAAGGAACTCCAAGAGAGGCCAGACTTTCAGAAGATCACCGCCCGTCAGCTCTATGAGAAGTCGAGGGAAGATCTGGCCGGAACGTCGAGAGACTCCGACCGCTTCATCGGATTGGCCAAGTTCAACGAGACGTTCAAGCAGACGAAGTCGGAAGTCCAACCCCGCTCGATCAGGGACAGGCTGTTCGGAGCGAGGATATTCAGAAACTACGACTCCAAAAAGAAACCGTGAGGATCTGACATAACCCAGTCGTCATCTTATATTACTCCAGTAAGGAGAAAACAGATGACGAAGGAAATAGTCCAAGAGAAGTTTCAGAGCGACTACCGCTGGTTATTCCGAGGCGTCCTCGCCATTCATAATCAACAGACTGCGGACGAAAAGAAGACGGAGTCGACCAATCACAACAATCACAGGGGATTCACCGGTGCGGACGCGAAGTTCCTCACCTCGATAGCCAATCAGATATGGGGAGGTTTCGGCCTCTCTCCCAAGCAAGTGTTCGTGACCCGTAAGAAGATGATGAAGTACGCCGCCCAGTGCGCAAACCTCGCGAAGAAGGGGATCAAGCTGACCCACTTCGGAAAGCTCGATGAATCGGTGAGGTGGACGGAAGTGAAAAACGCCAAAGAAGACCAGTGGGTGAAACCGACGAAGGAGTGGGCGGAAGCCCAGGAAGCGGCTTTCCAAAAGTCCCAGCTCGAGAGGGCTCAGGACATAGTCGACGAGATCAACCGACGCGGACCCGGTTCGGCGACCGTCGGGTGCTTCGGAAGCATCATAAGCTTCGACGAAGACGGACACATGAGGGACCTGTGATGGAAAAGAAACTGATCGAAGAGTTTTACCAGTACGCGGACGCCGGAAGGGGCACCGTTCAGAAGTACATGGGAGCGATGGAGAAGAAGCACGGCATGAAAGCCATGTGGTCGTTGGACCTAGACACCGAGCTCCGGAACCGCTATCGGATCATGGCCTGGTGTCTCCTCTACCGTGAGAAGAACCGAGCTCCGAAGGAAGTCGACGTCCTGAAGAAGATGGCCGACCTCGAAGAGTTTCAGATCATGACCGATAAGATAGAGGAAGAGAAGGCCCTCCTCGAAGACAGGAGATGGAAACTGAGACGTGAATTTATGGAGACCGTCGGATATAAGTTTGACGGAGAATCGGTCGGTCGGATAATGATCGGCTGTATGTTGAAAGACTAAGGAGAGGGATATGGCAGACTATGACAAAGCGATCACCGAGGAACTGATGGACTGCGATTCGGAATTTGTCCAGAAACAGTACTACAAGATCTGCGGACGGGCACCGTGGCTCAGTCACAATCAGGCGGCCGGACTGATCGACAACCTCGTGGGTGACGAGTTGGAAAAGAAATTTCCGGAGTTCGAATCGTGGAAGCTCAGGAATAAGGTTTTCGAAAAGTACCTCAAGGCGGAAGACGCCAAGACGTTCTTCAACCTCGGGGAACACGAGAAGGTACTCAACTCCGGTAAGAGACAGACTGTCCGGTGGGTGCGTCTCCAGAGTCCCCTCCCGTGCCGTGGGAGCGACAAGGCCGACAAGAGGAACATCATGGCGATCATGAATAAGGCATCCGGCCTGGCCAGACAGTGGCATAGGGCGTGGAAGGACCTGGACGAGAACCCCGGAGATCCGTTCAAGCACAAGAGACGGAAGATCGGCGAGATAAAGACGGAGATCAAAGACGCCGGCTTCGAAGCCGTCGAGAAGTACGGGATGCCCTCTTTCGTGAGGAAGAAGCTCGATGACGGTCACTACATCTTCGCCTCCCCCCATAATGATCCTGAGTACGGACGGTTTGAAAACGACGAATTCGTGAAGGTCGACCTATGATCAGGGAATCGATCCAGGCCAACTGGCACGCCGCGAGCTTGGCGGCCGAAGCGTACGTCAAGAATATGAGACGGGAGCTCTCCGAAGATAAGACTCCGGAAGAGAGGAAGGACGAAGAGGTGAGGGTTAAACCTCCCCTCCCGACAGGAAGCGGAA